>SESC01000670.1_pt1 | contig 12131 bp, 8 predicted proteins | sample 3171431 | NCBI WGS metagenome assembly SESC01 (sample SAMN06051868, study PRJNA518727) | freshwater metagenome | biome: subpolar coniferous forest; feature: holomictic lake; material: water; isolation source: holomictic Lake 227, 8 m depth | place: Canada: near Kenora, Ontario | collected 2014-07-08... | reverse complement strand
TTTCAGGTCCGTCAGGCTGTCGCCTATCCTGTTCGCCTGGACACGGGCAAAGGAGGTGATCTGGTCGGCAATGGCAGTTATGGAGTTTAGCTGATCCCGCTTGTAAAGTCCCGATTGGACATCCCCGCCAAGGATGATCTGTGCACCCATGTCCTTGACCTCCTTTACGGGGTAATTGTTCACCACCCCGCCATCCACCAGATAATAACCATTAAAATCGGTGGGAGAGAAATAACCTGGAATCGACATGCTGGCCCTGATGGCCATGGGGAGATACCCCTTATCGAGAACGACCCCGTCTCCATTGATGAGGTTGGTTCCTATACAGAGGAAAGGGGTCTGAAGTTTTTTGAAGTCATTGATATTGTAAGCCGGGGAAAAATACTTGTTCAGCAGAAGGTTGACCTCCTGCCCCTGGTACAAAGAGGAGCCAAGGCCCAGTTTTTTATTCCTTATAGGCAGCCTTATCATGGTTTTTTCTCCATATTCCTTCTCTTCAAAAGCAATGAACCTGCGGTCAACATTGTCTTTCAGAAGATCGTTCCAGTTCTGCGACCGTATCATTTTAGCGATGGAATCGGGATGGTAACCGATGGCATATAATCCGCCGATGATACTACCTATACTTGAACCTCCTATATAATCGATCGGGAGACCTGCTTCCTGTATTACCCTGAGAAGGCCGATGTAAGCGAAACCTTTCGCTCCTCCCCCGCTGAGGACAAGGCCAACGGTCGGACGTTTCGAAGGTTTAGCGTCGGGGGCCGGCTGTGCAACGACCATGGTACAGGAAAGGAGAATAAGCCCGCTTAAGGCGATGCTTTTATATACCGGGAGAAGTCGGATGAAACTCATGACTTGATATTGGTTTCCTGAATGTTTGCTGATGAGTCGTAAAGCCAGAGAAGAAAGAGCTTATACCCCAGCGACAGGATCACCGATCCTACGAAAAGCCCTATCACTCCGAAGCAAAGGAAGCCTCCGATGGCACCCAGGAAAACCACGAGCATGGGTGCCGGTGCTTTGCGACCCAGGAGTATAGGTTTAAGCACGTTGTCGATAAGCAGGATCGGGACACACCAAACGGCAAGTAAAATAAAGGTAAGGGTGCTCATTTTCATGAAAACGAAGATCAGCACGGGGATCATTACGAGAATCGGCCCTACCTGTACCATACAGAGGAAAAACGCAATGAAAGCCCACAGGCCGGCTCCCGGCACACCGGCTGCCATAAATCCCAGTCCGGCCATCACCGACTGAATGAAAGCCACGCCCAGTATACCCCTGATCACGTTTCTTATGGTGATGGTCGATTCGTCGATGATCGGACGTCCCATCTTTCCCATCAGCCTTTCAGCTATGGCATAAGAAACAGGTTCAGCTTTATCTGCAAAAATCAGCAATGCTCCTGAAATGATTATGGAAGCAAGAAACAGGATCACGTTGAAGCCGGCACCGGTTAACGATTTAAGCAACAGCTTAAGCCCGTCGATCAGCTGGGTGGAATGCTGTGAGGCAAAACCACTGAGGTTTTCATATGCATTCTGCCATGCCGTGAAAAGGGATGATCCGATCAGGGGCCAGGACTGCACATCAGATGAAGGTGGAGGAATGATACTGTGTTTTGTTTCAATGCTTGTCTTCATCCATAAGACCGCATCGACCAGTGAAGCTCCGAGTACAATGATAGGAGTAATGATCACAAGCAACATGATGATGGTTATGATTATTGCCGCCATAGGCTTCCTGTTTCCCAGCAATTTGCCAAGGGATAAAAAGAGGGGATGAATTGATACAGCAATGATGATTCCCCATAAAGAAATCAGGAAAAATGGCCTCAGGATGAGAAAACATAAAAATATCAGGCCCAGGGCCAGACCTACCTTCACCGTTACCTCAAGCGATGTTGAAACGATCTTTTGATGGTCTTCAGATTGTTTTATTTCGTTCATGCTGGTAAATTTAAATTTAAATGATTCAGTAAACTGCCATTTTTCCTGAACAGATGTTATGTCCTGAACCGCAAAGGGTATAAGTATATAATCCCTTAAGTCCTTTGGTATTGGCAAACTCAAACCGGTTAAGCCCGGGTTTGATCACTACGGGTAACTGAAACATTATCCTGCCTGTAACATCGCGGATGACAAAAGATGCTTTTTCGAGATTCACTTCCGTGCCTGCCTCAACCAGGAAATCGGTGCGGCCTGTAAAAGGATTCGGGCTGTTTGGCAGAAGTTTTATTCCCCAGTCCTGTCCTTGCTCCGGCAATTGTCCGACAGCCAGCGCAGAATATTCATTGCAGAACAGTCCTTCAACCCCGTTTTTAACATTTGCAACACTGAAGAAATATGTTTTATGCGGATCAAGCCCTGCCAGGATGATGTGATTGTTGTAAAATGTATACACTGTGTCAAAATACAAGCTGCCCGAACGTTTGGTCCTCACGCCTACTCTGTAATGCTGAAAAACCGAATCGGCTCCGTGCAGCCTGATCTCAACGCCTCCTGCCAAGGGAACCCACTCAGGCTGGGGTATCGGGGGTGCAATAGCCAGCCAGCCGAGGTTGACGCCGTTCATGATAAGGTTTCTTCTGAGGTAACCGGGGTCAACAAAAAAGCTGTCAACCATTCCATCGGGAGGAATGCTGAGATCAAGACCCAGAATATCTCTTACCGAATGCTGACGGTCAGGTGGAGTCCCGGTTCCGTTGCCATGCTCGTTATGCGAAGTAAAGCGTATGGCAGTGTACCCTTTCTGACGGAATGGGATATGATCACCGCTTCGTCCGCCCCTGTCCTCGGTAAGGATGATGTCGACACTCATCGGGGTTGAAAGCAGGGGATTGATTCGTTCATCCTGGTGAAGCCTGATATAGCGTGCAAGCTGCTTGTTTGGTGACACAGCCGTGGAGTCGTTGGAGGTTGAAAAGGAAAAGATCCTTACATGTGTGCTGTCGATTGCATTAAGGCCCGGACAGCCGGGAGGCGAGGCGGTTTGTCCGCAGATAAATCCGCCAATAACATCATTATTCAAAACAGCTCTCAGTTTGACTGAGTTGTCGAGCACCCACTGAGAAAACGCCTTGGCTCCGTACAACCCCTGGTCCTCAGCGGTTACCAGGGCGAACACAATAGTATGATTATAGGCATACCTGGTCATGATCCTGGTGAGTTCCATTACGAGCACCGTGCCCGAGCCGTTGTCGTCCATCCCGGGTGAATAGCAGGCCGTGTCGCATACTCCTTCGCAACGGGTGTCAAAATGTGCTTCAATCAAAACCACTTCCTTATCGGTGGTATCCAGACCGGGCAGTACTCCGAAAAGATTCCGGTGATGGTATTGCCCGCATACATTCCCGTCCCAGTCCATCCAGGAAACCAGAAGCCGGTTATTGCTGGCCGCCCTGTATTCCAGGAATTTGCTATAGATCCACCTGCGTACTGCCCCTATTCCGTGCGTCGACGAGAGAGTGTCGGAGCCGGAATTCCTGTTATAAAAGGTTTCAATTTTCGTGAGATACTTCACCAGGGTGTCCTTCGAACACCTGTTGACAATGCCGTGAAGGATTGAATCGGGGTTATTGATAATTATCGGGGGTGTATACTGGGATGGGTTGTAATTTCCCTTTAATACCGGGAGAACCAGGGGATTTGAAACCGTTACATTGATCTGCGCAAGGGAATATCCTGAGACTGCAATCAGCCATACGATGACGAACAACTTCTTCATGGTCTGGGTTTTCAACAAATATATAATATTTTCTCAGGAAAACAGAAGAGGAGAATTCAACTCAGGAGGGCATTTCATACATTTGTATTCAAAAATTGTTCCTTCCGCTTCGTTTATATACAAATCATGAAACGCTTACTGCTGTTTGCAATCGTACTTTTTTGCTGCACTTTCACAGTACTTTCACAGGAGAAACCAGATCAGCTCAGGCAACAACTTAACGGCATCCTTGATCAGTGGCATAAAGATGCGGCCCGCTGTGAGTTGAGCAGGTATATCAATGCCATGGACACGGGCGGAGTTTTCCTGGGAACCGATCCGGGGGAATACTGGAAGAGGGAAGAGTTCAGGTCTTTTTGCAAACCTTACTTTGAAAAGAAAACAAGCTGGGATTTCAGGGTTGTGAGCAGGAACCTTTACCTGGACAGCGACAGAAAATTCGCATGGTTTGATGAGGTGCTGATGACCCAGATGGGAATCTGCAGGGGATCGGGGGTGATCTGCCTGAAGGCTGGCAACTGGTTAATCGAACAGTATGTTCTCTCCCCTACCATCCCCAATGACCTGATGAAAAAAGTCACTGCCCTGAAAGCATCGGAAGACAGTATGCTTATGATACAGTCTGTATTTGAAAAATACGGACTGAACGGAACTATGATTATCTATGATCCCAAAAAGGACAGGTACTTTGGTTTTCATCCTGAGCTTTGGGATGTACCATATATCCCGGCTTCCACATTCAAGATTCCAAACAGCCTGATCGGGCTGGAGACCAGAGTGATCGACACTTCTTATATTTTCAAATGGGATGGGAAAGCACGCCGGCTAAAGCAATGGGAAAACGATCTCACGCTCAGGGAAGCTTTTGCAGTTTCATGCGTTCCATGCTACCAGGAAGTTGCAAGGAAAATCGGGGCCGTCAGGATGAGAAACTACCTTGAAAAGTTTCAGTACGGAAAAATGGATGTCAGCGACTCGACTATCGACAAGTTCTGGCTTGAGGGCAATTCAGGAATCACCCCAAGGCAGCAGATATATTTCCTGCGGAAATTACACGATGGCGATCTGCCCCTGCAAGCCTCAACCATGGCTGAAGTGAGGTCCATCATGCTCAACGAAAAGTCTCCTTCATTCACTTTATACGGAAAGACCGGCTGGGCTGTTCGTAACGGGAATAATTATGGCTGGTTCGTGGGGTATCTCGAGACAGGAGACAAGGTAATCTACCTGGCTACCCTGGTGGTACCAAAAGAGAAGGAACTTCCTGCCGATTTCAGCATTGCCAGGAAATGGGTTAGCCTCGAGGTACTCCGGCTGCTTAAATTCATCCCTGAATGACACAAGCCATAAAAAATCCGGATCCTGCCGAAGGTCGGGACTTCATTCCCGAGCTGGCTTTCTCGTTTTCAAGAAGCAGCGGTCCGGGCGGACAAAACGTGAACAAAGTCAGTACCAAAGCAGAACTGCGCTTCAATGTCACGTCATCGACCCTTCTTTCTGAGCAGGAAAAGGAAATGGTATTTGAAAAGCTGGGGTCAAGAATAAACCTTGAAGGGGAGCTGGTGCTTACTTCCCAGAAAGAAAGGACCCAGCTGAAAAACAAGGAAGCAGTCATCGCCAAATTCTATACCTTGCTCAACAGGGCTTTGACCCCAAAGAAAAAACGAAAAACAGTCCGCCTGCCTAAAGCAGCAAAAGAAAAACGGCTGGAGAATAAACGCTTAAATGCTGAAAAGAAAGATCAGAGATCGAAGATCAGGCCTTGAACTTCTTTTTCTTTGGCCCTCCATGTTCCTTCAGAAAATCAACTTTTAAAGGCTGGTCTCCGAACCAGGCGCTTCTGAGTACCTTCACAAGGTGGCCAGCACTTTGCTCAGGCACATCAAAGATCACCGAGCGTTTGGTAAGTTCAATTTTACCAAGCCTTATCTTTTTGCCCGGGGTGTTACGGTTAATGAGTTCCATGAGCTCGGCCGCGTACATGCCGTCGGCCTTGCCCTTGTTGATGATCAGCTTAATGAACCCTTCCTCCTGTTCATTTCCCCTGTCTTTCCAATGCGGTTTTCCCTGATCGCCTTCGCGATCCTTGCCTTTCCATTCGCCTTTGCCCTGCCTGTCTTTTCGAGAGCCTTCGAAATTATCTACAGGCACATTCAGATCGGGCGCATTTTTGTAATAGTCGAGGAAACGGTTGAATTCAAGTGCCACAAAACGTTTGATCACATCTTCCTTGTCGAGCCACTCAAGCTTCCTGTAGATCTGCGGCAGGTAGGTATCGATCTCCTCGTTGTCGAGTTCGACCTTCTCCATTTTGTCGACCAGGCTGAAAAGCTGCTTTTCACAGATCTGACGGCCTGAAGGAACAGGCTTTGAAGTAAACGTTTTATTGATCTTCTTCTCGATCCGTTTGATCATGAACTTTTCCTTGAGGTTCAGCAAAATGATCGAAGTCCCGAACCGCCCGGCCCTGCCTGTCCTCCCGCTCCTGTGTGTATAGGAATCCAGGTCCTCGGGCAGGTTGTAATTGATAATATGCGTAAGGTTGTCAACATCCAGTCCGCGCGCAGCAACGTCCGTCGCAACCAGCAGCCGGATATGACCGATCCTGAATTTGTTCATCACTGTATCCCTCTGCACCTGCGAAAGATCCCCGTGCAATGATTCGGCATTGTAGCCATCGTGGATCAGCTTGTCGGCGATCTCCTGGGTCTCTTTACGGGTACGGCAGAATACGATGCCGTATACCGCAGGGTAATAATCGACGATACGTTTCAGGGCAGGATATTTGTCCTTTGCATGAACCGTATAATATACATGCTTGATATTTTCAGCCCCTGAATTTTTAGTACCTACAGTCACCTCGATGGCGTCTTTCATGTACTTTTTTGCAATGGAAGCCACTTCCGAAGGCATGGTTGCTGAAAACAGCAGGGCCCTGCGCTCAGGAGGTACAGTTTCCAGGATGTCATTCAGGTCTTCAGAGAATCCCATATTCAGCATCTCATCGGCTTCATCCAGAACAACAGTCTTTACCTGGTAAAGCTTAATCGCCTTACGGCGGATGAGGTCGAGGAGACGGCCCGGCGTGGCGACCACGATCTGTATGCCTTTCTTCAGGGCTTTGATCTGAACATCTATGCTGCTTCCGCCAAAAACGGGAAGGGTGGTGAGATCATCGTTGAATTTTGCGAAATCATTAAGGTCATCGGCAATCTGCATGCAGAGTTCGCGGGTCGGACAAAGGATAAGTACCTGCGGATGATCAACCCCGGGGTCGATCATTTGTATAAGCGGCAGTCCGTATGCAGCCGTCTTTCCTGTCCCGGTCTGGGCCAGTACGATCATATCCCGGTTCTCATTCAGGACCAGGGGTATGACTTTTTCCTGAACTGGCATAGCCGTTTCAAAGCCAAGTTCTTCAACGGCCCTGACATATTGCGGGGAAATGCCCAATTCTTCAAATGTAAACATGGTAATTAAATTTATGTGCTGACGGATGTTTCGGTCCCTGGGGTTTTACTCTGTGATGGGAAAACTATGTTTCGTAGCCGTGAACACGGATTAATAAGGCGGCAAAGATACCACTTATTTTATTGATAAACAAGGAGTATATGCTGTGAAGTTGTATTTCTGAGGCGTCTGCCGACAAGATCAACCGTTTACAGAATTCATGAAAAAAAATATCTGCGGCAGGATGAACTTTGCGGGCTGAATCTTTATATGTATTTTAAAGCCCAGTTTGAATTCAAAATCAACCTTATGAAAAGAACGTTTTTATCAGCTATAGCATGCTTCACCCTGCTTTTCCTTTTAACGGGAATGTCATCACTCACCCATGCCCAGCAAACCATCATCCCATTCGATACGGCTCATTGGGAATACCTCGATGCAAAGACTGCCGAATTCCAGGGAAAGTCCTGTATCATGGGCACGGCAATCCTTAAAAACCAGGATATTACCGAAGGGGTGATTGAGATGGACATGGCCGTGACCGGACAAAGGTCATATCCCGGCGTGATCTTTAGAATGTCCACACCTCAGGATTACGAACGGATCTACATCCGCCCTCACCTTACAACAGTATTTCAGAACGTGGTGCAGTATGTGGCAGCTTTCAACGACATCGATTCATGGCAGCTGTATTCAGGCAACGGGTATACCGCAAGCGCGGAAATACCTAAAAACACCTGGTTTCACTTGAAGCTGGAATTCAAAGGGAAGCAGGCCAGGTTTTACCTGAACAACCAGGAAATCCCGGTGCTTTCTGTTTCCCAGCTTGCACATGGAGCAGGAAAAGGGAAAGTGGGAGTTTACGGTCCGTCCGATGGAACCGCATATTTTGCCAACTTCAGCTGCAGGGAAGACAAGTCGCTGGTATTCCCTCCGGAGGAAAACATTGAAATTCCATACGGGGTTATTGAAAACTGGCAGATCTCCCCTGTATATAAAGCGGCTTTGACAGATTATGAAAAAACTCCCGAAGCCCAGGGCATAATAAAAATTCCCTGGAAAAGCATCAGCTGCCGCCCCGATGGCATCGTCGATATTTCACGGATTTATCCGCGCTCGGGCAACGCCCCCGATATCATCTTTGCAAAAACCACCATCGATGCCTTGAAAGATGAAGACAAACTGTTTGCTTTCGGGTACAGCGACATCATCTCGGTATTCCTGAACGGCAGGCTGCTGTTTGAAGGGAACAGTTCGTATACCAGCCGTGACCCGAACTTCCAGGGGATAGTGGGGCTGAATGATTATATAACCCTGCCTTTGAAAAAAGGCAAAAACGAGCTGATGGTTGCAGTGATGGAAAGTTTCGGCGGGTGGGGATTCATTTTTCGTGATACCAGGGCCGTTTACACCGATAAACAGCTGGTAAAGAAGTGGGAGCTGAAGAACAAATTCAGTTACCCCGAATCGGTTGCCTATGATAAAAAGCGGGATGTGCTTTATGTTTCGAATTATTACAACGAGGGCAAGGAATACATTTCAAAGGTAAGCACCTCGGGAGAGATCATAAAAACAGATTGGGTCGCCGGCATCATGCAGCCCACGGGGATGAGCATCATAGGTGACAAGCTGTTCGTTGTTGGAAGGTATGCCCTGGTTGAAGTGGATATTGACAAAGGGACCGTTGTTAACCGATACCCCTTTCCCGAGCCAGGCATGCCCAATGATGTTACAGCCGATGACAAGGGTGACCTGTACATCACCGACAGCCAGAAGAACCTGATCTATAAATGCTCTGGAGGGAAAATGGAAGTCTGGATTAAAAGCGATCAGCTGATCAGGCCAAATGGTATTCTGGCTGATAAAGGGAAGCTGTTAGTTGGGACCTCGGGTGATGGATGCATTAAAATGATCGATCCTTCAACCAAAGAAATTTCAACCAAGGTCTGCATCGGCCAGGGGTCGGTAATGGACGGTATCGCGGCTGAAGGGAATGGGAATTACCTGATCTCCGACTATAACGGAAGAGTATTCAGAGTGAATATGGGCGGAGGCAAAACACTGCTGTTAAATACCACTGCCCCTGGAAAATATTGTGCTGCGTTTGAGTATATTCCAGAAAAGAAACTCCTGATCATCCCAACTTTCCTCGACAACAGCATAATGACTTATGAGGTAAACCTTAAACCCTGAACAATTATTACCTTACAAAGGGAAGTATCGCCTTTTCAAGGATCACAGCCGAAAAATGCAGGTTTTGTATTACTTTTGAATTGAAAATCCGGGTTCGTGAAACAGCTTAACAACATCAAATTATCGTTCTGGCATTACCAGCTTGGAGGCTGGCTGATGGTTGAGCTGGTTATCTTTTTCAGGCTTTTTTATACCCAGTACGTCAGCAAGACAGCGCTTTCGGAGCATCATATGCTGATCACTGCCATTTTCGATATTGTAGGTTTTATGCTGACGATCGTACTCAGGTATGTATACAGGATTATTCTTAAAAAGGAGCTTTCAATTTCATTCCTGCTGCTGCTCATTTTGGGCATTTCGTTTTTAACCGCCGTCATCACCGAATGCAGCGAATACCCGATAAATTATTTCCTGCATACCGGTAAACCCTATATCAGTTTTCCAAAACTCATCTTTAACGCTACCTGGAATTTCCCGATCTTCTTCGGCTGGAGTCTTCTGTATTTCGGCATAAAAAGCTGGAATGCTCTGACCCTCGAAAAAGAGAGAGCGGCAAAAGCCAGTTTTCTCGCCCAAAGCGCACAGCTTCAGATGCTGCGCTACCAGCTCAATCCGCATTTCCTCTTCAACTCCCTGAATTCAATCTGGGCACTGATCGATGAAGATAAAAAAGCATCCAAAGAAATGGTGAGTGAGCTGGCCGAATTTCTCAGGTATTCGCTGATGAGTAAAACCTATTCCGACGTTCCCCTGAAACAGGAGTTGGAAGCCATAAAACATTATTTCTCGATTGAACAGAAAAGGTTCGAAGAAAAGCTGAAAGTTGATTTCGATATAGAACAACAGGCAGAAGACTTCCCGGTCCTCAGCTTCCTGCTCAACCCCCTGGTTGAGAACGCAATAAAATATGGTATGAAGACCAGTATCATGCCTTTGCATATATGCATTTCGGCCAAGGTCAAAGGCGACTCCCTGGTGTTGCAGGTGACCAATACCGGGAAGTGGATTGAACCCACTCCTAAGGAAAACGGCAGCGGCACCGGGACAGGCCTGACAAACATCAGGCTCAGGCTTGAAAATGCTTTCCCGGGGAAGACGAAGTTCAGGATAGGGCAGGATGGCGACAAGGTGGTTGCCGAAATAGAGATCAACAGGAAACCATAAGCAGGTATGACCAAAAAACTTACAGCGGTTATTGTCGATGATGAAAGGCTTGCCAGAAATGCCTTACGCACATTGATTTCTGAACTCGGGAGCATCGACATCGTGGGCGAAGCCGACAGTGTGGGCTCTGCGATCGGCGTGATCGAAAAAGAGCAGCCTGACGCAGTCTTCCTCGACATCCAGATGCCTGGCGAATCAGGTTTCGATCTTCTTGAAAAGATATCCGCAGGCATCAGGATCATTTTTGTAACAGCCTTCGACGAGTATGCGCTCAGGGCTTTCGAGGTGAACGCCCTGGATTACCTGATGAAACCGGTTTCCCCTGCCCGCCTCAGGGAAGCCGTTGAAAGGCTTTCAGAAAAGCCCGATACGGTTCAGGCATCCAAACAGAAGCTTACCTCTCTAGACCGCCTGTTCATCTTATTCAATACTTCATACGTTTTCCTGAAGATTAATTCAATAACCTATATCAGTTCTTCGGGTGACTACTCTGAAGTTCACCTTGACGACGGGCGGAAGGGACTCACCAACAAATCCATGCAGGAATGGGAAAACCGCCTGCCTGCTGATACCTTCTGCAGGATCCACCGTTCGACCATCATCAATCTCGACTGCATCGTAAAGATCGACGAATGGTTCAACCAGGCATTCCGGGTACAGGTCAAAAGCTGCAATGAACCATTCATCATGAGCCGAAGGTATGCCTCGTTGATCAAAAGCCGTTTCAGTTAGGAGACTGCCTTTTACCGTTTAATAAAACCACTTGGCCGATTGTTGTTGCCTCTTTTGTTTTCATGGCGGATATTTACCGGAAAAAACCATGAAATCTGCTATGTTATTTCAGAAATACACCAGGCCGACAGTCCTGATCGTCCTGATCTTTGTATTTAATTGCTTTACATCTTCAGCCCAGGTCGTATCAACCTTTCTCACGGGCAACGGGCTTAACGGCCCCGACGGATTTGCCCTCGACAGCGCCGGAAACCTGTTCGTGGCCAACTGGGGAGGAGGATACGGAACCACTGTTCTGAAGATCACCCCCGACGCCCATGCCGATACGTTCAATAATGCGTGCAGCGCCCCCGACGGCCTTGCGTTTGACGCTGAAGGGAACCTGTACATTTCAAATTATGCGACAGGGGTCATCAGCAGGATCACGACTTCGGGAACCAAAACAGTATACGCCACCGGGTTCAACAAACCCAGTGCACTTGGTTTTGACAGCAATGGCAACCTTTATGTTTCAAATTACGGTGGAACGACCGTAAGCAAAATAACATCTGCAGGAATTGTTAGCACCTATGCTTCGGGTTTCAACGCTCCTCTCGGGCTTGTGTTCGATCCTGAAGGTAATCTGTACGTTTCAAACTATAATACAGGCATCGTGAATAAAGTCCTGCCCGACGGTACCTCAACAGTGTTTGCTTCAGTTCCGAATGGAGCAGGTTCAAAGATTCAGTACCTTGTCAGGGGAGCCTCAGGAAACCTTTATCTCCCGGCTTACGGCCATAACAAGATTTATAAAATCACTGCGGATGGCATTGTAAGTGTATTCGCAGGGACCGGGGTTGCGGGAGGCAAGGACGGGCCAGTGG
>SESC01000663.1_pt1 | contig 12167 bp, 12 predicted proteins | sample 3171431 | NCBI WGS metagenome assembly SESC01 (sample SAMN06051868, study PRJNA518727) | freshwater metagenome | biome: subpolar coniferous forest; feature: holomictic lake; material: water; isolation source: holomictic Lake 227, 8 m depth | place: Canada: near Kenora, Ontario | collected... | reverse complement strand
TCGCGGAGGGCCAGGCGCAGGGCGGCATACTGCAGGGCATGAGCTGGGCCGTTTATGAGAACCTGCTGTACAAGAACGGCATCATGCTCAATCCTAATTTCACCGACTACGTGATGGCCACTACCGCCGACAAACCGGAATATGATATAACTTTTATAGAGAAGCCCTATGCCGAAGGCCCGTATAAGGCTAAAGGCATGGGCGAAGTCCCCTTAATTGGCGTGGCCCCGGCTATCGCAAACGCGGTCAGGAACGCTTCCGGTGTCAGGGTGAAAAGCGTTCCCATCCTGCCTGAAAAGGTTTGGGGCGGGCTTAAGAAAAAATAAATCAAAAATCTTTTTAAAAACGCAGGTTGAACTTTAGGAGGGTGGAATGATGAGCAGATTTAAAATTGCCGGAGTTCTTATATTAGGCGCTTTGTTTTTAAATTTTAACGGCGTAGTTTTCGCTGAGGACAAGTACGATCAGATAGCCCGGGAGATAAGCGAGGCGGGAACCACCCTGACCAATAAGAAGATCGCAATTCTGCCCTTCTCCTACGCGGACGGCCGGGTTGCGACTAAGGACGGGGCTATAGTGTCGGAACGCATAACTATGCGCCTGATAAAACAGCGGAAATTTGAAGTTGTGGAGCGCAGCATGCTGGATAAGGTTATGGGTGAGCTCAAGCTCCAGTCCACCGGCATGATGGACGCCACTTCGACTCAGCAACTTGGGAAACTCCTGGGCGTGCAGGCCATTGTTACCGGCACCCTGGTGGAAATGCAGGCCGGCAAGATAGAGGTTAACGCCCGTCTTATAAAAACCGAAACCGCGCAAGCCATAGGCGCTTCTCAGGTGGATCTGGAAAAGGACTGGGTGGGCGACGCGGCCACGCAGCCGGGCCAGTCACAGCAGTCCGCGTACGCGCAGCCGTATGAGCAGCCTGCTTATGAGCAGCCAGCCATGAAGCAGACAGCCGCCGTCAGGAAGCCGCGCGGAAAACATCAGTATGGCTTCTTTGACGTGTTTATGGGTTTCGGTTCTCCTAAAATGGACCTGGAATTTTCTAATTCCAAAGGGAATATACAGCTTGATAACACCTATAGTAACGCCCTTGGTATTTCTCTCGGTAATCCCCTGTCGCCTTATGCTTCCAGCAATTACAGAAGCGTTAAATTCGAAAAACTCGTTACCGAAGGCTTCGGCCCGATCGCTTTCCGCGTCGGCGGCTTCGGAAACGGCGCCCTGGGCGGAGATCTGGAATTCTCTTATGAGAAACGCAATATAGCGGCTCAGAAGACCACCTGGAGCCTCAACGGCGCCGCTCCCGGGAGTATGGAGTTTTATACCAACGATTACGCCACAGTCAAAACCTTCGGTATCAGCGGCGATCTGCTTATCAGACATCCCGGCGAGAAGGTCGACCCCTATTTCGGACTTGGAATTGGGATGTCGCTCAACTCGCTCACGCTGCCTTATGTAAAGGGCTATACCAATGGCTCCTTTGTTAAGCCCACGGAGGAATTAGCGCTGGGCTTAATGGTCCGCGTACCCGTAGGCTTGAGGATACGGATAGCGGACAAGACACAACTCGTGGCCGAACTGCGCTACGAAATGAATACTATGAACTTTACGCGCGGCGGCATAGCCGGCGAAGCCGACACATTGACGCTGAGCGGCGTGAAGTTCCTGGTCGGAATGGGCTTTGATTTTTAGGACAGGCATACGCGTGACCGAAAAGAATAAAAAAATAACGCACCGCGCTAAGTTCTCCCTCAAATGTTTTGTGAATGGAGAAAAGGTGGAACGGGACCTGGATTCCTCCAGGTCCCTTATCGAATTTATTCGCCTGGACCTCGGTCTTAAAGGGACTAAGGAGGGCTGCGGTGAAGGTGAGTGCGGCGCCTGTCTGGTGCTCGTTGACGGCAAAGCCGTCAACTCCTGCCTGATGATGGCTGTTCAGCTGCAGGGCAAGCGTTTAATCACTATAGAAGGACTTAAAGGCCGTGACGGCGGCTTGCATCCCCTGCAGAAAACTTTTATGGAAGAAGGCGCCGTGCAGTGCGGCTTCTGCACGCCCGGCCTGATTATTGCGTCGGAAGCGCTTTTAAAAGAAAATCCTCACGCTACAGTGGAAGATATCAAGCGCGGACTGACCGGCAATCTGTGCCGCTGTACCGGCTACGAAAAGGTAATAAGCGCCGTGGAAAAAGCCAAAACAGATATATAGGATTGAAGATTCAAGATTCCAGATTGAAGATTTGGGACTAAGGATTTGAAGTTTAAAAGTGCGGATTAAAAATTGCTGGCATCTCTTGAATCTTGAATCTTGAATTGACTTAATCACTATGCCCAACGCCTACATTGTAAAACCCGCGACATTGAAAGAGCTCTGGCTGCTGCCGCCCTCTCACGGCGGTTCCAGAAAATACCTGGCTGGCGGTACCGACCTTGTGTCCGGAGCTAACGCTGGCCTGGACGCTTCGCGAGTTTGGGTGGATATAAGCGATATCAAAGAATTGAAAGGGATAAGAGAAACAAAAACCTCCCTGATTATCGGTTCCGGAGTCAAGATATCGGAATTAGGCGGTTCCGAACTTATAAGCCGGTGGCTTCCCGCCCTCCGATCCGCCATACCGCATTTTGCCAGCCCCTCTTTAAGGAACATGGCTACCATCGGCGGTAACGCCGCCACCGCCAGCCCCTGCGCGGACGGCGCCTGCGCCCTTTGCGCGGAAAGAGCCGATGTCTGGCTTGAGCTCAGAGGCAAAAAGCGCAAAATACCGCTGCGGAATTTTTTTAGCGGGCCCAAACAGACCGTGCTGCGCAGGGATGAATTGATAACGGCTTTTGAAGTTCCCAAGTGGAAGCACTCCGGCGCTTATTTGAAACTCGGTCCCAGGGCGTATTTCGGCATTGCCAAGGCGTCGGTGGCTGTCGCCCTGGAGCTTGACGGGGAGAAAGTGCGGTCCGCCTCCATAGCTCTCGCTTCAGTGGCGCCAGTGCCGCTCATGGCTGTAAAAACCGCAAACTATCTGACGGGGCGCGTACTTAATAAAGAGAACGCACGCACGGCCGCGGCGCTGGTTAAAACCGAGGTCTCGCCCATCACTGACGCCCGGTCCGAAGCCGCTTACCGCAGAGAGATGTCCGGCGTACTGCTTGAGAGGGCTCTGAACTCCATGATTCTGACCGGTGGCATGTCGCAAGTGACCGAATAGAGGATATATCATGAACAACATTAAGTATTGCAGTTTTCCCGAAACGCCCCAGGCCGCGCTAGCCTGGCTTTTAAGCCGTAAAGCTGAAGCTCTGGCCGTGGCCGGAGGGACTCTGGTGGCTAAAACCCTGCCTGAAACAGTGGAAAATTTCGTCAACCTTAAAAACCTGCCTCTGGGCTATATTAAAAAGCATGGGGCTGACCTTGTAATCGGCGCGATGGCGACCTTTGACGACATAGATAATTCAAAACTGGTCAGGGGGTGGGCCGGCGGGACTATCTCAGGCGCGGCGGCCCGGTGCTCAAGCCAACTCATCCGCAATATGGCCACCATAGGCGGCAATATCGCCAGGCCGCATTCCTTTAATATTTTTCCGGCAGTGCTGATCGGACTGGACGCCAAGGTTAGGGTACTCTCCAAAATCGGTGTGAAGACATATCTGTTCTCCGATATCTATGGCGGGGATTTTAAGTTCAAGCCGGGGCGCGACTGTCTGATCCTTGACATAATTATCCCGGGTAAAACCCGGAACTGGATCTGCCGGTTCGAGAAACTCGCCAAAACTGAGGCCAGCTGGGAAGCCTATCTGACGCTTTTTATGGCGGCTTCGGTGAAGGGGGGGGTGGTAAAAGAAATCCGTATCTCCGTGGGGGCGCTCTCGCCAAAGCCGTTCCGTGCCCTGGCCGCTGAGAAGGCCTTGTCCGGAGTTAAGCTCACCTCCGGAACCATAGATTCGGCCGCGCTGGAATTTGCGCGCGACCTGGACGGCGCCCGCGCGAGCGAATTTAAGAAAGAAGCGGCCTCCAGCCTCTTCAAAAGATTTTTAAACGGTATCTGAGAGGACAAAATGAAAAAAGAGAACGCCAGACTCGAAGCCGTTAATGGGATCTTTGAGATATGCCTGGGAATTAACGGCGTAAAAAAAAGTTTCAGCGTGAAGAATACCGAATTTCTGCTGGACGCCCTGCGGCGCCACGGCTACAAGAGCGTAAAGAAAGGCTGCGATACCGGCGACTGCGGCTCATGTACCGTTATTTTTAACGGTAAGCCGGCGCTTGCCTGTCTTATACCGGCGTTCGCCGCTCATGGAAGTGAGATCACAACGATAGAGGGCTTGGGCACGGTCCAGAACCCCCATCCGCTCCAGGAAGCTTTTGTTGAAGCCGGGGCTGTGCAGTGCGGCTTTTGTATTCCGGGCATGATCCTGTCCTCTAAACATCTGCTGGACGCCAATCCCGAACCGTCCGAAGAGGAAATCCGGAAATATCTTGATGGAAATCTATGCCGCTGCACCGGCTATGTAAAACAGATCGCGGCGGTAAAAGCCGCCGCGAAAAAGTTAAAAGGCGCCAGGTAACAGGTGGCAGGTAGCAGGCGGAATTTTTTATCTGTAGCCTGAAACCTGACCCCTGTAACCTGAAAATCGGAGATAATTTTATGGAAACTGAAAATTTGAAAGTAGTTAACAAGCGCGTGCTGAAGATGGACGCTTTGGGCCTGGCCTGCGGCGAACCGGTCTTCACCGACGATGTGGACATCAACGGGATGCTTTACGGCCGTATCCTGTGGAGCCATTACGCCCATGCCCGGATCAAAAAAATAGACACCAGGGAGGCCGAAAAGGTCCCTGGGGTGAAAGCCGTTCTTACCTATAAGAACGTTCCCCGGGTGCCGCACACTACGGCCGGTCAGGGGTATCCTGAGCCTTCACCTTACGATTCATATGTGCTTGACAGCAAGGTGCGCTTCGTTGGCGACCGGGTGGCCGCCGTGGCCGCCGAGACTCCCGAGGCCGCGGACGCGGCGCTGAAGCTGATAAAGGTTGACTACGAGATCCTGCCGGCCGTCTTTGATGTTTTTGAGGCCGTTAAGGACGGCGCGCCCGTAATTCATGACGAGGAAGACGCGAAAAATATTCCGGACGCGAAGCATAATATCGCCGCCAAATTTGATTTTGAAGTCAGGAACGGAGATTGGTTTAAGGACGCCGATTTTGTGATAGAGCATACCTATAAAATGCCCTATCTCCAGCATTGCGCCATCGAGCCGCATACGGTTATAACAAGTTTCGACCATTTTGGCCGCCTGGTCATCAGGACTTCAACGCAGGTCCCGTTTCACGTCCGGCGCATCGTGGCCCAGGCGCTCAGGATGCCCGTCAAGAAGATCCGGGTTATAAAGCCGCGCATCGGCGGCGGCTTCGGCTCCAAGCAGGAAGTTCTGCTTGAAGATATTACGGCCGCCCTTACGCTTAAAACCGGGAAGCCTGTTAAAATTGAATACACGCGCAGGGAAACTTTTATTTCATCGCGCACGCGACATCCCGCCATCGTGCGGCTAAAGACAGGGGTTCGTAAAGACGGTACGATAACAGACGCCGAGATGGACATAACGCTCAATACCGGCGCCTATGGCTCGCACGCGCTGACAGTTATGATGTGCTCGGGATCCCACACCCTGCCGATGTACAGGGTGGCGAACAATATAAAATTCATAGGCAAGAGCGTTTATACCAATCTGCCGGTTTCCGGCGCTTACCGCGGCTACGGCGCTACACAGGGTTTCTTCGCTTGGGAGTCGCAGATGGATATAATGGCGGAAAAGATCGGCATGGACCCCGTGGAGTTCCGCAAAAAAAACTACATACGCCTGGGCGAGGGCTCGCCGGTGTTTAAAGCCATGGGGGAGGGCCGTGAGGGCGTTGAGCAGGTCATCACGTCTATCGGTCTTTATGACGGCATAGAGGCGGGGCTTAAGGCTATAAAGTGGCACGAGAAAAAGAAAAAATATAAAAACCAGAGCGGTCAATTGAGGCGCGGGCTCGGTATGGCCTGTATGATGCAGGGCTCCGGCATCCCCGAGGTAGACATGGCCAGCGCCACGCTTAAGATGAACGAGGACGGTTCCTTCAACCTGATGGTAGGCGCCGCGGATCTTGGCACCGGGTCCGACACCATCCTCGCCCAGATAGCGGCCGAGGTCCTCGGAGTAAAAGCCGAAGATGTCATAGTTTATTCATCCGACACTGATCTCACGCCCTTCGATGTGGGGGCTTACGCCTCATCAACTACGTTCATTTCCGGCAACGCCGTAAAGAAGACGGCGGAAAAGGTCCGCGAAATGATTATAGCGGTGGCGGCGAAGATCCTTGACAGGAAGCCTGATGACCTGCGCCTTGAGGGTGGAAAGGTTTTAGCGAAAGACGGAGCGGCCTGCGGCCTTTCCGAGGTGGCCAATACCTCGCTTTATTATTATGACCAGCACCAGATCGTGGCTTCAGCCTCCCATTACGCCCACACTTCTCCGCCGCCTTTCGCGGCCAATTTCGTGGAAGTGGAAGTTGATACGGGGACAGGCAAGATAACGATACTTAATTATATTTCCTGCGTAGACTGCGGCACCGCCATAAATCCGGAACTGGCTGAAGGCCAGAACGACGGGGCCGTGCTGAACGGGATAGGCCACACCCTCTCGGAAGAGATGGAGTTCTCCTCGAATGGCACGCCGCTTAACGCCAGCTTCCGGCGCTATAAAATATTTAACACCGCCGATATGCCGCCTATTAAAACCATCCTTATTCCTACGTTTGAGCCCAACGGGCCTTTTGGAGCCAAGTCTGTTTCTGAGATAGGCATCAACGGCCCGCTGCCCGCGGTGGCCAACGCAGTGCGTGACGCCGTGGGCGCGCGGCTGTTTTCTTCGCCGTTCACTCCCGAGAAAGTTCTTGCGGCGATAAAGAGCGTAAAGCGGGAATCGTAAATCGTAAAGAGCAAAAAGTTCATGTCTTATAACTCTTTACTCTTTACGTTTCACTGTTTGCGTTTTTTAACCCGAATCCTGCAGTTCAGAATGATTCCCATAGAGAAATCAGGGGAACAGGATTATTCTGCAGGATTCACCGCGAAGCGGGCGGAGGGCCAAGCGCTATGCGCGACAGGCCCGACGGGTGTATTCCTCCCGAAGGGCGCCCGCTATGCGGGCGGAAAACTTCAACTAAAGTTTTCAGGTTAAAACTTGTGCCAGAGCATTTGATTTGTCACTTCGTGGTGGAATAGGACTTCCGCCGACTTTACTATCATTCCCAACTCTTTCGGACTGCGATCCGCGGCAGCCTGCTTGTGCGACGCGTACTTTTCGTGCGACGCCGCGCCCATAACCGCCTTTATAAATTCGCTTGCGCGGAATATTCGTATGGCGTCATAGATATTCCCCGGAAGGCACCGTACGCGGTCGCGCTTGCTTTTATCTTTCGTGAGAGGCGATCCTTCCAGGACTGTGCGAAGGAGCGCGTATAAAGCGAGGTACGGATTTGCGTCCGGACCGACTGAGCGGATCTCTATGCGGGCGGATGTTTCGTTCCCGGCAGGGATGCGTATCATGGCTCCGCGGTCAACGGAGGAGACCTTGATCTGGTTCGGAGCTTCAAAGCGCGGATCCAGGCGCCGGTAGGCGTTCACGCTTGAATTTAAGATAAGCGAAAGTTCCTGAGCGTTATTAAGTATCCGTGAAATAGCGTTCCAGGCTATCGCTGACAGGCCGTCCTCCCCTTTCTTATCGTAGAAAATATTCTGTCCGCCCTTAAAAAAAGAGAGATTAAGATGCATGCCGCTGCCATTCACTCCGGAAACCGGCTTTGGAAGAAATGTCGCGGTCATTCCCATGTTCGCGGCCACCTGGCGGCAGACGAGTTTATACAGCTGGATCATGTCACAGGCTCGTACAGCATTAGCGTAAGAAAAGTTGAGTTCGAACTGTGAGGGCGCCACTTCCGGATGGTCCTTTTCGTTCTTGAATCCCATAGCCCTTTGTGACTCGGCGGCGGTGTCTATGAATATTTTTAGGCGGTCCAGAGGCAGGGAGTGAAAATAGCCGCCGGTAGAAATGAGGTCAAACCCCTTCACTTTATCGTAGATTTGTTCGGCATTGAGCCCGTTTACTAGGAAGCCTTCCACTTCGGCGGCGACATTCGCGGTGATGCCTCGCGTTTTTTTCATTTCCCTTGCGAGTTCGGCCAGATGCGCACGGAAATCGGATTCGTAGGGGGTCTTGTCCCGGTTTAGGACCGTGGCGAAAAGAATTACCTTGCCCGGACCGAACACATCGGAGGGGAGCCAGAAGATGCTGCTCCAGTCGATCCCGAGTCTGAGATCGGACTCCTTTTGCGCGGAAAAACCGCGGATGGATGAGCCGTCAAAGGTCAGGTTGTCATCCGCTTTTAAAAAATACTGCTTATCATAGTCGAGCATATGGAAGCGCCCTTCTATATCTGAGAAACAAAGCGTTACCGCTTTGATGCGTTTTTCTTTGTGCAGATACGAGCGGTATTTTTTTTCAAGTTCCGCGGGGGGGAGTGTTTCAGCCGCTTCCGCCGCTTCAAGATTTATCGCCTCTAATTCGTCATAGGGTATTTCAAGGAAATTTTTTAGGATTACCGCTCCGGTAGATTTCGTTATGGGCATGGATTTGCTCCTTTGATGCAAATTGATATTAGTATAAATATAGCAAAAACTAATTTAAAAAACAAAATGTATAATATAAAAACTGATATATTTACTATTATTCCAAATGTTTATTAAAAATTAGGTCAAAATAAAAACCCCCTTTTCTTAAAAAAGGGGGTTTCCAGGGATCACCCTGTATTTCTCATCCCGGCTGGCGGCAATCTTTTTGATCCGGGCGCTCCGGCCTCAGCCATCAGTTTTCCGGTTCAAACTCATCCTTGCCGGCCCCGCAGAGGGGGCAGACCCAGGTGGCCGGTACTTTTTCAAAAGGAGTGCCGGGGGGGACATTATTGTCCGGATCTCCAAGTTGCGGGTCGTAGATGTAGCCGCAAAGTTTGCATACATATTTTTTCATAATAATCTCCTTAAACTCTCTCGCGTATCCACCGCGTTTATGCTTTCCATAGCCCGTGCAGGTTGCAGTATTCCCGTGCATATAGCTCTTTAGGCTCAAAGCACAGGCAGAACACGGCTTGGGGCTCGGCGCCGGGTTTCAGGAACTCCCTGAACGATTTACCGTCGGCCACCAGCTCTATCCACTCTATGTAATGCTTATCATCCATTGGATGGGGGACGCTGCCCACTTTAACTTTGTAGCTTGTCGCTGTTTTTTCTATGACGGGCACATGTTTTTCTTTTGAAGCGTCGGTCGTGTTTTCAAAAAACAGCCTCATGTCCGCTCCGCAGCAGACCAGGCCGCCCGGACCCCCATGCAGGACTTCGACTATGTTGCCGCAGGCGTCGCATTTGTAGATCTCTTTCATCTCAGCCATATTTATATTCTCCTTGATACAGCTTAGTCGTCAGTGTGACAGTACGGCAGTAAGACAGCGCGGCAGTTCCGGATACTTCCGTGCCCAGCCATTATCCATTAATTACTGCGGCTTTCACTCGCCATTAACACTTGTTATAGGCGAGGCTCTATACTAAAGCTTTCAGCGCGGTTAGAACAGACTCATAATCAGGCTCTTTGGAAACTTCCGGCACTATCTGCACGTATTTCACTATACCGTCCTTGTCCACTATGAAGATCGCGCGTGCCAGGAGTCGCAGGTCTTTTATAAGCACTCCGTAGGACTTGCCGAAATCCGCTTTCTGGTAGTCTGAATAAGTATGTACGGCTTTTACGGCGGCGGCTCCGCACCAGCGCTTCTGGGCGAATGGCAGGTCCATGCTTATGGTCAGCACGTTCACTTCCGGGCCCAGGAGTTCGGCCTCTTTGTTGAAACGGCGGGTTTCCAGGTCACAGACTGGGGTGTCCAGCGAGGGGACCGCGGAGATGATTGATATCTTACCGCTGTAGGTTCTGGAAAATTTCATCGGCAGCATATCGTTGTTGGTTGCCTTGAAATCCGGGGCCGGCATTCCGACTTTAATTTCATCTCCCGCAAGTGTCATGGGCCTGCCCTGCATGGTCACGGTGCGCTTTACAGTTTCACTTTTTTCTTCCGCGTTTAATTCGTTGATGTTTTCGTCCATAAATGTCTCCTAAATATTACAGAGGTGAATTATTGCCATATGCCGTATGCTTTAGGCCATATTATACCTTGGCAGCCGCTCTGCTTATGGCGTATGGCTTAAGGCCTATGGCGGTTTTTCCTACCAGTTCTCCGCGAGTACTTCAAAATAAGCTTTGGGGTGTGCGCAGGCCGGACAGTTTTCCGGGGCGTGCTCTCCCTCATGTGTGTAACCGCAGTTGATGCAGCGCCAGACTGTTTTATGGTCCTTCTTGAAGACTTTACCGTCCAAAAGATTCTTGTGCAGGCCGCGGTACCTTTTTTCGTGCTGCTTTTCCGCTACCGAGATATCTTCAAATACTTTGGCGACGGCCTCAAAACCCTCCTCCCTCGCTTTTTTGGCGAAGTTCGGGTAAAGGTTGCCCCACTCAAAAGCCTCGCCGTCGGCTGAGGCTTTAAGATTGTCTTTGGTCGTGCCTAGGACGCCGGCGGGGAAAGCGGCTTCCACCATGACCTCTCCGCCTTCCAGGAACTTGAAGAATCTTTTGGCGTGCTCTTTTTCCTGCTCAGCTGTTTCTTCAAATATTTTAAATATCTGTATGTAACCTTCCTTTTTCGCGATGCCCGCGAAGTAGGTATAACGGTTTCTAGCCTGCGACTCTCCGGCGAAAGCCGTGAGCAGGTTTTTTTCAGTCTGCGTGCCTTTTAGTTTCATTATTTCCTCCCAATCACTGTGAGTATTCTAACAAATATACAGAGCTTAAATATTGTTACGCCTTATCCCCGCGCGGGTAAGGGAAAAGTCATAGCGGACCGGGTCCAAAGGGCTGACTTTTCTGAAAGCGGCGGTAATCTCAAGAGCCGTTTTCATGGAGGCGTCCTTCCTTGCGGTCAGCTCCATCGTTTTCGCTACTTGGAACATATGCGTATCCAGCGGGATTATCAGCTTTGCTGGGGACACTTGTTTCCAGACTCCAGGATCCACCTCGTCGCTCCTGACCATCCAGCGCAGGAAAAGATTAAGGCGTTTAAATGAGCTTTTTTTCTCCGGGCAGGGCGTTAAAGTTGGAGCGCAGGCTTTAGAATTAAAATCGTTCACGAAGGCGTAAATTGCCCCGGCAAGGGTTTCTTCGGCCGGCCTGTAATGTTTTAAAAAGCAGATTTCAAGCGAGCGGTGCTTCTCCAGAGCGGTTTTTATATTAATAAGGAAAGCCGTCAGTTCCCGACCAGTGGTGAAACGATGTTTGAACGGAGCGAATATTCGGGTTATTTCACGCGGTGAGGTTTTCATCAGCCAGCGGCTGGGCGAAGATTTCATGGGCGCCAAAACCTTCTCCACGCTTTTCAATATCTGCGTCACATTGCCATAGGCTAGCGCGGCGGCTATGAAGCCGGCCACCTCCCGGTCTCCGAGCGCCTTATAGCGGTAAACAAATTCAAGAGGGTCAGGATGTATGAATTCCTTATGGTTGAACCTGTCGTATGTGGCTTCCAGAAGTTTCTTATCGATTATCATATGTGTATGGGGTAAAGTAGGTAATAAATGGTAAACAGTGCGTAATCATGAATTGTACTTCCGGAATGTAAACCGCTTTCGGCGGAAGTGTTCTGGAGGCGGCGGCTGCCCCGGCATGTTTCAGGAGTAAAGTCATGAAAACATTCTACCACAAAACAAAGACGCCTTCCCGCACCGCAGCAGCATTCCCGGTTTAAGGCTGAAACGGTCAATTTCCCTCAGCCTCATCTGCCCGGCCAGCGGGAATCCCGTAAAATTCCATAAAATGTTGCGACTTTTGTACAATAGGAATAAGAAATTGCTTTCTACTTTTTAGCGTCAGGAGGTTCATGTGAGAGGGGTGTGTAATCGTTGCTTGCGCTAATTTCTCACAATAATTGCTTATGTTTAATACAAATCTATACGAAGTACCATTGAGCAGGATTAATGAGGCGGCCGACGCAACCGTCGACGCGTTTATCGGCGCCAATGACCCTATCGGGAATTTTAT
>SESC01000662.1_pt1 | contig 12167 bp, 7 predicted proteins | sample 3171431 | NCBI WGS metagenome assembly SESC01 (sample SAMN06051868, study PRJNA518727) | freshwater metagenome | biome: subpolar coniferous forest; feature: holomictic lake; material: water; isolation source: holomictic Lake 227, 8 m depth | place: Canada: near Kenora, Ontario | collected 2014-07-08... | reverse complement strand
TATCACTGCCTCTTTCTTTATAGTGGATTTCGCTTTCTGGTCCGCAAATCTGATTAAGCTTAAGGATGGCGGTTGGTATCCACTAGCGTTGGGACTATTTTGCTTTACCTGTTTGATCACTTGGTATCGGGGTCGTCAAATTCTACGTAAACGCGCAGTTGAAGAGGGTATTAAGTTGGGCAGTTTTATCGAATCCCTATTGCAGCATCCGCCGCATCGTGTTGAAGGTACTGCAGTTTTCTTGACAGCCCACGTTGATTACCTGCCGGTATCCTTCTTACATAACCTCAAACATAATCATGTTCTTCATGAGAGAGTCTTCTTTTTGAAGGTAAGTATTTGGGATGTGCCGTATGTCAATGATAGTGAGAGACTCACTTTAAAAGACTTAGGTGGAAATATATTTGTAGTGCGTGCGATTTATGGCTTTAAAGAAACGCCAGATATGGGCTCAATTATTCATTTAATTGAAACTCACTTCGATATGAAGTTTGACATGATGAATACCTCTTTCTTCCTCTCGCGCGATACCATCGTTCCTTCTCCAATACCAGGAATGGCTCTGTGGCGCGAGCGACTATTTTGCTGGATGTATCAAAATGCTGGACGTCAATCAGACTTCTTTAAAATTCCTGCGAATCGTTTGGTTGAATTGGGCGCGAAGGTGGAAATTTGAGGATAGTACTCATGCGCTCAAAAATATTCTTTGGAATCTTTTTGGTAGCCTGTTCTTTAAGTGGCTTGGTCTTGGCGACCCCTGCGGAAGAGGCTGAGCTTGAGCAGTTGGATAAGATTGAGCAGGAGCTAGAGACGCAACGAGACTGGGCAAAATATCGTTGGGGAAAAGCATCATCAGAGTGCTACAAAAATTACTGGGTCAACTATTGCATCAGTAGTGCCAGAGCCCAATATCGCAAAGAGATTGATCCTATTACTCAGCAAGAGACCGCATTGCATGAAGTGCAGCGTAAATTACGTAAAAACATCAAAGACCAAGATGATCAGAAACGTGCTGCTGAGCGTGCTTCTCCAGAGAAAGCGGCTGAACGCGCTGATAATCAACGTGAGTTTACTGAGAAGCAAAAAGATGCAGCTCAAAGGGCTGCGGATTTAGAGCAACGCCGTAAGGATGCACCTAAGCGTGCTCAAGAAAATAAAGCTGGCACACAGCTAGATTGATTTCTACTCAATATTTTTTATTTACTCATTTAATTATTAGGCACACACTTGGCTAAAGTCAAAACGATTTATATCTGTCAGTCATGCGGCGGAACTTCTGCTAAATGGCAGGGTCAGTGCCCATCCTGTCAGGCCTGGAATACCCTGGAAGAGGGTTTGCCTGAAGTGAGTTCGAATTCTCGTTTCCAAGGCTTGGCTCAATCGCTACCAAGGCAAAAGCTTTCTGCAATTACTGCTGAGGACTTACCCAGATTTAGTACTGGGGTAGAGGAGTTTGATCGCGTATTAGGTGGTGGCTTGGTGCCCGGTGGTGTAGTGCTTTTAGGTGGCGACCCTGGTATTGGTAAATCTACCTTACTGCTGCAAGCTTGTGCGGAGATGAGTGCTGCGGGTATGAACGTGCTGTATAGCAGCGGAGAAGAATCTGCTGCACAAATTGCCTTACGTGCAAAACGCATTGCGCTTGATGCACCCCAACTGGAAGTCTTGGCGGAGATTCAGCTGGAGAAGCTGATTTCAATTATGGATACCGTGAAGCCCCAAGTCTTGGTGGTGGACTCGATTCAGACCTTGTATTCAGAGGTATTGAGCTCTGCTCCAGGTTCTGTAGCGCAAGTACGAGAGTGTGCCGCTCAACTCACAAGAGCGGCAAAATCTAGCGGCATCTGTGTATTGATGGTTGGGCACGTCACTAAAGATGGTCATTTAGCGGGTCCTCGAGTTCTAGAACATATTGTGGATACCGTCTTATATTTTGAAGGTGATACCCATTCTTCATTCCGCCTAGTTCGCTCGATTAAGAATCGCTTTGGCGCAGTCAATGAGCTGGGTGTCTTTGCGATGACTGAAAAGGGTCTACGTGGAGTTACTAATCCTTCGGCGATTTTCTTGTCACAACATGAGCAGATGGTCCCAGGCGCTTGTGTGTTGGTTACGCAAGAAGGTAGCAGGCCACTTCTAGTGGAAATACAGGCACTGGTGGATACCGCGCATGTACCAAACCCCCGTCGCTTAGCTGTTGGTCTCGAACAGGCGCGTTTAGCAATGCTCTTAGCTGTGTTGCACCGTCATGCAGGGATCGCTTGCTTTGATCAAGATGTCTTCTTAAATGCGGTAGGGGGTGTCAAAATCTCTGAGCCAGCCGCTGACTTAGCAGTTCTTCTAGCCATCCAATCCTCAATTCGGAATCGTGCGTTACCTAAAGAACTGATCGTGTTTGGCGAAGTGGGTTTGGCTGGGGAGATTCGTCCTTGTCCGCGAGGTCAAGAGCGTTTAAAAGAAGCAGCAAAACTCGGTTTCACTGTCGCCATCATTCCAAAAGCCAATATGCCTAAGACAAAAATCCCGGGGCTAAAGCTCATTCCAGTTGAGAGAATAGACCAGGCGATTGCAGCGGCAGCAGAATTAGGTTAATTGCTAGGCAAGGCATTTAATGCAGATCTTCTGCCTGAATCAGTAATACTTGTTCTTCGCCTGCAGACACTTCCATCCAAATGGCTGGGATTTGTGGGAAAGCCCTTTTGAAGTTCTCATACTCATTACCAATCTCAATCAGAATGGCGCCTCGCTCAGATAGGTATTCGGGTGCTAAAGCAATAATGCGTCGAATGAGATCCATGCCATCATCGCCACCTGCTAAAGCTAAAGCTGGCTCAGCGTGATATTCGGCTGGAAGCGTATTCATTGAATTTGCATTCACATAAGGGGGGTTGCAAATAATGAGATCAAACAGATTCTCTTCATTGGGTTCGGGTAATGCATTCCACAAATCACCGCTCAATAGCTCTATTTGCGAATTCAATCCATGACGGTCTACATTGCGTGCTGCTACTGATAGGGCGGGCATACTAATATCACAAGCGCTCACATGAATATCAGGGCAGGACAGGGCCAATAAAATCGCTAATGAGCCGTTACCAGTACACAGATCAAGCGCTTTACCGTCAGCAGGCAACCAAGGCTCTAATGAGCCATCCACTATTAACTCTGCTATCCAAGAGCGCGGAACAATACTTTGCTCGCTACAGAAAAAAGGCACCCCCATTAACCAGGCTTCACCCAAGATGTAAGCAAGCGGTTTGCGCGTGGAAATTCTTTCGTCTGCTACGGCTAGAGCTGTAAGCAGCTGTTCACTTGTCAAAGATACTTCTAAGTGATCTAAAGCCTCTGTGGGGCTGAGGTTCAATTGCTTGCTAACGATCCATAACGCTTCGCTATGCGCATCGATGGCGCCATGGCCATAGTGCAATGTTGCAGCCTCTAGTTTTTGTGCAATTTGATCAATGTACTGATTCACTGTAAGAGATTGATGAGGCTCAGGGTCCATGATGGAGTGTAGTTAATTGAAAAAGGGCATTTCAGCTTCAAGCCACAAGATGCTCAAGCGTTTTGCGATAAATATTTTTGAGGGGCTCTACATTATCGATGATGACACATTCATTAATTTTGTGACTTGTTGCATTTAAGGGGCCAAACTCTACAACCTCTTTGCAAATCTTAGAGATAAAACGGCCATCGCTGGTGCCACCAGTAGTTGAGAGCTCAGCTTCAAGCTGGGTTTCTGCTTTGATGGCTTTTCGCAATGCACCCGCTAACTCACCGTCACCAGTTATAAAAGGGCTGCCACCTAAGTGCCAATCGATTTCAAAATCCAGTCCAGCATCTTTGAGAATTTTTTCAACACGCTCACGAAGTTGCTCTGGCTTACTTTCAGTGGAGAAGCGGAAGTTGAATTCAATGGTTAATTCACCAGGAATGATGTTGTTCGCCCCAGTTCCTGAATGAATATTGGATATCTGAAAGCTGGTAGGCTGAAAGTATTGATTCCCTTTGTCCCACTCGGTCTCTACTAAAGCAGAAATCGCAGGTGCAGTAAGGTGAATCGGATTTTTGCCTAAATGAGGGTAAGCAATATGTGCTTGAATCCCTTTAATCTTCAACTTGCCAGACAGAGATCCACGACGACCATTTTTGATCATGTCGCCAAGTCGATCTACAGAGGTTGGTTCACCAATCACGCAGTAGTCCAAACGCTGACCCTGTTTTAGCAAACGCTCACACATGATGACGGTGCCATCTTTAGCGGGACCCTCCTCATCGCTAGTAATGAGAAAGGCAATAGAGCCTTTGTGATTTGGGTGTTGAATAATGAATTCTTCTGTAGCCACTACAAAACCAGCTAGAGAGGTTTTCATATCTGCAGCGCCACGACCATAGAGCATGCCATCGCGGATGGTAGGTGTAAAAGGATTGCTATCCCATTTTTCTAGCGGACCGGTTGGCACAACATCGGTATGTCCAGCAAACATCAAGACTTTGCCTTGATCGCCAGACTTCCCCTTTTTGATTGCCCATAAGTTCGTTACCTGAAAATTTTCAGGCCCACTTACAACGCTCTCAGTATGAAAACCGATCGCTTGCAGTCGTTTCGTAATTAACTCTTGGCAACCACCATCGGCTGGGGTTACTGAATGGCAGGCGATGAGAGCTTCAGTAAGCTCAAGCGTGGCGCTCATGGATGATGGATTCTTTATTTAGTCGCGAAGTAATTCGTTAATAGCGGTTTTTGCTCTGGTTTGCGCATCCACTTTCTTCACGATGATTGCGGCATACAGACTGTATTTGCCACACGCAGAAGGAAGTGAGCCAGGAACAACCACTGAACCTGCTGGCACACGGCCGTAATGCACTTCACCGGTTTCACGGTCATAAATTTTAGTGCTTTGGCCGATATAGACGCCCATGGAGAGAACAGCGTTCTCTTCAATCACTACGCCCTCCACCACTTCAGAGCGAGCTCCAATAAAGCAGTTATCTTCGATGATGACTGGTCCAGCTTGAATTGGCTCCAAAACGCCACCAATACCCACGCCACCAGAAAGATGCACGTTTTTACCGATTTGGGCGCATGAGCCTACTGTTGCCCAAGTGTCTACCATCGTGCCTTCACCTACATAAGCGCCAATATTGACGTAAGAGGGCATGAGAACGGCATTTTTGCCAATAAATGACCCGCGGCGAGCTACGGCAGGGGGTACTACCCGAAAACCGCCAGCAGCAAAATCCGCTGCGGTGTAATTTTGGAACTTACTAGGAACCTTATCGTAGAACTGGGTATATCCACCAGCGCCCATGGGAATGTTGTCTTCAAGGCGGAAAGAGAGCAGAACAGCCTTCTTAACCCATTGATTTACCTCCCACTGACCAACGCTGCGGCGTTCAGCCACACGAATGGTGCCTGCGTTCAGGCCTTCCAAGACGGCGTTTACAGCATTACGGACGTCCCCTGGTGCGCTATCTGGGGAGAGGTTTGCACGGTTTTCCCAGGCTTGTTCAATGATGTTTTGTGGTGATTGGCTCATGCTTTTTAGTTAACTATCAGATTGTTAAGGGATTTTGTCCCTGAAGGTAGATTTATCATTATATAGATGGGGGAAAATCGCGTCTAAGCCCCCCAAGCTTGCTATCATCTTCCCACTTTAGCTGTAAATTTTTTTATCCTTTATTTGAACCTCTTTTTTCCCTGCAAAGTACGCCGTGCAACTGAAATCCATCAAACTTTCCGGCTTTAAGTCTTTCGTTGACCCAACCCATTTTGAACTACCTGGCCAATTAATTGGAGTTGTGGGCCCTAATGGATGCGGAAAGTCAAACATCATTGACGCCGTACGTTGGGTCTTAGGTGAATCCCGCGCTAGCGAGTTGCGTGGTGAATCCATGCAAGACGTCATTTTTAATGGTTCGGGCTTACGTAAGCCTTCAGGACGTGCCAGCGTAGAACTCATTTTTGATAATTCAGATGGACGTGCACAAGGTCAATGGAGTGCTTTTACTGAATTGGGTGTGAAACGTGTTTTGACACGTGACGGTAACTCGAGTTATTACGTCAATAACCAAGTAGTGCGCCGTAAAGATATTCAAGATATTTTCTTGGGCACTGGTATGGGTCCAAGAGGTTACGCCATTATTGGACAGGGCACGATCAATCGCATCTTAGAAGCTAAGCCAGAAGAATTGCGTGTGTTCTTGGAAGAAGCAGCTGGTGTTTCAAAATACAAAGAGCGTCGTAAAGAAACAGCTTCACGCCTTGAGGACACTGTCGAAAACTTAACTCGTGTTGAAGACATCTTACGTGAACTCGATCAACAGTTAACCCGCTTGGAAAAACAGGCCACCGTAGCAGAGCGTCATGCAGAGCTTTCTACGCAAATGAAATCGCAACAACAGTTGCTCTGGTTTGTGCGTCAAACTGAAGCCGGTAAAGAGCAAGAGCGTCATGCGAACGGGATTCGTGATACTCAGGTGAGCTTAGAAGAGCAAACAGCCAAATTACGTCATGCGGAAGCCGAACTCGAAACCATGCGTACCCAACAGTACGCCCTACAGGATAGAGTTTCTCAAGCGCAGGGTGATTTGTATCAAACCAACTCTGACGTTAGTCAAGTTGAGTCACAGATTCATTATGTGCAAGAAGCACGCCAACGTTTGCAGCAACAAACACAAGATTTACAAGCGCAGTTACAGCGTTGGACTGTGCAAGAAACAGACGCAGCACAAGCGCAACGCACTACTGAGCATGAACTTGCATTAGCAGCTGAAAAAGAGCAAACATTATTGGCGGATTTAAGTGGCTTGCAAGAGCAAATGCCAAGTCGTGAAGAGGTATATCAAACTTCATCTCGTGAACTCAATCTTGCTCGTGAAAGTCTTGCAACTATTGAGCAACGTTTAGCCAGTTTGGGCGAGCGTATGCGGGCAATGTCTGCACAATCAGATGAGTTAAAAGGCCGTGAGACACGTTTAACAAGTGAGTTAGAGGGAATGCGTAGGCCAGATGCGGAAGCATTGAAAATGGCGATTGATCGTCAAGTGATGGCTCAGCGTAAGGTTGACGAAGTGAAGCAACGCGCTGCTGAAACGCAACAGCGTGTTCCAGCCGCTGATGAGGCTCGCAATGCAGCACAACAAAAGATTCAGGCTGCAAACCAAGATCTCGCTCAGACCGAGGCGAAGTTAACAGCCCTGACTGCATTGCAAGCTAGTGTCCAAGCCCAAGGCAAGATTGGTCCATGGTTAGAGAGCAAAGGCCTTAAAGAGAGTAAGCGCCTTTGGCAAGAACTAAAGGTAGAGAGCGGTTGGGAAACTGCTTTGGAGTCAGTATTGCGTGAGCGTTTAGCCGCAGTAAGCGCAAAGAGCGTACAAGAAACATTGGCTTTAGCAAATGATGCTCCTCCAAGCCGTTTAGCCATTTTGCTAACTGAAGACATCACTCCGGCACATACCTCAGCCCCAGCGGACTTCACTCCATTGTTGAGTCGCGTGCAGAGTGCAGGCGCTCCAAGACTAACTTCAGTCTTACAAGAATGGTTAGACAATATCTATATCGCTAGCAGTCTTGAAGATGCATTACATCGTCGTGAAAAATTACCGGCTGGTGGCGCCTTTGTTACGCAACAAGGCCATTTAGTCAGTCGTGTTGGTGTGCAGCTTTATGCGGCCGATTCAGAGCAAGCAGGAATGTTGGCACGCGCTCAAGAGATGGAAAGTCTGGAGAAGCAACTCCGTGCACAGCAACTCATGCAAAGTGAACTCAAGAGTGAACTGGACCAATGTGTAGCAAATTATCAAGCGGCGCACCAGGCTGCAGAGCAGGCTCGCCAAAATGCGGAGCATGCAGTGCAAGAAGCACATGGATTTGAAGTTGAAAGAATGCAGTTGACTCAGGCTGAAGAGCAATACAGTCAGCGTGCCGCACAGATTCAGGGTGAATTAAGTGAACTGCGTCAGCAAATGGAGCAAGCCAGCTTAAATCAAGAGCAGTCCGCCGCAGAACTGTTGCAGTCTGAAGAATCTAAACAAGGCCTACAAGCGGCCTTACAGGTTTCCCAAGAAAAGTTAGAGGTTGCTGCTCAAGAGCGTGATCGTTTACGTGACGCTCTTCGTACTGCAGAGATGGCTGCGCAAGAAGCAGCATTTGCTACCCGTTCATTGCAACAGCGTATTGCTGATTTGCAGCGTGATCAAAGTACAGCACGTACTCAGATCATGGAAATTCAGGATAAGCATGATGCAGCCATTAAAGAATTAGAGACTTTAAGTGATGAAGAAGCGCAAGATAAATTGCAGGGCTTATTGCTAGCGCGCAGCGCTCGTGAGGCTGCCCTGGCAAATGCGCGTACTGAACAAGATGCTTTATTGCATCAATTGCGTGAAGCTGACGAGGCTCGTATGCAAGTGGAGCGTAGTTTGCAACCTATGCGTGACAAAGTGGTTGACTTGCAGTTACGTGAACAGGCTGCCCGTTTGAACTTCGAGCAATTTGCTACTTTGCTAGCAGATGCAGAAGCTGACCTGAGTGCTTTAGAGGCAAATTTCAGTACCGAACTGAAGGTTGGCGCTTTGCAGAGTGAAGTTACTCAATTAAATGCAGAAATTCAATCTTTAGGCCCAGTGAATATGGCTGCGCTTGATGAACTATCCAGCTCACGTGAGCGCAAACAGTTCTTGGATGCGCAATCGGCTGACTTGAATGAGGCAATGCAGACATTAACTGATGCAATTGCGAAGATTGATGCGGAAACGCGCGATTTATTACAAGGCACCTTCGATCAGGTGAACTTGCACTTCGGAAAATTATTCCCCGAATTATTTGGCGGTGGTCATGCTGAGCTGGTAATGACAGGCGAAGAGATTTTGGATGCAGGCGTTCAGGTCATGGCTCAGCCTCCAGGTAAGAAAAATAGCTCTATTTATCTCCTCTCAGGCGGCGAAAAGGCCTTAACTGCGATTGCCTTAGTGTTCTCACTCTTCTTGCTCAATCCTGCGCCGTTCTGCTTGCTTGATGAGGTTGATGCGCCATTGGATGATGCAAATACCTTGCGCTATTCCAAGATGGTTGCCAAAATGTCAGATAAGACACAGTTTGTATTTATCTCACATAACAAGATCACTATGGAAATTGCCCATCAACTGATTGGTGTCACGATGCAGGAGCAGGGTGTATCGCGAATTGTTGCGGTGGATATCTCTTCGGCTGTGTCGATGGTGGAGGCCGCTTAAGTGTACGTAGAACAAATCATGACGATGTTGGGTTTGTCTGATTTGCAGTTCGCTTTAGCCGCAATTGGGTTGCTCATTTTAATATTAGTTGCTGTACTGAATTTCAAATACGCACGTGCGCGCCGTAAAGCTAGAGAGCAAGGACAGTTTGCTGATGATCGCTTTGGGCGTGAACCCAGTTTTACTCAAGGCTTTACTGACCCAGAAAGTGCTGATCGTTCCGAACCGAGTTTTGGAGATCTTCCATCAGCCTATTCACCCCAGGAAAAGTTTGTCATTGATCCTCGTATCGATTGCGTGATCACTTTGCGCTTTGATCAGGGCATTTCTGGAGCAGAAATTCTGGAAGAAATGAGTGATTGGAACGACTCCCAGGTGCAATCAACCGCTAGATGGATGTGTGAAGGTTTAAACGCGGATATTGATGCGGCTGAAGATTGGGAAGAGTTAAAGGTTGATTCGGCCTACTCAGAGTTGCAATTGGCTATTCAGTTGGCTAGCCGTCGTGGACCTATAGGTGTTCTAGAGTTATCCGACTTTTGTTCGCGTGCGCAAGCCCTTGCTGAAACCTTGGGCGCCCAAATTGATATGCCAAGCGTCAATACGATGTTGGAAAGCGCTAAAGAGTTAGATGTCATGGCAGCCGATAGTGATATTCAGCTAAGCATTAATGTTCTATTTGACGAACCATGTCCTTGGGGGAATTTCGATGCCCTGATGCGCCAGCGTGGTTTCAAGTTGGGGCGCAATGGCCGGCAATACGAGTTCTATAGCAATGGCGTACTTATTTTTAATAGTGCTGAACTAGATCCTAATAAACCAGTGAAGCAATTTACCTTATTACTTGAAGTTCCTTTGGTTACTCAGGAGGAACGCGCTTTCGAAAGAATGCTGGGTGAAGGTGTTGAAATTGCTCAAGCAGCACATGGTCGCTTAGTGGATGACAATGGGATTAACTTGAGTGAAGCTGCCGTCATTAGTATTCGTCAGCACCTTGATGTTCTCTATGCCAATCTTGAGAAGTCTGGCGTTCCTGCTGGATCTTCTACAGCTAGCAGACTATTTAGCTAGGAAATCACTTTGTCGTCTCATAGTCCGACAAATTCAGCGGATCGTTACGCTTTCTTGCAGGCAGAATTGGCTCGCTTAGAGCATGCCTACTATGTCCTTGATAACCCCTTATTGCCTGATATTGAATATGATCGCCTGTATCGTGAGCTATTGGATATTGAGGCTGCTCATCCTGAGTGGATTACCTCAGAGTCCCTGTCGCAAAGGGTTGGTGGTACTGCACTAAAAGAATTTGATTCGGTAACCCATGAGGTGCCGATGCTCTCTCTCAATAATGCTTTTGAAGAAGCTGAGCTCGTTGCATTCGATCGTCGCTGTCGCGAGGGACTGCATGTGGACCACGTTGCATATGCAGGTGAGCTGAAATTCGATGGTTTGGCTATTTCTCTTCGTTATGAAAACGGTTCCTTGGCAACGGCAGCAACCAGGGGTGATGGGGCAAGTGGCGAGGATGTTACAGCGAATATTAAAACCATTCGCGCGATCCCACTCAAGTTGACTGGCAAGAATATTCCCAAAGTATTGGAAGTTCGTGGTGAGGTATTGATGTACCTCAAAGACTTCCAGAAAATGAATCAACAAGCGGCCGCCCTTGGAGAAAAAGAGTTTGCTAATCCACGCAATGCAGCGGCCGGTAGCCTACGTCAGCTAGACTCCAAAATAACTGCTAAGCGACCACTCTCCTTTTTTGCTTATGGTTTAGGTGCATTAGAGCCTCAATCTTGGTTACCAAAAACACATGAAGAACTGCTTAATGCTTATGTAGAACTGGGATTGCCAGTCTGTTCTGAGCGCAAGGTTCTTTATTCAGTCAAAGAGATCCTGGCTTTTTATAACGAGATCGGCGCTAAGCGGGATTCCTTGCCATACGATATTGATGGCGTTGTCTACAAGGTCAATTCATTTGCAGAGCAAGCTAAGTTAGGTTTCGTATCTAGAGCCCCCAGATTTGCATTGGCTCACAAATATCCGGCGCAAGAAGCGCTCACGACTGTTTTAGGTATTGATGTTCAAGTGGGACGCACGGGTGCGATTACTCCAGTGGCTAGACTTTCTCCAGTAGAAGTCGGTGGCGTAACAGTGACCAATGCTACATTGCACAATGAAGATGAAGTAAAACGTAAAGATGTCCGTATTGGGGATACTGTTTCAGTTCGACGAGCAGGTGACGTAATCCCTGAAGTTGTTTCTGTGATTAAAGATCGCCGCCCAAAAGATGCAAAAGAATTTGTGATGCCGATTCGCTGTCCGGTATGCGATTCTCATATTGAACGCCTTGCAGATGAAGCGGTAGCGCGTTGCAGTGGGGGTTTATTTTGTGGTGCCCAGCGTAAGCAAGCACTGATTCACTTTGCCCATAGAAGAGCGCTTGATATTGAGGGTCTGGGTGAGAAGATTGTCGATCAATTGGTGGATCATAATCTCGTGAGAACCACTGCAGACCTGTATCACCTTGGATTTTCTGCATTAGCCAACTTAGAGCGCATGGGTGATAAGTCTGCGGATAACCTAATTCAAGCGATTAATGCATCGCGGAATACCACACTTGCTAGATTTATCTTTGCACTTGGCATTCGGCATGTGGGTGAGACCACCGCAAAGGATCTGGCAAACCACTATCGATCTATGCAAGCCCTGATGGATGCTAGCCAAGAGGATCTGTTGACAGTAAAAGATGTCGGCCCCGTTGTGGCAGATTCGATTACCAGCTTCATGGAAGAAGCGCATAACCGAGAAGTCATTGAGCAGTTGCTTGCTTCAGGCATGCAGCTCGCAGTAGAGGAAAAGAGTATTAGTGCAGCAGTGGTAGGCAAGACCTTCGTGCTTACGGGCACATTCCCATCCCTGACGCGTGATGA
>SESC01000658.1_pt1 | contig 12212 bp, 8 predicted proteins | sample 3171431 | NCBI WGS metagenome assembly SESC01 (sample SAMN06051868, study PRJNA518727) | freshwater metagenome | biome: subpolar coniferous forest; feature: holomictic lake; material: water; isolation source: holomictic Lake 227, 8 m depth | place: Canada: near Kenora, Ontario | collected 2014-07-08... | reverse complement strand
GATGCGCATTCCTGCCTGACAGGTCATGGGCATGGACGTTGTCGTGGTGTCCCCGCGGAAAGCATAGATCGCCGACGCCTCCTCGTTGGTCAGAAACTTGTTGTAGATCCGATACTCGTCAATGCTTCCGGCAAAGGTGGTGGCATCGCTGTAAGCCCACCTTCCGAGATAGTTGGGAGTGATGATGGCGTTTGGGTCTCTGGGAACGGATATGTCTTTGTTCACTACAATGCCTCCATTGAGCCATATCTTGGCAACGCCGTTTCCCACTCCAATGCACACGTGTTTCCACGAAGCTCCGTTGCATCCATTGGGTATGGACATGATATCATAGGGTTCGCCCAATGCGTCGGATAGCTTCAGGAGCGTATTTGTGGTGCTCAACATGTCGTTGGTTAGTGTAATTTGAAGCCCAAACTGAACCAGAAATTGGTTTGCCACTGTCGCTCCGGCTGTGTACTGGTACCATATGCATATCGAGTAAGGATCAGGCAGCAGGGTGTTGGGAACTTGGAAGAATTGGTGGGTGTTGAATGTTAACAGGGCGCTGTTGGAGGTGGCACCCCATGGACCTGTCGCTTGCTGCGTGGGCGAGGACGCAGACGCTGTCAGCGGGCCGAGTTTGTTCGACACGTCCCCAAGGAAGTTATCCTGGTTGAACGGGTAATACGCCAGCAGGGAGGCGCCCAGGTCGTAGGTGTTGGGCATGGTGGCGCACGTTATGGCAGGAGTGGTAGTGGGGGCGGCAGTGGTGGTAGTGGCAGGCGCAGCGGTGGTCCCTGTTGTTCCCACCAGTGCCACGTTTACGATGCAGTTCCCGTTGCCATCTAATATGTACCCCATGTTGCACGAGTACGTGCACGCGGACGCCCCGGTGGTGGGGGTCACTGTCGCGAACGGCTTCGAATCGCACACGGCTGGATTGAACCCGTCGGGGCAGTATGTGCTTCCCGTGCAGTCCGTGCAGGCCTGCGTGTCCGGGTCGATGAACTTCCCCAAAGCGCAGTGGCACGCGGAAGAGCCAATGGCAGAGCTTTGGCCTGTGGGACAAGGGGTGCACGTCAGCGCCGTTACAGCCGAGTACTGATTAGCCGGACACGCGGTGGTGGCGCATCCAGTGGTTGTTGTTCCGCCAGCTCCCGAAAAGTAGGTGCCAGCGACGCTGTTGGTGCACATCACCTTGGTGCAACCAGTGGCGGACGTGCCCCCCGCTGTGGTGAAATAGTACCCCGCCACGGCTGTGCAGTTGACAGTGGTGCAACCAGTTGCAGACGTGCCCCCTGCCGTGGTGAAGTACTGGCCCGTCACAGCAGTGCAAGCGGTGCTTGAGCAGCCCGTTGCAGACGTACCACCAGCACTGGAAAAGTACGAACCCACGGCAGTGTTTGTGCAGGATAAAGGGGTGCAGCCCGTCTCCGAGGTGCCCCCCGCCGTGGTAAAGTACTTTCCAACAACTGCAGTGCAGGAAACAGGTGTGCAACCAGTTGCCGACGTGCCCCCCGCTGTGGTAAAGTATTGGCCCGTCACGGCAGTGCAAGCGGTGATTGAGCAGCCCGTGGCGGACGTGCCCCCTGCCGTGGTGAAGTACTGGCCAACGCTTAGGCCCGTGCAGTCGACCTTGGTGCAGCCAGTATCGTCGGTGCCCCCGCCAGTCGTGAAGTACTTGCCTATTACATCAGTACACGAGATCAAGAAGCAGGGGTCTATGGCGGATCCCACCAGCGCAATGTAAAAGTGTGATCCTATTGTGATGTCACAGGATGTTGTTTGGCAGCCTGTGATGGAGGTGCCTCCCCCGCTGGTAAACGTCCGGCCAGTTACCCTGCTGCATTTGGCAGTCGCACACCCTGTGGCCACCTGCCCTCCCCAGCCAATGCAGTAATAGCCAATTTTGTCCGTACAGGCCTGGCAAGTGCCCGCCGTAGACACCCCGTCGCAGCCACTGGTGTACTGCCCCACTACATTGCAGTTGGTGCATGTCAACGCCGCTGCCTTTCGTGTGCACCACAGCAAGTACCACATCAAGAACCTGACCCTCTGTCGCATGTTTTAGACGGACGTGCGTCTATTCGCATTAATAGTCCTTCTCGGTCTGGATTACAGTTGTGTCCGCGTGGTAGTTATCGGGTCGCTCGATCTTGTACGGCAGCTCGGGCCCCCTTCGCTCCCTCGCGGCGGGCACGGTCAGCGCGCGGTTGTTCGAGAACAGGCCCAGCGCCGCCAGGCCCACCACCGCGACGACCCCGGCCCCGATCGCGACGGACAGGCCCCCGCTCGTGGGGGAATCGGGCGGCGCGGGCGTCGTGTGGGGTGGCGGGGTGGTGGTGGCGTGCGGTGGCGGTGTCGTCGAGATCAGCGTCGCCCCGCCGCCCACAATCGTCGCCTGCAGGGCCACGGACACCCCCGCGTCCGCCATGCCGGCGGCGTCGTACACCTGGCCTATGTCCCGCCTCAGCCCCGCCTGAAACGCCTGGACGTTCATGGCCGCCGCGACGGCCTCGGGCGAGTCCGCGGTCCACTGCGCGTTGATCTCTATGGCTGCATAGGCGGGCGCAAGGAAAAGCAAGAGAACCCACAGACAATGGGCTCGCATGGTATCGCTAGTTTATTCACTGGTGCGCGGCTTTTAATCGCCGGCGGCACCCCTAGTTTTTACAGTTCGAGCTTGGCGCCCTCCCCCGCCCCGGCCAGCACGTACTGCAGGAACGTGTCCTCGTCGAACTCGCTCGACGGCACCGTGATCTGCGCCGTGGCCCGCCGGGTGTACCGCGCGAAGAACCCCGCCGTCGACGTGCACTGCGTCACGCTCGTGGAGGTCTCCGGGGCCACCGTGTTCGGCGGGCAGGGCGTGCAGTCGTTCGCCGTCTGGTACGTGTTGGCGGGGCACCCCGAGCACCCGCCGCCGCCGTCCGTGATCCCGCTGACGAAGCCCGAGGCGCACACGCACGCCGTTCGGCGGGACGCCCCCTCCAGCGCGGTGGTGCTGTGGTCGGGGCACGCGAGGCACTGCGCGGACTCGTTCGCGCCCGGGGTCGGTTGGTACGTCCCCTGCGGGCAGGCGAGGCACGTCGACGCCTCGGTCATCCCCAGCCCCGTCGAGTACGTCCCCGCGGCGCACGGGAGGCACTCCGCGGCGGCGGCCAGGCCCAGCGCGCTCGAGTGGGTCCCGCCGGGGCACTGCAGGCAGGTGCTGGGGTTCCCCGCGCCCACCGTGGGGGAGTACAGCCCCGCGCCACACCGTGCGCAGGTGCTCGAATCCGCCGCGCCCGTCGCCTCCGAGTAGGTCCCCGCGGCGCACGAGTCGCACGCCGGTCCGCCCTGGCCGAACCTCCCGGCGGGGCACGGGGCGCAGGTTCGTCCGTCCCCGTGGTAGCCCGCGTTGCACACGCACTGCGATCCGTCCGCCCCGGAGTCGTACGCGCACTCCACCGTCCGCGCCGCGTGGGGATCGCACCCCCGGCACGCCGAGCACGCGAACCCGTCCCCGTAGTAGCCCACCCCGCACGCGCACGCCACCACGTCGTCCGCGCCCCCCGCCAGGCACGCCCGCGTCCGATTCGCGTGGGCGTCGCAGGCCCGGCACGCGGCGCACGCAAACCCGGTCCCGTGGTAGTCCGCGTCGCACTGGCATTGCGATGCGTCCGTCGCCGTGCCCTGCCCGCAGAAGCCCGTCTGGGTCGCGTGCTGATCGCAGGTTTTGCAGGCGGCGCAGGTCCTCCCGTCCCCGTAAAAACTGGGCTTGCACTCGCACGCCGACACGTCCGAGCCCGTGCCCTGCTCGCACCCCACGGTCTGCACCGCGTCGAAGGCGCAGATGTCGCAGGCCGCGCACGTCCTCCCCGTCCCGTAGTAGTTCGCCAGGCACTCGCACGCCGACACGTCCGCGGCGGACCCCTGGGGGCACTCGTGCGTCCGGTTGGCGTGCAGGTGGCAGGCCGCGCACTTGGCGCAGGTTCTTCCATCCCCGTGGTACCCCGCGTTGCACTGGCACTCGGACACGTCGGTCGTGCTGTTCTGCGCGCAGGGCTTGGTCCGCGTGGCGTGGGAATCGCAGGCCGCGCACTCGGCGCAGGCTCTTCCATCCCCGTGGTACTCCGCGCCGCACACGCACACCGACACGTCCCGGCTCGTGTTGAACGGGCACGTCTGCAGCTGGACCCCGCCGACCCCGGCGCATCCGGCGCAGGCCGAGCACGCGAACCCGCTCCCGTGGTAGCCCGCGTTGCACGCGCACGACACGTTGTCCACCCGCGTCTGCCGGTCGCAGATCCCGTACGTCGTGGCGTGCGCGTCGCAGCTCGTGCACTGCCCGCAGGACTGGGTGCTCGCGGTGATCACCCCGGCGTAGCCCGCGCCGCACAGGCACGACCCCGATCCCGCCGCCGAGTCGCTGTTGGCCGGGCAGGCCGTGCACTCGTTCGGCTTGTCGGTCGCCGTGAACGAGCCCGCGCCGCACTGGAGGCAGGTCGCCGACGAGGACGCGCCCGTCGCCGCCGAGTGCGAGCCCGTGCCGCACTGGACGCAGGTGCTCGAAACGGTGGCCCCCACGGTCACCGAGTACATCCCGGCCCCGCACAGGGCGCACGCCGAGCTGATCGTCATGCCGCTCCCCGTCTGGTACGTCCCGGCTCCACACGCGCCGCAGGTGCTCGAAGCCGCCGCGCCCACCGCCACGGAGAACTTGCCCTCCCCGCACTTGACGCACGCCGAGCTGATCGTCATCCCGCTGCCGGTTTGGTACGTGCCCGCCCCGCAGGTTCCACATGTGCTCGACACCGTCGCGCCCGTCGTCACCGAGAACCTGCCCTCCGCACATTTGACGCACGCCGAGCTCACCGTCATTCCACTGCCCGTCTGGTACGTCCCCGCGCCGCAGGTCACACACGTGCTCGAGATCGTCGCCCCCGTCGTCACCGAGAACTTGCCCTCGCCGCACTGGACGCACGCCGACGACGCCTGCATCCCGCTGCCCGTCTGGTACGTGCCCGCGCCGCAGTCCGTGCAGGTGCTCGAGACCGTCGCGCCCGTCGCCACGGAGAACTTGCCCTCGCCGCACTTGACGCACGCCGAGCTGATCGTCATCCCGCTCCCGGTCTGGTACGTCCCGGCCCCGCAGGTTACGCAGGTCGCTGATGTGGTGGCACCTTGCGTCGCCAAAAACGTGCCCGCGGCGCACTTGTCGCACACGGAGAAGCCCGTGCCCGTCTGGTACGTCCCCGCACCGCACGCGCCGCACACGCTGGAAACCGTCGCGCCCAGGGTCGCCGAGAACTTGCCCGCGTCGCACTTGAGGCAGTCGCTCGTGGCCGTGAGTCCGGTCCCGGTCTGGTACGTCCCGGCCGGACACTGCACGCAGTCGCTCTCCGCCGTCTTCCCCGTCGCATCCAGGTACTTGCCCGCGCCGCACTTGTCGCACGCGCTCGTCCGGTGCGTGCCCCCCGCGTACGTCCCCTTCGCGCACGCCGTGCAGTCCGAGTTCAGCGCGGTCGTGCACACGACGCACCCCTGGAACGTCTTGTAGTACCCCGCGTCGCACTCCCGGCACGAGCCCCCGTCCGGGCCGTAGTACCCCCCGTTGCAGGTGCAGTTGACCTTGACCGTCGCCTGCACCCCCGACGCCGAGTTCGACGGGCACGCCAGCTCCACCCCCGCCGCGCAGTAGGTCGGGCTCGCGCAGGCCGCGCACGTCTGCGCCCCGGTGCCCCAGTAGCCGTCCACGCAGAAGCACGCGGAGACGTTGGTCGACTGCACGGACGCCACCATCAGCGCGTTGCACGCCCCCCTCGCCCCGCCGCCGCCGCAGTAGTGGTTCGCGTCGCACTCCTGGCACAGCGAGCCGGCCGTCTGCACCGTCGCGTTGAAGAAGCCGGGCTGGCACAGGCAGTCCAGGTACGTCGACACCTTCCCGGGGGGGTACGAGTGCGGCGGGCACGACGACACCGTGTCGTTGTAGCAGATCTCCCCGACCCCGCACGCCACGCAGCTGAAGGGGGGATAGCCCCCGCTCGCCACCTTCTTGTAGTTCGCGTCGCACGTGCACATCCCGGGGTTCAGCGCGCCGGCCCCCGAGTGCGAGTTGGCGGGGCAGTAGCACCCCGTGTCCACCCCCGTCCCCTCCGCCGAGTACCGGCCCCACGGGCACGTCGCGATCAGGTTCACCGCCCCGCCCACGCAATACGAGCCGGACTGGCACACCCCGCACCCGCCCGTGCTCGTGTCCCCGTAGTACCCCGCGTTGCACTTGCAGTCCGCCATGGTCGACGCACCCGCCGCCACGGTCGACGAGAACGGCTTGCACGGGTTGTACACCCCGCTCGCGCAGAACCCCGACGAGTTGCACGCGGCGCACGGGCCGCCGTTAGGGCCCTGGTACCCGAAGTCGCACACGCAGGCGGTGATGAGGGACATGCCCGCGCCGCAGTGCGAGTTCGACGGGCAGGCCACGCAGTCCGACGACGCCGTCTTTCCCGTCGATCCCTGGTACGTGTTGGACCCGCAGTTGACGCACGTCGAAACATCCGTCGCGCCCACCGCCTCCGAGTACGTCCCCGCATTGCACAGGAAGCACTTGGTCGCCCCCGTGCTCGGCTGGTACGACCCAGCGCCGCAGTCGTCGCACGCCGACTGGCCCTCCGCGCCCGCGAACGCCCCCGCCGCGCAGGCCCTGCACACCGTCTGGTTCGTTGCCCCCGTGAAGTGGCCGGTGGCGCACAGGGTGCACGCGCTCGCCTTCTCCGCCAACCCGTACGACCCGGCCGCGCACAGCGTGCACACCGACGCCGCCGAGGTCAGCGGCACGTACACCCCGAACGACCCCACGGGGCACGTCAGGCACGCCGACATCCCGCTCCCGCTCGAGTACGTCCCGGACGCGCACCACGGGCAGCCGGGCACCGACGGGTTGTCCAGGTAGCGCGACGGGGGGCACAGCGTGCACGATGTCGCCGCGATGTCGAACGTGTACGACCCCAGGGGGCAGTCGGAGCACGCGGACGCGCCCTCGGTGGGCCCGTACTTCGGCGTCCAGCACTGGGTGCACACGGTCGCCGCCCCCATGTTGTCGGGGTAGTACCACCCCTTGGCGCACGGCTTGCACGCGCTCGCGCCCGTCGCGTCCTGGTACGTCCCGTTCTTGCACTCCACCGGCGTCGTCATGCCGCTGCTGGGGCAGCTGGCCCCCGCGGGGCAGGGCTTGCACGTGACCCCGGACGAGGCGCCCCGGAACGTCCCCGCGGCGCAGGGCGTGCACGTCAGCCCCGTGGCGTAGGTCCCCAGCGGGCACTCGCCGCAGGCCGTCTGCCCCTCCGACGCGGAGACGGAGCCGGGGGCGCACGCGCTGCACACGGTCAGCCCCTGGTCCGCCCCGTACGTGTTCAGGGGGCACGGCGCGCACGCCGATAGCCCCGTGAGGTTCCCGTACCCCCCCGCGTGGCAGGGAGTGCACTCGGTGGCCGCCGCCCCCGCGCTGATCGACCCCGTGGCGCAGGCCACGCACACCGACGCGTGGGCCCACCCGGTGTACGTCCCGGCGGAGCACGGGCTGCAGGCGCTCATCCCCGTCTCCCCCGCGAACTTCCCCATGGGGCAGCCCGTGCACGAGCTCCGCCCCTCGGCCGGGGCGTAGTACCCGTACCAGCACCCGAAGCACTCCGTCTCCGACGCCGGGCCCCACAGGGTGTACAGGTCGTTCCGGTACTTCCCGGCGGCGCACGGCGTGCACGCGCTCATCCCCGCGCTGGGCGCCACGGAGCCGAAGGCGCACTTGGAGCACGCGCTCAGCCCCGGCGCGTCGGCCACCGTGGTGACGCCGCAGTCCTGGCACTCGCTCATGCCCGCCGCGGCGGCGTACTTCCCCGCCACGCACGCGTCGCACACGCTCCGACCCGCCGCGGGCGCGATATTCCCCGCCGCGCAGGGCGCGCACGCAGACGCCCCCGCCGCCGCCGCGAAGCTGCCGGCGCTGCACGGACCGCAGAGCGACGCCCCGGAGGCCAGCTGGTGGCTCCCCGCGTCGCACAGCGCGCACACGGTCAGCCCCGTCGACGCCGTGTAGGTCCCGGGGTCGCAGCTCTTGCACACGCTCGCCCCCGTCTTGGTCTCGTACTGCCCCGCCACGCACGAGTCGCACACCGTCGCCGACGCCGCGGCGGAAAACTTCCCGGGGCCGCAGTACGCGCAGTGCGAGGTCGTGTCCGAGTACTGCCCCGCCGAGCACGGGACGCACGCGCTCAGGCCCGCGAGCACCGTCACCGTCCCGCCGGCGCAGTCCGCGCACGCGCTCGACCCCGCGGTGCCCGAGTACGTCCCGGCCACGCACTGGGCGCACGCGGCCGAGCCCGTCGAGCCCTCCACGCTCAGGTACCTCCCCGCCGCGCACTGGTCGCACGCGTGTGCGGCCACGGTGGACTGGTACGACCCCTTGGCGCAGAGGGTGCACACGGTCGCGCCCGTTCCCCCGACGAACGACCCGGCGGCGCAGTTGTCGCACACGCTCCTCCCCGTCGTCCCCGCATACATCCCCGCGGTGCACAGGTCACACGCGGTCGCGCCCGCGCCCGCAGCGATCTTCCCGGTGTCGCAGGGGGTGCACACCGTCGCCTTCGCTGCCCCGGAGTACGTTCCCGCGCTGCAGGACCCGCAAACGCTCATGCCACCTGTCCCAGCAAACGTCCCCGCCAGGCAGTCGCCGCACACCGTCTTCCCCGCCGCCGTGGTAACCGTGCCAGCGTCGCAGGGGGGGCACACCGTCGCCTTCGCAGCCCCTGAGTACGTCCCGGCGCTGCAGGTTCCGCAAACGCTCAACCCGCCCGAACCAGCAAACGTCCCCGCCAGGCAGTCGTCGCACACCGTCTTCCCCGCCGCCGTCGTCACCGTGCCAGCGTCGCAGGGGGGGCACACCGTCGCCTTCGCAGCCCCTGAGTACGTCCCGGCGCTGCAGGTTCCGCAAACGCTCAACCCGCCCGAACCAGCAAACGTCCCCGCCAGGCAGTCGTCGCACACCGTCTTCCCCGCCGCCGTCGTCACAGTCCCAGCATCGCACGGGGCGCACGCGCTCAAACCCGCCGAGCCACCCACCGTCCCCGCGGCGCAGCTGGCGCACACGCTCAATCCCGTCGAACCAGCATACGTCCCCGCCACGCAGTTCGCGCACGCCCCCGACGAACTCGCGCCCGCACCGGCACCGTACGCGCCGAGGCCGCACGCCACGCAGTCAGCCGAGGTCGTCGAGCTCCCCACCGTCCCATACGTGCCCGCCACACACTGAGTGCACGCCGTCTGCCCCGAACCGCTGGCGGTATACGTCCCCGCCACGCACTCGCCGCACGCACCCCCCGTGAAGTACTGGCCGGCCACGCACGGGGTCTTGCAGACGTTGGCAGCGCCGTCGTACACCTGCGAGCCCGTGCAGACACACGTCGTGCTGTCACCCGACAGGCTCGAACCCGCAGGACAGGTGGCACAGGACGTCTTGCTCCCGTCGCCCCACGAGTTCGCAGGGCACGCCACGCACCCGCTCATGTCCGCCGCAGGGGCCCAGTACGTGTTCAACGGACAACACACCGTTAAGCCGCCCGTGGTGCACTGGGGGGAACCAGTAGGACAAGTCACGGACGCGCAGGTGGCGTAGAGGTCGAAGGCAATCACAAGAGCGCCTGATCCACCAGCTCCAGATATGGAGTTATAGGCTGTTTCCCCTTCGGTAAACCCGCCGCCGCCACCGCCGCTGCCCGTGCCAGCCAGACCATCATACGCTGTGCTGCTGGCAATGTACCCCTTGACGCCTGCGCCGCCACCTCCCATACCACCCGCTCCAGCTGCACCCGAGGCACTGGATACACCCCCACCTCCACCGGCGCCCCACGTTAACGTTGTGCCTATGACGTTAAATGAAAGCCCTTTACCCCCCGCTCCGCCCGTGCAGTAGCTTGATGCTGAGCCATCAATAACAGCATATCCAGGTTCACCAGCTCCGCCGCCTCCCGCGCCACAAAAGCATCTCCCTGCAGCTCCTCCACAAGCATTATTGCCACCTTTACCCCCTGTGTTCCCATACGCAAGCGACTGTATCACGTTGCTGGTCAGCGGGGCGGGCGGGGTCCTGTACTCTATGGGCGAGGCCGCGGCGCCACCAGAGCATCCGCCGGCTAGCGGGGAGGTACCATACGCTCCGCCGCCGCCGCCACCCTTCGCCAGGAGAATAGTAGTGGCTCCCATTGAAAACGACGTGTCCGAGCCCGAGTTCCCCGCCGCGCAACCATCTCCACAACTCTGTGTGGGTCTTTGAGCACCTCCAGCTCCAATCACAACGGTGTATTCACCGGCAGCGAGCGGACCCGGCGACCCCAGTACCACCGCTCCCCCACCGCCACCGCCTGCGTGCCTGATTCCACCACTTGCACCACCGCTTACAAGCGCCATAACAGGGGTGACAGCGGACGGAAACACGATTTTGTTCACCCCCGATGCCGCCGTGAATTGGAAGTACTGCCGCGTCGTTCCCGCCACGATCGACGCCGTCGCCGCGCTGCCCCCGTGCGTGATCGTGGCGGGTGCAGGAAAAAAACCCACACTCGCCTGGCAGTAGGTCGCGCCCGCCGCCGACCACGAGTTGGGCGAGCACGCGAAGCACGCGGACTGGCCCGCGATGGACCAGAAGTTGGGGGCGCAGGGGGTGCACGCCGTCTTGCCCCCATCCGCGCTGAACGCGCCCGCCGCGCAGGTCTGACACGCGCTGCTCGTCCCCTCCACGAAGTACTGGCCCGCCGCGCAGCAGACGCCCGCAGCACCGGTGGAGGGGCAGCGCTTGGTCTTGCCCTGGCTGGCACAGGTGGGGGTCGTGTCGGCGCAGGCCTGCACCAGGTCGAACTGGAAAATCACGATGCCGGACCCGCCGTTGCCGGCCGCGCCGTTGCTCAACAAGTAACCCCCCCCGCCTCCTCCCGATCCCGTGCTGGGCGTGCCAGCGCCCGCTGCACCCTCGCCCAAACCGCCTGTTCCCCCCACGCCGCTGCTGCCGCCCGTTGCAGCGACCGCTCCACTGTAGCCATTGATGCCGCCTCCTCCACCAGCGGCATAGATCGCGGACACCCCTGTGATGCTGCAGGTCTGGCCGTCACCACCGTTTCCAGGATTGGCCTGGGTGGAGAGAAACACCACGTTCCCTCCCGCTGTGCCCTTGCCGCCGCCGCCTGCCCCCCCGTAACACTTGTTCGGGTTCCCGTTGCTGCTGCAAGAGCTGGTCGAAGTGGCTGCCCCATCCCCGCCCCGGTTGCCGTACGCCTGGGCAGGAACATTGGTGGTCAAGGGAGCAATGGAGGCCATGCCCGACGCCGCCCCGCCGCCGCTGCTGCCGCCCGCTTTTGCGGCGATCGTGTCCGTTCCCGCTCCGCCCCCGCCCCTGGCAAGCACTATGTTGGAGCCGGCCTGGGTGATGGCGCTGTCCCCTCCCGTTATTCCTGCTGCAGCTGCGCCAGCCGTAGGAGCAACGCCCCCGGCGCCCACCGTGACGGTGTAAGCCAGCCCCCCGGTGAACGTCTGGCTGGTCTGGTAGATCATCGCACCGGCCCCGCCCCCGCCGCCACCGCGAATGGCCCCGCTGCCCCCGCCGCCCACCACCAGCACGTCCACGGTCGCCGTCGTCGACCCAAACACGATGGAGTTCGTCCCGGACGTCGACGTGAACGCATAGTACGCCCGGTCCGTCCCGGGGATCCGCGTGGGGCTCACCGAGGCGCCGTTGGCAGTGATCGTGGTGGTAAGCGCGGAGTACCCCGCGTTCGCCAGGCACCCGGCCAGGCTCGTCGCCCCCGCAGCCGAGTTGGAGTTCGCGGGGCACGGGCTCACCACCCCGCCCACCATGTAGTAGCCCGCGTTCGCACTGCACACCGTCGCCCCACTCGCCGACGCCGAGTTCGACGGGCAGGCCGTGCACACATCACCCGCCGCGTAGGTCCCCGCGGGGCACACCCCGCACAGCTGCCCGTTCGCCGCTCGCACGGAGCCCGGCGCGCACATGCTGATCACCACGGTCCCGTTCCCCGAATTGTACCCCGCGCTGACAGTGCTGGGCACCGCGCCGAAGACCAGCGGATCCCATCCGGTGTAAAACGTCGCTGACTTGCCAGCCCCGTTGATGTCGTACGAGCCACCGCCCCCGCCGCCCTGGCGATTCTCAACAGGGGTTCCGGACGCTCCCTGGCCCCCGCTGTATC
>SESC01000656.1_pt1 | contig 12226 bp, 12 predicted proteins | sample 3171431 | NCBI WGS metagenome assembly SESC01 (sample SAMN06051868, study PRJNA518727) | freshwater metagenome | biome: subpolar coniferous forest; feature: holomictic lake; material: water; isolation source: holomictic Lake 227, 8 m depth | place: Canada: near Kenora, Ontario | collected... | reverse complement strand
AGCTCCTCCACGGACTCCTGGCGGTGGCGGTGGTGTCGCTGGGCGCGCTCCACGTCGCGTCGCTGGGGCGCTTCGCGGCCTCCCTGCCCATGCAGATCCTGGGCACCGTGTACCTGGCCCTCTTCGTGGGCGTGCACGTCCGCCACCGGCTGGTCCGGCCGCTCCTCATCCTCCGGCGCCCCTGGGAGGTGGAGTCGGTGATGCCGGAGCGGGGACGGGCGGTGACGCTCCGCCTCCGCCCGGTGGGGCATCCGGGGTTCTCGTTCGAGCCGGGGCAGTTCTGCTGGCTCAACATGGGGCGAAGCCCGTTCCACCTGGAGCAGCACCCCATCTCCATGTCCTCCAGCGCCGAGGTCCCGCCGGACGGCGCGGTGGCATTCACCATCCGTGACCTGGGAGACTGGTCGGGGAAGGTGGTCCCGGCGCTGCGGCCCGGCGACCGGGTCTGGGTGGACGGTCCGTACGGGGTCTTCTCCCCGGACCGCGAGGAGGGGCCCGGCTACGTGCTGGTGGGCGGGGGCATCGGCGTGACGCCCCTCGTGTCGATGGTGGAGACGCTGGCCGACCGGCGGGACCGGCGCCCGGTGATCCTGTTCCACGGCGCGCACGGCGAGGGCGACCTCACCCTCGCCGAGCGGCTCGAGTCCCTGCGGGGCCGGCTCGATCTGTCGGTGATCCCGGTGCTGGAGCACCCGCCCCCCGGCTGGACCGGGGAGACGGGGCTCATCGGCGCCGACACGCTCCGCCGCCACCTCCCCCGCGAGCACGGACGATTCCAGTACTTCGTGTGCGGCCCGCCGCCGCTCATGGACTCGATGGAGCGCGTGCTCCCCTCCCTCGGCATCCCCGCCGCCCGGATCCACTCCGAGCGTTTCGAGATGGTGTGATGCCCCACCGGATCGTCGCCACCGCCATCCGCATCGTCCTCCTCTCCTTCGTGGCGGCGGCCGTGGCCTTCGCACTCTCCGTCCGCTCGCCGGTCGGGGGGGACGGGGCCTGGCCCGCCACCCACCGGTACTTCGGCGCCCGGACCTGCGCCACCTGCCACCCCGGGGGACGCTGACGAAGCGGGCCGGGGAGTGTAAAGTCACCGCGATGCCCTGCCCCTCCTGCGGTTCGATGCGGATCCGCCCCTCCCGGCCCAAGGGCCGGCAGGAGGTGTTCCTGCGCATGTGGACGCAGACCCGGTTCTACAAGTGCCGGGATTGCGGCTGGCGCGACCGTCGGCCCCGGACGACCCGGGACGGGGAGAAGGACCAGCCCGACCTGCGTTTCTGGGCGGTGGCGATCGTCGTGGCGCTGGGGTTCATCTACCTGCTCCTGCGCGACGGCTGAGGTCGATTCCCTTGCGCGCCACCCGGAGACGCGCGACATAGTCCCCTCCCGAGAAACCTAAGGAGGTAGGACGATGACCCGCATTCCTGTACTGGCCCTGCTCGCGCTGCTCGCGACGGGCTGCGCCACCAGCGCGTCGGTGAAGCAGGAGCTGACGCCGCTGAACGACAAGGTGACGGCCATGGAGCAGAAGCAGGCCGCCCTGGACGCCAAGCTGGCCGATCTGAACAAGAAGGCCGACGCACAGTCGGCCGACATCCAGGCGCTCCGCAAGGAGATCGCCAGCTCCAACGCGGCGTCGCAGAAGGCGGCGGCGGATGCCGAGGCGGCGGCGACGCGCGCCGAGACGGCGGCGGCCAAGGCGGCCAAGGCCTTCGAGCTGAAGCAGATGAAGGGCGCGAAGTAGCAGGGCGTTTCGGGGGGCGCGGCGTCTCGTCGTGCCCCCCGGACGTCGTCACACCCGGTCGGAGGTGACGTCCACCGGGTAGCCGCGCATCTCCCGGAGCGCCGCAGCGAGCTTCTCGGGATCGATCGATCCCGTGAGCTTCCGCTTCGCGATGAGCTTCCGTGCCTCGGCGACCGGATCCAGCCCGGACTCGTCGTCGCGGTGCACCTCGACGAAGACGCGCCCGGCGCGCACCCCGATCTTCACGGGCTCCCGGACGATCCGCACCTCGGCACCGACCGGAACCTGCGTGAAGAGGATCGTGATGTCCTCGGGATAGAGCCGCAGGCAGCCGTGGCTCGCCTTGCGGCCGACGCCGAACGGACGGTCGGTCCCGTGGATCAGGATCGAGCCCTTGGAGAGGCGCAGCGCGTGGGTTCCGAGCGGGTTGTCCGGCCCCGGCGGCACCATCGCCGGAAGGTCCGGCTCCTCCTTCCGGATGGAGGCGGGCGGGTACCAGGGCGGATTCACCTGCTTCTGGATCACCTGGAAGGTCCCGGTGGGCGTGAGCCATCCCTCGCTGCCGATCCCCACGGGGAAGGTGGTGGTCGGGCCCGGCTTCTTCGGGAACTGGAAGAGGCGCATCTCGGAGAGGTTCACCACCACCCGCCCCGGCGCGGCCGCGCGCGGGACGATCCAGGAGGTGGGCAGGACGACCAGCGCGCCCACCGTGGGCACGAAGGCGTCGAGCCCCGGGTTGGCATCCTCGATCTCGTTGAACCCGAGGTCGTGGTCGCGCGCCATCTCGATGAGCGACTCGCCCGGCAGGACGACGTGGGTGCAGGTCTCGCCGATGACCTCGATCCCGCTGCAGTCGGCGGCCGCGCAGGAGGCGGCCTGGATGATCGGACAGGGAGGCGGCGCCTCGACGACGGGCGGCGGGGGTGCGGGTGGGGGTTCCTTGGGTTCGGGCACGGGCGGAGCCTGGGCGCACGCCGCCGCGAGGGCGGCGAGGAGCAGAACCGAGAACCGCGTGCGCACGGACATGGGTGAAGGGTTAGTGGAAGGTGGCGGGCGTGACAAGGGTCCGGCGCGCGGTTAGCGTCCCCGGATGCTCGCGGCCGTGACCCTGGCGCTCCTCCTCGCCGCCGACCCGGCCCGGCCGGCCTGCCCGGCTTCCGGGATGGTGGTCGCCATCTTCACGCTCCAGCGGCAGCTCTGGCTCTGCCGGGACGGCGTCGAGACCGCGCGGATCCCGGTGGCGCTGGGGCGAGGGGGGAGCGACAAGTACCGGAAGGGGGACGGCCGGACGCCGCTCGGCGCCTACGCGCTCGGGGAGCCGCGTCCGTCCAGCCGATACGGCACATTCATCCCCATCCGGTACCCCACGGAGGATCAGGCGAGGCGGGGACACTCGGGGGAGTCCCTCGGGATCCACGGCCCACCGCGCGGGCAGGCGGAGCCGGACTACCCGACCACCGCGGTGGACTGGACGCTCGGCTGCATCGCCACCGGGACCGACGCGGACGTGGAGGCCGTGGCGGCCTTCGTGCGCCGGTACGGACCGACGGTCCTCATCCGCTGAGGCTCGTGGTCAACCGACCAGGTCCTCGGTCCCGTCCACGCCGAGCACGTTCCCGGTGAGCCAGGTGGTCTCGGGGCGGGAGAGCGCCACCACGAGCCCCGCCACGTCGGCCGGCGTGGTGAGCCGCCCGGCCGGGTGCATGGAGAGGCAGCGCTCGATCATCTTCTCGTTCCCGGGGATCTTGCGCAGCGCCGGCGTGTCGGTCACGCCCGCACGCAGGGCGTTCACCGCGATCTTGCGGGGCACGAGCTCGACGGCCAGCTGCCGGCAGTGGCTCTCCAGCGCCGCCTTGGCCGCGGAGACCGCGCCGTAGGAGGGCCAGATCCGGTGGCTGCCGGCGCTCGTCATCGCGTAGACGTGGCTGCCCGGGCCCATGAGTCCGGCCTGCAGCACGTCCTGCACCCAGTAGACGAGCGAGTGGGCCATCACGTCGAGTGTCATGTCCATCTGCGGCCGGGTGATGCCCTCGGCGGGGTCGGCCGGCACGAAGGGCTTCAGCGTGCCGAAGGCGATGGAGTGGATGAGGACGTCGATGGCGGCCGGCGTCCCGTCCGCCTCCAGGATCCCCTTCATGTCGGAGACCGTCGCGGCCCGCTTCTCGGGATCGGCCGCGTTCACGTTGAAGAAGACCGCCCGTCCGCCCGCCTCTGTGATCTGCTCACGAATCTGCTCCACGTGCGGCAGCGTGGCGCGCCGGTCGAGGTGGACGCCGAAGACGTTCCGCCCGGCACGGGCCAGCGCGAGGGAGAAGGCCTCGCCGAATCCGGACGAGGCGCCGAGGACGAGGGCCCACCTGCGGGGAGAGGTCATGCGCCGAACATCGTCGAGCCCGACGCAACGGTCAAGCGGGGAGCGCGGACCTGCTAGGATTCACGCCGCATGCCCGACGGACGATCCATCGACGTGATCCAGGCCGCGGGGCGGATGGAAGCGGCCGCCCGCTCCCTGTACATCGCCCTGGCATCTCACCCTCCGTACGAGCCCTACCTTCAGGAGCTCTTCCTGCAACTCGCCGCCGAGGAGGCCGAGCACGTGCTGCTCCTCGGGGCGCTCCCGCTGCGCGAGGACGTCCGGCTCTGGCCGGACGAGGTCGCGGTCCGCTTCACTGCCGAGCTCGACGCCATGTCGGCCGAGATCGACGCCACGCGGAGCGAGCTCCTGCGCGAGTCCGATTCGCTCCGTCCCGGGCGCATCGTCCAGCGGCTCGGCGAGATGGAGGCCCGGTTCCACTGCTTCCACGCGGTGAAGCTGGCGACGAGTGCCGACCTCGTCGTGAATCGTCTCTTCGCGTCGCTCGCGCTGCAGGACCAGAGCCACCGGGACCTGCTCCAGAAGGCCCGGAAGCGGCTCGGCGCCTGAGCGCCTTCAGACCCTCTTGGGGCGCAACCGCTCAGGAATGCCTTCACGGCCCGTCTTTCTCTTGCAGGGGCAATGGGGAACGCACCGCTTCATGACCGTACGTGACTGCCTGACGAACGCCATCCTGCTCGAGGATGGCGCGCGAAAGCTCTACGAGGAGTTGGCGCGCCGCCACGCGCCCGACTCGGCGCTGCAGGCGTTCTTCACCGCGATGGCGCTCGAGGAGGAGCAGCACGCCGCGCGGCTCCTCTCCCTCGCTCGCCACCTCGAGCCGGAGGAGCTGGACGCGGAGTCCCCCGCCCGCCTGACCGAGTCGATGTCGTCCATGGAGAAGGAGATGGCCGCCATCGTCGAGGAGGACGCGCGGCTGGGGCCGGGCGGTCTGGCGTCCATCCTGCAGCGCCTGGTGGACTTCGAGAACTGGTACACCTGCGTCCACGCGGAGGATCTGTGCGATCTCTTCGCGCCCAAGCTGAAGCCTATCTTCGCCTCGCTGGCGGAGCAGGACCGGACGCACCACGAACTGGTGGACCGGGCGCGGCGAGCGCTCTCGCAGCTGCGCGTCGGGGAGCGGGCGACCCCTTAGCGCTGGTCCTTCGCCACATCCGGGAAGGTGACGTCGAGGAGGACGACGCGGACGAGCGGGCCCGGGAGGGCCAGGTCGCGCCCCGTCGAGGCTCGCGTGGCGATGAACTTCACGAACTCCGCCCGCCACTTGCCCGGTCGCAATCGGGCTTCGAAGGTCATCGAGCCCGACGAGGAGAGCACGGCCTCCAGGAACGCGTCACAGGCAGCCTGCTCCGCCTCCAGGACGATCGAGCCCAGGCTCACGCCCTCGAGCTCCTTCCGTGAGCCTCCGAGCAGGGCCGCCGCGGTGAGGTTCAGCCTGCGGATGGCGCCTCGGGCGTCCACCGTGACGTAGCCGACCGGAGCGTAGTCGTAGAGGTCGGAGAACTGCTCCCGGACGAGGTCGGCCTGCTCGGCGGCGAACCGGAGGGCCCTGTTCCTGCGTTCGAGGTCGGCGACCTTTCGGCGCAGGTGCCCGATGGCGCTCTCGCCCGGGACCACCTCCACCGCCCTCTCGCCGCTCACTGGGCGGGGATACTTGCAGAATCCTCAAAAGGTCGAAGTCCCCCGTCCTCGGGACACCCTGGCAGGGGGCTCGGGCAGTTCCACCCGGAACATCGAGCCCTTCCCGACCTCGCTCTCGACGGTGAGATTTCCCCCGTGGGCGGTCACGATGGCGTGGCAGACGGCGAGACCCAGCCCCGTCCCTCCGTTCGCCCTCCGGGCCGTGTAGAAGGGCTCGAAGATCCGGTGCAGGACGGATGGAGGGATCCCGCAACCGTCGTCACGAACCTCGATTCGCGCCGAGCCGCCCTCGCCGGGGTACGAACCCACCCTCACCGTGCCGATCCTTCCGTCCGGAATCGAGTCGGCGGCGTTGGTGACCAGGTGGACGACGACCTGGACGAGTTGCCCGGCCGAGGCCATCACCTGCGGTGCACCCCGATCGGTGACCTCGAACCGGGCTCGCTCGCCCAGTCGCGGGGGAAGGGCGCGAAGGGCGTCGCCCACCACCTCCCCTGGAGACACCGGTGCGCGGCGCGGATCCGGGTGGCCGAAGAGGGAGAGGTCTTTCACGATCCGTGCAATACGGTGGCTTCCCTCCACGGCGTCGCGGAGCGACTCGATCGCACCGGCGACCGTCTGGTCGATCTCGTTCCGATCCAGCGAGGCGGGCGCCCGCAGGAGGGCGGAGAGCTCCTCGACGGCGACGGACTGGTTCGCGAGCACCGCGGTGAGCGGGTTGTTCACCTCGTGGGCCAGTCCGGCGACCAGCGTGCCCAGTGCCGCGAGCCTGGAGAGCTCGGCGGCCCTCCGCTCGGCGGCTCGCTGCGCGGTCAGGTCCCGGATGAAGCAGGCGTACCGGCCGTCGAGAAGGGGCGTCTGGCGCAGCGAGACCTCCACCTCGACGGCGGAGCCGTTCTTGTGCCGATGGCGGGCGAAGAAGCGGTCGCCTCCGTTGAGCCGGATACGGGTGTTGTGCTCCTCGTACTCCGCGTGGGTCTCCTCGGCCTCGATGTCCCGGATGCCGAGGCCGAGCATCTCGTCCCGGGTGTAGCCGAGCATGGCGCAGGCGGCGGCGTTCACGTCGAGCAACCGCCGGTCCTCGCTCACGAGCCAGCACCCGTCGAGCGAGGTCTCGTAGATGAGCTTCAGGATGGCTGCCTGATCACGGGTCGTCATGTGTGCACGGACGGGAGGCGGCGCACTGCCCACCACCGTCGCGTGTGGGACCTTATCCGACACCGGCCAGCGGAATTGTGATTTTCACACCCCTGCCCCGATCGGGGCTGGACAAGGGCTGTGCAGCGATCTTCCCGGTCTCGGGCGACGGCGGCCTGGTTCCGCGAATGAACCCCGAGGCCTTGTTACCATCAGTGCGCCGGCTGCACCGGCGCCACCGGCAGCTCCACCCGGAACGTCGTGCCCTTTCCCGTCTCGCTCTCGACGGTGAACGTTCCCCCGTGCGTCGTGACGATGGCGTTGCAGATGGGGAGTCCGAGCCCCGTACCCGTCCCCGGGCTGCGCGTGGTGAAGAAGGGCTCGAAGATCCGCTCCAGCACGTCCGGAGGGATTCCCGGACCGTCGTCGGAGACCTCCAGGAAGGCCCGACCCGGAGCGCCCAGGCCGGCCCGGACGACGACGGTACCCGTTCGTCCCTCCGGGATCGCCAGCAGGGCGTTGGTCACCAGGTTCACGACCACTTGCCCCATCTGGCCCGCCGACGCGAGCACGTGGAGGTCGTGGGCGACCTCCGTCCGGATGGTCGCCCGATGGACCTCCTGACCCGGCAACCACTTCAGCCCCTCCTCCACGACGTCGGCGAGGCGAACCCGCTCCCGCCGCTGCTCCGGACGGCCGAGGAGGGTCAGGTCCTTCACGATCCGGGAGATGCGATCCGCACTGGTGGTGATGTCCCGGAGCACCCCCAGGACGACTTCGGAGCGGCGGATGACGCCGTCCTCGTCCGTCGTGGAACTCCGTCGAGCGTTCTCCTGGAGCTCCCGCACGTCCTCCAGCGCGAGCTCCGCGCTCGCCAGCAGGGCCGTGAGCGGGTTGTTGACCTCGTGTGCGACACCGGCCACCAGCGTCCCCATGGCCGCAAGGCGTGCCGACTGGGCCAGCCGTGCCTGGAGATTCAGGCGACCCTCCTCCGCCACCTTCCGGTCCGTCACGTCCTGGATCGTGCCCACCAGTCGAACGGGTATTCCGTCCGCGCTCCGCTCGAGCTGGCCGAGACCGTGGACCCACTTGACCCGCTGGGTGACCTGATCGACGACCCGATACTCGTGATCGAACCGCGAGCCGACCGACTCCAGTTCTTCCAGGTAGATCGCCATGGCCGCGCGGTCGTGCGGGTGGACGATCCGGAGCCAGTCGGCACTCGTGCGAGGGAAATCCGGGTCGATCCCGAAGATGTCATCCAGCTTCGTCGAACTGCTCCAGTGGTTGCTCGCGATGTCGAACACGTAGTTCCCGAGCCTGGCGATGTCCTGACTCATCCGCAGCCAGCCCTCGCTCTCCCGGAGGTCGTCCATCGACCGCTCCCTGTCGGCGACGGCCGTGTCCCTGGCCTGGCGGTGCCGGATGGCGCCGACACCGAACGCCACGTCGTCGGTGAGCCTCTGGAGGTATCCGAGCTCATCGTCTGTGAACGCGGCGACTTCGCCCGAATACATGACGATGGCGCCAAGGACCGTGCCCTCCACGATGAGCGGAAGAGAGGTCACGGAACGATAACCGCGCCTGTGTGCCTCCTCCCTCCATGGCGCCATCGAGGGATCGGTGGAGAAGTTCTTCCCCACCACCATTCTCTTCTCCCGGATGGACGTCCCCGTCGTGCGTCTTCCCCGGGGTTCGTCCGCCCAGACGATGTCCACGAGCCCGAGGTAGCCATCCTCGTGACCGGCATGGGCCACCGGACGTACCGTCTTCCGTTCGTCGTGCTCGGCCAGCCCGACCCAGCACATCCGGTAGCCACCGTCGTCCACGATGACCTTGCAGATGTAGGCGTAGAGTTCCTCCTCGGTGGTTGCCCGGAGGATCGCCTCGTTGCACCGGGTGACCATGAGCAGCGTCCTGCGCACCGCGCGCTCTCTCTGCCGGACGCGCCGCACGATCTCGAACGTGACCGCGATGGCGATCCCGCTCACCAGGAAGACCAGGAGTTCGACCTGATCCCGATGCCTGGGGACGAGGAACGTCCTCACGGGTTCGGTCTGGAAGTAGATCTCCTCCAGCAAGCCCACCGCCGTCGCCACGACTGCGGGACCCATGCCGCCAAGGGCTCCTGCAATGGCCACCGCCAAGAGCAAGAGATCAGGCTCGGGCTCCCCCGTATCGCCGAGCAGTGCATTGCGGATGAGAACCGCGACCCCGATCAGGATCGGTGCCGCGACATAGGCCCATACCTGGGGCGAGCGGGGCTTCATCTCCCCTTTTATGTGCTCCCATTAATGAATAATTCACAAGAGGGGCACCGATAGTGCCCGTCGATCCACTGGAATCCGTTGAAGTAGGCGGGCAGTGCGGCACTGACGTGAACGGAGGCCCCGGGGATGTCGGGGCGCTACTTCGAGTCGTCCGACGTCGCCTCCGCGGACGCCGCAGGCAACTCCACCCGGAAGGTCGATCCCTTCCCGACCTCGCTCTCGACGGTGATGGTCCCGCCGTGGTCCGTCACGATGGCGTGGCAGATGGCGAGGCCGAGGCCCGTCCCGCGCCCATCTCCGGAGGGACGGGTCGTGAAGAAGGGGTCGAAGATCTTGCCCAGGCTCGCGTGCTCGATTCCCGTCCCGTGGTCCACCACCTCGACGAACGACCTTCCCGGTGAACTCTCTCCGATGCGGACCAGGATCTCGCCCTTCGTTCCCGGGCGGGTGGCCTTGGCCGCGTTGGTCACGAGGTTCACGAGCACCTGCTCCAGGTGCCCACGGGAAGCCATCACGTCGGGGGCCCCGAGGTCCTTCACGCTCACCGTCGCCACGGCGTGGACGCTGCTCGGAAGCCAGCGAAGCGCCCCGCTGACGATGTCCGCGGTTCGCAGTCGAGTCCTGCCCTGGCTCGGTGCTCCGAAGACGGACAGATCCCTCACCGTGCGCGTGATCTTCGCCGCGGCTTCGCTGGCCTCCCCGAGCATCTCCAGGATCTCCCGGTCTCGTTCGATCCAGGCCTCCGGGCTCGGTCGCTCCCCTTGCTCCACCTTTTCCAGGCTGGCCCGGATGTCCCCCATGGCGGTTCCCACGCCCGCCACGATCCCCGTCATCGGGTTGTTGATCTCGTGCGCCACCCCCGTCACCAGGGTACCCATGGCGGCGAGTCGCGACGCCACCGCGAGCCGCTGCTCCATCGCCCGCTGCTCGGTGATGTCCACGACGACCGCCATGTAGCCCGTGTTGGCCCCGGCCGGATCCTGGACCGCCGAGCCATAGCCCCGGACCCAGCACACCTTCCCGGATGGAGCGAGGAAGCGGTAGTCGCTCGTGAAGTCGCGTCCCGCGGCGATGGCCGCCATCCACTCCTGGTGCACCTTCTCCCGGTCCTCCGGATGGACCGACTCCATCCAGCCCTTCCCCCTGGCCTCCGGCGCGCTCATGCCCGTGATCCGCTCCATGGCGGGGTTCATGAACACGTTGTTGCCCTGGGTATCGGCCTGGAAGACGCCGACGGGGGCGGCGGTCGTCAGCGTGCGGAAGCGGATCTCGCTCTCCTGGAGTGCGGCTTCGCGAGCCCGCGCCTCCGCCTCGACTCGCATGCGGTCGGTGATGTCCTCGAACACGCTGAACACGCCGACGACCACGTTCCGCGTCGGGTCGAACCGGGTCACCGCGCTGACCCGGATCCAGCGGTGCGAGGCGAGCACCGGGTTGAAGACGCCCATGACCGCGGTCACGATTTCCCGCCCGGTCCGGAGCGCCACCATGGCGGGATGCTCGGAGCCCGGAAGCTCCGAGCCGTCCTCGCGGAGCGCCATCCACTGCGGGTGAACGGAGGTGCGCCCCTGCATCTGGTCGAGACTGAGCCCCAGGATCCGCTCCGCGGCGGGGTTGGCGGAGGTGATGCGCCCCTCGGCATCCTGGTACACCACGCCCAGGGGCACGGCTTGCAGGAGTTCCCGGGAATGCTCCTCGCTCTCCAGGAGCGACTGCTCCGTGGCGCGGGCCTTGGTCGTCACGTCGAACACCGCGACGAAGTAGTCCTTCTCGGGGCTGTACACGGAGACCGAGAACCATTGCTTCAGGGCCTCGACGTACCGCTCGAACTTCCGGGGTCGCCCGGTCGCCGCCACCTCGCCGTAGATTTGGAGGAGCTCGGGATCCTGCTCCCGGAGTCCCGGGATGACCTCCGACACCTTCTTCCCGGCCACGTCCGTGAGGCCGGTCAGGGTCTCGAAGGCTTCGTTGACCTCCAGGTAGACGAAGTCGTGGGGAGGCGGACCGTCCGTGAGGACCTTGCAGTAGGCCAGGCCGTTCAGCATGGCGTTGAAGATGGAGCGGTAATGCCCGTCGGCCGCGAGAAGGCCCGGTTCGCTCATGGCTTCCGGCATGCTTTGATACTCTCTGATTTTGGGCGCGGGGCAAGGCCGCTCGTTGCTTCAGATGACCTCACCGCTTCCGGAGGACCCTGCCCACCTCCACGGCCAGCTCGGACGGCGACCCTCCGTACCTCACCGACGCGGTGCTCCCGTCCGGGATCGAGGCGAACTCGTCCGCGTCCAGCGTGAACACCGCCCGGGTCATGTCTCCGTCCGGATGGTTCGAGAGGGAGGTCGATCGATCCCCCACGTGGAGCGTGAGAATCGCGTTCCGTATCGGGAACGCACGGTCGCTGGAGACCTCGATCTCCACGCCCCTCGCCCCGCCGAGGGCGGCCGACGAAGCGACGCTCCGGATGGACGTGATGGAGGCCGTGAAGGTCTTCTCCCGGACCGGGATGGCCCGACTCGCCGCCGCGAGAGGCCAGGAGGCCACGGACTGCTGCACGGAAGGCGCCGTCTGGACGGGAGGGGGAGCGACGGTCTTGCCGAACCGGATGTTGGCGAGCGAGATCGCGCCGCTGGCCGTCCGATCGAATGCGAACCTCACGCCCCTCAGCTTGCGGAGGATCGCGTCCGAGCCCGCGAAGTCGCCGAGCGAGATCCGGACCGTCTGGAGGATCGGAGAGACCTCGGGCGTCCCGTAGGTCAGCATCCCCACCGGGCCGGCCAGGTTGGCCCCCACCATGTAGTTCCTCACGTCCACCGGGCTCGAGAGCGTCCCGTCCGTCCCCTCCAGCAGGATCGAGAAGGAGGTGCTCGCTTCCACGTTCAGCGGATCGGTCCGGATCGGGGTGAGCAGGGAGCATGTCCCGCTCGCGTCCTTCTGTGGGGCGGGCATGAGCACTCGGCGTGAAACCCGGAACTCGAGCGTCTTCGCGGCACCGAACCCGGCGATCGCGGTGGCGTCGAACCCGGCGGAACCCGGCCTCGCCAGGTTGACCTGGAGGTAGACGTCCGC
>SESC01000655.1_pt1 | contig 12256 bp, 9 predicted proteins | sample 3171431 | NCBI WGS metagenome assembly SESC01 (sample SAMN06051868, study PRJNA518727) | freshwater metagenome | biome: subpolar coniferous forest; feature: holomictic lake; material: water; isolation source: holomictic Lake 227, 8 m depth | place: Canada: near Kenora, Ontario | collected 2014-07-08... | reverse complement strand
CTGATGCCGCCTCTTTTTTGACCCCTTGTAGAAGGTATATCTTAACGATAAGGTATGAATTTATTGTATCTAACGACGCCTGTAACTCATCCCGTTCAGATTGTGAACGACTAGATGAAGTAAAAGGCAGGAAAAACGTTATTTCAGGGTTGAAATACTGGTTTTTCTTGGATCCGTGAAAAGGCTGCAACCCATTATAAGGCTATATTTCGGTTAGATTTGTGAGAAATCGCCCATTTTAGCCTTATTCAGCATCTAACCCAAACGGAACCAAATGCGGGCGATTTAAACGAACGAGGATGGATTTTACAAATTGGGGTTGGGTGGTGTATACCTCCCTGTTGGTATCTTTTCGATAATTCGGGCGTAAAATAGAGGGATTTACTCTTCCACCGGCTCTGCGAGGATAACAATCACTTTTTTGCCGGTCGGTGATTATGATCGCAGGGTTTTATTCTCATGTTTGGCCACCTGGATAAGCACAGACCCGTTTTCAATACTCCAATTTATTTTGTCTCCCTTCTTTAGATCAAACTCGTTCACGATATATGCAGGGACTGTTGTTCGTAAGGAATTACTCATCAAGGTGGCGGGTTGGAGCACGGATTCGTCGAGCCGTGAAGATTTGGCCATGTTATAGGCTATTTAGGAAAGACGAGGATTTATAGGTATTTGGGGGATTGTGGGTTTGATTTGGTTTGATAGTTGATTAGGTCTCTATGGGTAGGTAATGATCCCCTGCGAGGTCTATACTTTTTCCCGGCGGACGTGTCATACTCATTCAATCGTGCATGGTTACGGAGTAAAAAAGTAATGAATCTGCAATCCATGATAAAAAACGTTGGAATTGAAATGATTATTATCTTGATGTTCCGATGGTTTTATCGAGGAAGTCAAGGACCTTATTCACATTTTCCGTTGTGCTAAACATCGCATCAGCATGGTCTGCACCCTGAATTAATTCCAGCGATACGTTATCTTTTCCCAGCACCTGCTCAAGCTTTGTGGCAAATTCCACTGATTGTTGTGATGGTACCTGCGTATCTAAGGTTCCATGCTGGATGAAAAACGGCGGATCATCAGGTGTTATAGAGGTCTCGGGATCTGCCTTCTTTACATCTTCCGGGATCAAGGCGATACTCTCCCCGAATAGTTTCGACTCCGCGGAGTCTGCCGCATAGTGATTGGCCTTTCCAAGACTACTCACGGTAAACTGCTCATCCATTGAGGAGAAATTGATCGGACCGCACCAATCTAACACGGCCTGGATTTTTGATGACTGGAAAGAATTGCCCATCGCCAGGTCTTCGAGTTCGGGAATGTCACGGAAGGTCCCGGTAAGTGATACAAGAGTTCCTCCCGCAGACCAGGCCCCATGCGGCAATTGCATCGGGTTGTAGGTTATACTCCTTTGCATGGGCCCTGACAAAGCGTAACGCAGCCTTGACATCATGGATCTGTGCCGGGAATTATGCTTCCGAACTCAGCCGGTAATTGACCGAAACTACCGCATAACTCCGGTTCAGACCCTGTAGCATTGGACTCAGCTGGGCATCTGCCTTATCGCCCGTCTCAAATCTCCCTCCGTGAACCGCGAGGATGACCGGGAAGGGCCCGGCCCCCTCATTGGGAAGATAGATATCACGTTTTTCCGAGGGAGACAAATTAGCGTAGGGGACATCCAGCCATTTTTGCTTTATCGAAGAAGCAGCCGGAGCATTACGCCCCACTGGGAGCAATCATACCCCCTGAACCGGATGAAGATGTCATCGAACTTTTAGGTGACACAGAAAATGTACTGATGCCGTTGGAACAGGAATTGAAACCGTGGAATTCTTGGAGGTTGAGGGGCAAGACAAACACCCTGATAGCGCAACGACCGTTATGATTATAAGGAAGAGAAGAATGCAGGTCCCTGTTTTTTTCATGGATAATCAATTACAACGAAGTGAGGAATATATGATGAGATAACTGGCTTTCGAGGCTGTCGCACGAATAGTTTCCGTTCATCAATAAGGTGAATAGTGGTACATTTGAATACAAAAAAATGAGAAATGGGGTTCCTTTTGACATATCTATACTCGGAACTCTCCATTTGGAGAACAATTGTGGTTTCAAATGGAACACACGTTGACGGGCCTTATGCCTGTCGCTGATGGGCGAAGGTGTCAGGTCACACTCGGCCTGGTCGCAAAATGTGGTGTTTCCGGCCCAGCGGTGTTTTGGCGGTTGTGCGTGTTGACGTACCAACGGAGCAATTTCCCTGGGGCAATCACACTAACCACGGACACCCTGGCCACGTTACCTTCCCGCCGCGCTCGGTGCCACCCGATATACTCCGCAGCTCTTCATCGGATAAAACCTGCGTGGCCTGCTTTAACTCCTCATTGGTGAAATCAAAGCCAGCCTTTGCGATGATATTTTTTCGTTCCTTGTCTATTCCATCCTGTATTCGGTCAGAGAACTCCTTATCGGTCTGGAGTTTTTTGATAAAAGCCTGTGCACTATCGAGTGACATAGTCCTGATTGCGTTGCTGGAGAATATCTAATTTTCTCTTGATGCGGGATTCATCAGACAACACACGACCGGCAACCCTGGTGCCATTTGACCGTGGTATCGGGAGGAGAAACCTCATGGTCCCGGTAGGGTAAGCCCTGAAATTTACTGCAGGTATGCGGTCTTTCACAAATTGGAATTATTACGCTGTTCCCATCAAATTCCCTATTGACTCGTGCACCTCTGTATACAGCTGGCTTCCCGGACAGTCACTGCCCATTTGAAACAACATACTCAATCATTCCTGATCCAAATGAGGTACCACCGGGTTGGGCTGTCCGGAGAGTCTTCTCTGGCACGGGTGATATGTTTCGGTATCCCTTGTCAATTGCTTTTTCTTTGCCCGGACTGGTTATCGCGGCACATATCTCCTTTGCCCGGAAGGTATTATAATAGGCTTCAAGGTAATCGATGAGGTGATTTTTATAGGGGCTGCAGTACTCAAGTCCCTTCTCTTGAAACTGTTTTGCCATCAGCCGCTTGTTGGGGCACCCTCCCCCGCAGATGGGGAGGACATCGCAGGCGAGGCATTCAGGATCACAAAAGGGGTTCGTGCCGATGGTGTACTGCGCCCGCAGCACGGGGTTGTTGACCGGTTCATCCAGGTTGATATTGCCGATGACCATCCCCTGTTTTCCTACATCTTCCCAGCATTTGTAGAGTTCGCCTTCCGCCCCCACCACAAATCCGTGATGCGTGGTGGCAGCACAAATGGGGTTTGGATTGTGTCCAGGGTAAAAACCTCCGGTCGGTATCACCCCCTCCCGCTGGAATAGGTCAAACGTGAAGTCAGTCCATTCTCCACTATCAAGAGTGCAGACCTGGCCATAGGGATGGGACTGGCTGGTATGCACATGCCCGGGATAAACGGCGAGATTCTTTCCCTTGTACCGTTCCAGCAGTGCTGTGCGGAGATCACTATAGTTTTTGAGGTTGTGCCTGTCAACATTAACCCGGATGCTGCAACAGCCCGTATAGTCGGAATCAAAAAGAGCCGTTATATTATTAAGAATCCGGTCGAAGGTAGGACCCCCGTTGGCGAGGACCCGCCGGGTGTCGTGCACCTCCCGAGGACCGTCAATGGTGATCTGGATTGACGCAATATCGAGATCATGAAGCTTGTTGATCTTCTCATCGTCCAGCAGGTAGCCGTTCGTGACCAGGCCAGCTTTTTCGTAGGTGAGACCCAGGTTCCTGAACTGCCTGGTCAGGGTGCAGATCGTATCGAACGCCAGGAGTGGTTCTCCACCATACCAGGCGACGGATAGATGCCGGATATTCTTGTAGCTCTTGATGAAGTCGACCAGCCGGTCCATGGTCTTTTGGGTCATCATTGCCCCGTTCAGCTGGCCCTGCTCGAAGCAGTAAGGACAGCGGAAGTTGCACCGGAGCGTAGGGCAAATGGTCAGACCGAGTCGGGAAGAGTCAAAGCAGGCTGCCTGGCGCTGGTATTGGCAGGCAAGAAGGAACCGGTCTTCCTCTCCGGGTTCAACTACCACAGTCTTCTCCCGCAAAAGGCATAAGAATGCTTCATCACCCGTAACGGGAATTGTTCTGCAGTCCCGCCAGCCTTCAAGAAGAGTGTAGTAAACCTCGTCCAGTTCAAAGAGCGTGTTGGACTGGGCATTGTAGAGGAAACCGCCACCGTGTCCTTTTCTGAATAATCTGTTATAGCGTGACCATTGCATAAAATTCCCCTATATCCATTGCACTCCCAACAAAATAAGAGACCACAGGATGTTATGCAGACCATTACGCGATTTGCCGTTGAGCCAGGCGGGTGAAGGCACCTCCTTTTTTTATCAGTTCATCATATGTTCCCTCTTCAATTATCCTGCCATTATCCAGGACATAAATCCGGTCAGCATGGGTAATACTCGATAACCGGTGAGCGATAATGATCCGTGTCAACGAAAGGCGTTCAAGGCTTTCCTTGACAATGTTCTGGGACGCATTATCAAGAGCACTGGTTGCTTCATCAAGGAAAAGGATTCGGGGTTTTGTCGCTAATGCCCGGGCTATAAGGATTCTCTGTTTTTGCCCGCCTGAAATATTTGCAGCTCCTTCATTTACATAGGTAGACATACCCATTGGCATCTGCCTGATATCATCCGCTATACCTGCCATGGTTGCTGCTTCCCATATCTCTTCAAGGGAGAGGGTTCGGGCACCGGCAATATTATTAGAGATGCTATCTGCCATGAGTTGTCCCTCCTGGAGAACAACGCCGATCTGTCTTCTCAAATCGCGAATATTGAGTTGGGTCAGGTTCTGCCCTTCGTATAAAATGGCTCCTGATTCCGGCGTCTCAAACCCGAGTAATAACCGTAAAAGACTTGATTTTCCACTGCCCGATGCCCCGACAATTGCGATGAATGCACCTGCATCCACGTTCAATGAAACATCCTGCAACACCAATGAACTTTTTTCAGAATACCGGAATGTTACATGGTTAACCTCGATAGAACCGGTCAAAACCCCGGGATGAATCTGTCCTTCATGAACTTCGGAAGGAGTTGCCAGAATCGGATTCATATAATCCCACATCGGCTTAATATTCCACAAGGATATCAGGGCCGAGCTCAGGTTTGAAAACGCCAATGAGAACCCCAACGTCGCAGTAAAAAAGGCTAAGAACCATCCACCGGTAAATTCAGAGTGAACGGTGGAGGCAAGATTTGAATTTGAGATGGCGTACCCGGTTAATGCAAAAATGATAATGGTCAGCATTCCGGGCCAGATGAAATTCAGAATAAGAGAATATTCATCATAGAGAGAAATATTGAGTGAAATGCGGTTTTGCTGAACATAGTCTTTTTTCCATCGAAGATATGCCCGGTTTTCTGCTCCTGCAGAAGAAATTTTTGCAATACTGGAAAGAATCTGAAATGTTATCCCTGAAAGGTGTCCATCTTTCAATAAGAATTTTCGTCGCTCCTGGAAACTCAGGTATCCGAATAGTATCGAAATGCTGAAGATACCCAATACAAAAGCTAACGTGTAAAGGGCAAGACCCGGCGAGATAAAAACCATCAGGATTCCGTTACATACAGAAAAAATGAACCCCAAAATGAGAGAAATTGCCACAGCGGATATCCTCGTCCTGATGCCATCCGCTATCTCCACACGGGACGTCAATTCTCCGGCACTATATTGACGAAAGAATGAAGGTGGCAGCTTGAGGAGTCTATCCCATATTGCTGCTTCGAAAACCGTCCCTATTTTTCCTTCCATCCTGATGATTGCAAAAGCCTGGGTTACCTGGAAACACACCGAAGAAACCAGTGTGCATAAGAGAATCACAATAATGGTGGTAAGAAGCCCACTATCACTATCCGGGATTGCGTCATTAAAAATTAAGCCCGTCCCGAGGGGCATAGCAATGGAAAGAATCCCTGCCAGGATTCCAAAGATGATAAATGTCACAATATCGCGTTTCCAGATGACATTCCATATAAGGAAGGCAACATCCGAAATCTGTAAAGCCCGTTCAGGAAGTGAAGGATACACCATGTACCCTTCGGGACAGAAAGAAGCCGGGGTAATGTTCTCACTGGAGTCAGTGACGCTGCAGGCATCAAATACCCGATAATGCCCGGGTTTATCCGGAATTGCAGCATTGATTTTCCCGTGGGTATCGACAACCAATAGCGGGCCATTATCTTCCTGCCACCACGTTTCACCCAGTTTTACCCGACGAATCCGTACCCGGTAATGTTCGGATAATTTCGTCAGTATGGTGAAGGGATCTGAATTGGATAATCCAGATAAGGACATGGGAGAAAGATCCGGGGAAGAGACTCCGATTGCCTGCAGAAGGCGATTAAATACTGAAAGGATCTCATCTGAATCAGGATCTCCCTCTCTTGACCCTTGTGAAATCAACTTCCTGGCCTGTAATTCCTGCTGATTCCATGAAGAGAATCGGCAATGATCTGAAGCGTCCGCATCAGCCCAACGTTTCTCAATGAGCCGGGTAGTCCATCTTCGCAAGGTTGCATCCAGATCAGGGACGAAGCATTCTGTATTGAATTCTGAAAGAGGTGATATTTTTATTTCTGCCTTCCCCGGCACAAAAAAAACCCATTCCGGAGGTACTACAAACCATCCCTCATCCCTGGTAAAGACCATATCTGATGATGTATCATGAACCGTTCCATGCGAAACCTGGCAGATCGGAATGGTACCAGGTCTGGTGCTGATACGAACATGAACATCTTCCAGCAGTTCATCATGATCGATTTGTTTCGTATCTGAATACAGAGGTTTTTTCCCCTGGAACAGGGGATTTTGAATCCAGGCTGCCCAGGAAGTACCAAAGTCAGAAAGAAGAGTCTGATCCGATACCTGAATTTCTTCGAGAAGAACCGTCTCCTCTGCCCGGGCAAAAAGACCGATATCATGTGGTTCAATGCCAAACAGGGTAGATCCTGTCTTGAATAGAGAACCTGGGAGCCGTTCTCCAGGAGATCCGTCCTGATACTTCCCAATGTATACAATCAGGTTTCCCTTGATAACTCTATAATACCGGCCTGGAGTATTCAGAATGAACCATTCGCCTGCATTGAGGGTATGGACAACGGGGGATGTAGTATCCATACCAATCACGCTCCTTTAGGTGAATCGGATTCATCTGCCATGATCAACTGATAATACGCTCCTTTGCTTTTCATCATCTGTTCATGAGTTCCCTGTTCAACGATCTCCCCCTTCTGCAGCACAATAATTGATTCACAATCCCTGATAGTACTGAGCCGGTGAGCAATAATCAGGCAGGCACAGCCTCTCATCCGGAGATTTTGTTCAATCTTTTTCTCCGTTATTGGGTCCAGGGCACTTGTTGCCTCATCAAGGATAAGAATTGAGGGAGAACCTGCGAGAGCCCGGGCAATTTCTAGTCTCTGTCTCTGTCCTCCGCTTAAATTTCTACCGCCCTCAGATATCCGAAAATCATATCCCCCAGGCAGGGTGGTGATAAAATCATGAATTTCAGCATCTTTTGCAGCAACGATGATCTCAACATCAGTCAGGGTTTTATCCCACAGGGTGATGTTTTCCCTGATCGTCCCCTCAAAGAGAAAAATGTCCTGATTTACAAATGAGACGGAAAGAAATCTGACCACAGGGGGGATCCGGTTGTACGGGGTCCGATCTATCATAATCTCTCCTGACCAGGGCTGGTAAAGACCTGCGGTGAGTCGTGCAATAGTACTTTTTCCACAACCGGATGGGCCGACCAGGGCAACCTGTTCTCCCGGTTTCACGCTGAGGTTCAGATCAGCAAATATCGGGGGATCAAAGGAACTGTATCCAAAGGTAAGATGAACCAGGTCAAGATATCCGTGTAATTTGGTCTGATGACCCCCGGCTGAAAAATCTTTTCCGTCAGTCTGTACATCCCACATGCCATGATCGGGCACATTTTTTTCAACATCCTGTATTCTCTGGATGTCTCCTGCAAGGCTTTGTATCTCTCCTCCTAATCCGACAAGACGCTGGACCGGCATGAGAAAATTGAGTAACATGGCCTGATAGGCAAATAAGTACCCGATACTCATACTTCCTGAAAGGATCATGACACTGCCAAGGGAGAACGCGGCAGTTATACCAAATTGTGTGATGAATGGTGAGAAGACTGCAAGAACCGTAGTGGAATAACTCATCGTCCGGTCAGAGTTCAGGTACCGGGCATGATAACCTGCCCATTTTTCAAAGAAATCCCCTTCCCTTCCGCTAGCTTTAATTGATTCGATGGCCTGTAAGCCTGATACTGCCACACCGGAAAGTTTCCCCTGGTCCATAAGGAGTTTTGTGCTGGAGTCCTTTCTCCACCTGGATAACCGGAGTAAAAAGACCAGGTTTATTAAGGCAACCGTGACCGCGATAAGGGTGAGGGGGACGCTGTACCAGAAAAGAATGGCAAGATACACCGTTGAGATAATGAGATCCAGGATGGCAAATGCTACTTTATTACTGATGATAAAGGCAATCTGATCGTTCAGACGGACCCGTGATGCGATCTCTCCGATATATCGTTGATCGAAGAAGGTAAGTGGAAGAAAGAGAATTTTATGAAAAAATGTCGTTGAGAGCCGGAATGAAAGGTGCGTATTCCACCTTGCAATACATGACTCCCTCAGCCAGATGACGAGAAATTGAATGATAAGAAAAAAAAGCATGAATGCCAGTAAAGGGACCAGCCATTCTTCCTGTGATCCGAGGAGTATTGAATCAATGAATATCTGGGTTGCAGCAGGAAATACAATTCCCGGAATTAGCATTGCAACCCCTGCAAGTACCAGAAACAGTATTGACGATCCTTCAGGTTTTAATTTCGGAATTAATGCATGCAAAACTGATGGGGGAGATCCGCCAGGCGAAAATGAAGGGCCAGGGGTGATGAGGAGAACGATCCCGGTAAAAGAAGTGTTCAGTTCATCCAGGGAAATACAGCGACGACCGCTGGCAGGATCATTCAGGAACACTCCTTTCGGAGAGATCCCTTCAAGAACGACAAAATGATTAAAATTCCAATGTAGGATCACCGGCATTTGCAGGTCTTTCAGATCAGCAGGTTCTAATTTAAGGGCCTGGGTTTCCATTCCATATCCGCGGGCTGCTTTTAACATGTTCAGAGCACGACTTCCATCACGTGAGATACCACAATCGGCCCTGATCCGTTCAAGAGGGAGGTATAATGAATAGTACCCAAGGACAATGGCAACTGCTGCAGCTCCGCACTCAACTGCCTCCATCTGTAAAATGACGGGGGTTTTTACCGGTCTGTCTGCACCATGCATCTTATGGAACAATAGAATTCATCCAGGGAAAGATAAGTGTTTCAGGTTTTATACTTCGGATGGTTATTTTGCCAGAACATGGCGTTCCATCCTCGATCTTCGGGGGATAATTCACGGAATCAGACCAGTCATATTCCTCCGGGTTATCCGGATCATGATTGAGGGTAACATATACAACAAATGGGTCCGGTCCGATTCTTTTTACAAAATATGCCGGAAGATCATCATGATGAAGAATTTCAGACATATTATTCTGACTGACCGGCCAGGAAGATACTCCGGTAACGATACCGGATACTGAAGCATATTCTTCCTGTTCCAGGGTAACCGGAGAGACCTGGACCTCCATTCCAGGCTTTACCAACTTTCCATCTTCGATTGGGACAAAAAGAATAGACACGGTATCTGAAGAATTCTGAACAATTATTCCTTCACCATAAACTTTCACCGCAAGTGTCCCACTGAAAAACCAGAATACGATGACGATAAGCAGAATTAAAATTCCGGCAAGGCCAATCCATGATCGAATACCCGGCTGTCGGATAAGCTGATCGGTCTGGTCTGGACGAGAATAGGTATCCAGGGCTTCTTTTCGAAACAACGATTCACGATTCTTATCCATACCAGGTAAAAATCACCCCAAGACGCATCTGATTCACTGGATTTCTCATCTGTTCATCCTTTAATCTTTGCTGTATCCGGTTGATCTCGCGGATACTTTCCGTATCTTCAGCCTCTTTTTTCTTCATCAGATGGATAAATGGGTTTTTATCCACCCAGTCATAAAAAACACGTTCTGCAAGCTCTTTTCCATAAAAGAGGGATGCCAGGTTCTCGCACTCATCACGGGTCATCTCCTTGTTTACCGGTAAAAAAATCAGGGAGAGGCATGAGTAATATGAGAAATCAGATTTTTGAACGCTCTTTTTGAGCAGATCGATGAAGGGCAAAACGGTGGCATTTCTCCCAAGGCTGAGTAAGGTTGCGATGATCAGTTCGATATTGGATATGCCAGGAATTACCGGATCAAAATCATGTATGGCTAACCGGTGGATCAGGGCTTTCAAGAGAATATTCAGGCTATCGGCTCTGAATTCAGGGAGGGAATGCACAATGGATGCCATCGTTCGTTCGCTTGCCAGTCGGTCAAATCGGGTACGATCCATCGGAGCATGGCTGATGCCGGGAACAACGACCCGGTATGCCGGGATACCAAGGTACGAGAGATCCCGTATATAGATATCACCCCCTAACTCCAGGAGCAATTCAGTAACACAGATGAGATTCTCATCATTTGTGTAATTGCTGCGATCCGGCCAGTTTTCAAACTTCCAGTCCGGATCTCCGGTAAAACACCGGGGATGAAAAACGCCTCTCCGGGTAGTCGTCTGTATCTGAAAATTATCAGGGTTCTGGCTTTTCGGGGGAAGATCCTTAAAGATAGAGACCAGGTAATGATCCTTGTCTGATGCATTGCCAGGATCAAATCCCTGAAGCAGTTCGGTAAGGGTGCGTTCAACTGCTACCGGAAAATCCGGATGAGACCCGAAGGTGCAGTGATATCTCTGGTCTCTGGTATCAATAAGAACTGACATAATGACCGGGATTCCTTTTCCCAGAGAACAATCTTTTATTACTACGGTGAAATCTCCTTTTTCTTCAATTTCCAAAATAAGGCGAATTAATTCAGGATATGCGGATAGTGCATTGCGTGGAATGGTAGGTGGCGCAAGAGCATGGTCCATGATCATCCATTCTGCATACCGTTCCAGAATTTCAGCCATCCCCTGGACAAGTGCCTCTTTCTCCGTATTTCCTGCACACAAACCGTTTGACCCATGGGTGTGGCTGACTATCCGTTCAGGAAGCGAAACGATCGATCTTTCTCTGACGCTATAGAACGGGAGACACAGGAGTTTATCCGGGATAAGAGAGAACTGTTCCATCCATTTCTTCAGCACAATCAGTTTTTTTGTATCTGATGGGTATTTGCCATCCCGGTCCGGCCCGGTATCCGAATGATGAATGATCGAGTCCAGCAGGTTCTGAAGGGATTCATCCTGTGCTCCTTTCCAATAATCAATGGTAACCTGATCGACCAATCGATCATTCCTGTCATGTACTTCTTCAGGAACAGACCAGATCTCATCCGGAGCAAGATAAAATCCTCCATATTTCCAGGTCTCCTTTGTAAACCTGTCTTTGGGAAGATACATCCCTCCCTGAATTCTCTCCAGGCATTCACCATAGGCGGAAGCAAGGGTAAATGCAGGGGTGGTTCCTTTTCCATTGACTCCGTTTTTACTATTGGTATCCATAATTCTTACTGAGTAACTGCCACTGGTTGTACAGAGCCAATTTTCTGTGTAGAGGATTTTTAAGTTGAAGAGAATAGTTCTTATACTATGTATTGTAGTGAGAGGATCGGAATCTTTATGCTTTTTATAATTATCAGTCATTCTATGTGAAATTCTATCGATTTCTGATTTATTAAATCTATCATTTATCTGGTTGCATACCATTATATGGTGAAAAAAGAATTACCCAGTATGACAACCGAGAGTGCGAGACTATTTTTGAAAAAAATTCAGGCCAACAAGGATTTTGCCGCATTATTGCAGAATAGCGGTGATGATGCCAGAAGAGAGATCATCAGGAAAGAGGGGTTTGATTTCACCGGAGAAGAATTGAACCTGGTACGATCTGAGATCACGGATGTTGAATTATCAGCTGTTATCGGGGGGATAGGGGGACCTTTAATGGGTGGAGATAAAAAACCCGGATTTCCTGTAAAGAAGGAAGGGCAGGACGGAGGAGCTCAGCTCTTGGAGTAATTAAAAATTATTCATGGATAGATAACACCATTCAATAATTTATCTCGTTGAAATTACCGGATTTC
>SESC01000651.1_pt1 | contig 12277 bp, 10 predicted proteins | sample 3171431 | NCBI WGS metagenome assembly SESC01 (sample SAMN06051868, study PRJNA518727) | freshwater metagenome | biome: subpolar coniferous forest; feature: holomictic lake; material: water; isolation source: holomictic Lake 227, 8 m depth | place: Canada: near Kenora, Ontario | collected... | reverse complement strand
TTCGCTGTTTCGTGTGGCTAGAGAACCTGAACTTAAAATATCAATAAATGAAATCAAAAGACAATCAAATATTAGAATTGGAAAATGGCCCTAAATATTGGAACAACTAAAGGCAATTGCGTAAAACGCTCTGAACCGCCGCCGGGGCGACCTTCGGGGGCGGCGGAACTCTCTTAATCGGGGTTTGGAGCGGAGCCCCATCAATTCATTTTTTTACACTTCCATAGTTACCCACTCAGAATAGCGAAGAGCCAAAGCTCGCTTCTCCAGGAGGATATTCGTTAGATATCAGGGGATTGTCCTCACGATACGTTCCTTATCGAGGAACCTTGTCATTGCGTTGACTGCCAGGAGCAGGGCAACTATGAAGGCAAGGGCAACACCTTCGCCTGCCCATGACATGGTAAACCCTGGTCCAAGGAGTTCACGTGAAAAACTGATCAGGAAGATGAGGCCAAATATCACGGCTATGTTGATGATCTGGTTTTCCCGCATCCCAAGCAACAGCTGAATAAATCCAAGCACCCCTACCCCGCACGCGATAAATGCAGGTACCACGGTAACAAGGTGCAGGATTATCGGTCCTGAAGGGATGAGGACCTCCCCCTGGAGGAAACCGGAAATGAGGATCATCAGTACCGTGGAGACCAGGGTCAGCACGTAGGCAGGAATGAGCACGCCGATGACTTTTCCAAGCCAGATCTCCTTCACGGGAAGCGGTCCGGCAAGGAGGGTCTCGATTGTCCCGTCCTGTTTTTCACGAAGAAATGTCTGCCCGGATAGAATATACCCGATAAGAAGCCCGATCATCAACCCAAATGTGAACAGCAGTGTATCAATCCCGATACCCGTGCCCGTTCCCCCGGTGGCCATCAGCGCCGGGCCTGATATTGCACCGAAAATAAGGGCCATGGCAAGTGCAGAGACCATCAGTTGCGTGTTATGCGTCAGCTGCCGGATTTCCTTTTTCGCAATAACGAAGACCCCGTTCATCATGATGCACGTCCTTTCCCCGGGTCCGCAACCGGTACCGGATCGTCCTGCATACCCCCGACCTCGCGGACCACATCAAGGTATATCTCCTCGAGTGTCCGTTTTCGCCGCACTGCCTCCTCCACCCCGAAGCCTCCTTTAATCAGTGCTTCAAGTACCTGAGACCCGCCTGGCCCGGACAGCGCAACGTTAATATGCCCGTGTTCCTGCGAGGTCGATTTCACGCCTGGAAGTGTGTTGATGATAGCAAGGGCCCCGTCCCCGAGGGCCGGGTCAGAGAGCGTTATCTCAAGTCCTGAATCCGATGGGCAGGCCCTGAGCCGTTCGATTGAATCATATGCCCTGATTGTCCCACGGTGGAGGATGGCAACCTTAGAACAGACCCTGCTCACCTCGTCGAGGTTATGGGAATTTAAAAATATCGTCATCGATTGCCCGGAAAGGCCGACGATCAGGTCATGGACCATCTTCTGCCCTTCAGGGTCAAGCCCGGATGACGGCTCATCAAGAAAGAGGATTTCAGGTGCATGGAGGATCGCCCGGGCAAGACCGAGCTTCCGTTTCATCCCGGTTGAGAATATACCTACGAGGTCGTCCCCCCGGTCAGAAAGGCCGACGTATTCCAGTAATTCACTGGTCCTGTTTCGCATGTCCGAAACATCATAGAGCTCAGCATAATACATGAGGTTTTCGCGGGCTGTAAACCGGTCAATAAGGCCGTTATTCTCGAAAAGTACCCCCACCCGTTTTCTTGCTGCATCAGCGGTGTCCAGGGATTCCCCAAGGACGAGTGCCTCCCCTGAGTCCGGCCTGAGCAGGCCGAGCAGAATTCGCAGGGTGGTTGTCTTCCCTGCACCATTTGGACCGAGAAAACCGAAGACCTCCCCCTTTCCGACTGAAAAACTAATACCGTCCAGTACCCGTGAACCCTGGAAATTCTTCGTCACCGAACGGACTTCAATACTATTGCTATCACACATCAGGCATCGGTTCCATCGGTAGTCCCGGCAATATCTCCCGGGAAATCCGAAAGGACGACCTCTTTGCATCACCTATGTGATGTCCGCTTATTTAATACAAATATTTCTCTCCCTACCAGGGGTATTGTCCTGATACCAACCCCCATATATGATAAGAGGGAAGGAATTCATCGAGTTGTTAAGTAAATGACTGATGAGGTTACAGGGACAGGGTACAGGAAAGCAACGGTTGCCGCAGGATGTTTCTGGGGTGTGGAGGCGGCATTCCGCAGGATGAAGGGTGTCATATCGACAAGAGTCGGTTATACCGGAGGCCAGTTGAAAAACCCTACCTACCGGGATGTATGTACGGGCACAACAGGACATGCAGAAGCCGTGGAGATCACGTATGACCCAATGCAATTTTCATATGAACAATTACTTGCGGAGTTTTTCAGGATCCATGACCCTACAACCCCTGACCGCCAGGGCCCTGATTTTGGGAGCCAATACCGTTCTGCAATATTCTACCACGATGATGTACAACGGGCAGCAACTGAATCGTCAATTATCCAATTGGAGAAGAGTGGCCGCTACCGTCAACCGGTGGTGACCCAGGTTGTCCCGATCCGTGAATTTTACGAGGCCGAAGGGTATCACCAGCAGTACTTCGAGAAGAACAAGGGTGCAAGGCGCCATATTTAGGGGGGCTGGTAAAACGAGTTCCCACTGAAAAGAGAACGTTGCCCAACTAATAAAAATAGCAGGATAAAGACGATAAAATGGAAAGTTTTAAACCTAATTCGCGGGAACGTTTAAAAAAACTTCCCGTGGTCAAGGGTGTTCCTGCAATATAACCAGTTCCACCCTGCCCGATAATCGGGATGAAAAGGTTAATCAGGTCCCGGCAATTGACCTCCTTCCTGTCCCAACGTGGTTCCGGCGATCAGGTTTTTTCTCTTCAGGCTTTGATCTGCCAGGCTCATCTTTTCGGTACCTGACCTGGCGTGCATCTTCAAAATTCCATTCTTCCGCGATAAGGCGGTTCTCCCGTAATTTCTGGATGGCATACCTGACCGTGCGGGGAGACAACCCGGTCAGCATGATAATCTCCTTGTTCGTGAAGGCCTTGCCAACACTGAGCAACGAGAGTACTATCCATGAGGAAGGTGGCAGTTTCATTCGTTCTTCTCCTTGGAATACGCCGGGTTACGGGACTTGCGGTATCCCGGTAACAGCCGCGGTATTGTATGTTTACTAAGAAGATCCCGGGTATAAAAAAATAAGAAGATATACGGGGTTCATTGCTTGAACCATTCTGTTATAGCCCGTTATATGCTCGACCAAAAAGGATTTTAACCCCTTTTCATCTCACACCATGCATTGAATGGACAGGGCGCGTATCGGGGTGTCAACGTACACGGGCCGGCGTATAATCTGCTCCATCTCACGCGTGAGGTGTAGGTTAACATTCAGGCTTTTCATGCACGGTAATTTCACCATTCAGGGCGGTGATGACCTTGATCCGTTCTAATGCCTTCTCGATCAGCAGATCAAAATCGATCTTCTCTTCTGCCGCGATTACCTCTGCAAGGTTGGCCCCGGTAGACGGCACCGCAGGGACTGCCCTGCAGCAGAGGTCCCCCGGCTTTTGGTTGAAGGTGCCAATCCGGCGGGCAATCGTGACAATCTCTCCTTTATCGTACGTCACAAGTGGCCGGATAACGGGTACACTTACTGCAGATGAGATGACCGCGAGATTGGAGAGCGTCTGCGACGCGACCTGGCCCAGGTTTTCGCCGGTCACAATCACCTCTGCGTGCTCCCCGGGCATGAGTTTTGCCGCAACCCGGAACATGAACCTCTTACAGATGACACAGATATACCGCTGCGGGACCCCGCGGGACATCGCATCGTAGAGTGGAGATGAGTCTACGACAAGCATCCGGAGCGGGTACCCCTTCACCCATAACGAAAGCTTCCGGTGATTTTCAACAGCCCCGGCGGCAGTCGCACAACCTGCCCATCTTCCTGCATCCATGTTGAGATGGACCATCCCGCACCCTCGTTTCATCATCATCCAGGACGCAACGGGGGAGTCAATCCCGGCTGAAATCAGGCCAAGTGCATTTCCCTGTGTGCCGAACGGGAGACCTCCGGGTGCGGGGATCCGGTGGTCATAGATAAATCCACCATTTCCGCGTGCTTCGATAAAGACCTCGTACTCGGGGTGTGTGAGGTCGACCAAGGCTCCCGGTTGATCATCGAGCAGCATCCCCCCGATGACCCTGCCGAGCTCCTGGCTGTCAGGACCCCCTGACCCTTTCTCCCGTTTTGCCCTGACTGCAAATCTCATTCCTGCCGTAAGGTGTTTCTGTCCCAGAGTTTTAGCAACTCTGCCGAGCTCTTCCGGAGTATTCGTGGTGATCGTGGCGACACTGACATCAACCACCCCGAATACCCTTGCGACCTCAGCTGCAATCTTACGGGGGTGATCTCCGTAGATGAGTATTCTCCCACGCGGGAGTTCATGCCGGAAAGAAAGTCCTTCCGCGTCAAGTGACCGTTTAATATTCCTGATAAGGAGACCTATGAAATGTCTTTTTACCGGCTCACTTTTCAGGAAGAGTTCCCCGTACCGGACCATTACCACCGTCTGTTCTTCCAACTATACCACAGTACCCCGCCAGGAATTCACAAGAGTCCCTGTCTTTTGGGATTGTATGTAACTTATCTGCTTTGTAAGTTTGTCACGGGGAAAATTGAGGAACCGCTTTGTCAATGGGTTTTAACTTCGGATTGCGTAAGATATTCCTGTCCCTGCCCCTAATCCCCACGGTGTGAACGTCACCAGGACCCTGAAATCCCGCCCCATCTACTCGATTTTATCAGATCTATACAGAAAATTCTTTAATTGGCGAGAATTAAATTGTACAGAATGGCAAAAAAAGCAAAATCGGCGGCTGCACCGGAGCCGATGAAACTGTTCTATATATTCTATAACCAGGAACGATGGGATAACTGGCTGAACCGTCTGCGGGAGTCAGATTTCGAGGTGGCGGAGGGTTCCGAAGAGATGCCCGAGGGGTTCCAGGCACTCTATAATTTTGGCCAGGATATCACGGTGTCCATTCTGAAAATCATAAAACTCTATCAGAATGGCCGTTTCCCAAAGGAAGAGACACTTGAGAGGCTTGCCCAGGTGGAATCAGTCATCATGTCCGCGGCCCCGGAGGACCAGATTGAAGAGATCGTGGAGTCACTCCAGCTCACCATGCTCGCCCTTTTTGCCTCCTGCCGGATGTTTATCGAGGGTGGGTACCCGACAGATATCAAGGTCCTTGTAAAGGAAGGACGAAAGATGATCGACGAGGACATGGAAAAAGCCCTCGAAATTGCAGCTAATATCGGCGCCAACGTTATCAACGGGGCTACCTGTTGTGGGAAATATGTCAAGGACGACATCGAGCAACCGACACTTTTCGACGAATGGTTGATTGAGATCGAGACAATGAACGAGGCGATGACAACCCTGAAGAACTTTGACGAGGACACCGGAGAAGAGAGTTGATTGCGGAAAAGGCACGGTTCAGAAGTGCAAAAAAGATTGAACGCCTTGTAGGATACCGGCTGCCGATGTCTGCGTTTCATGGCACGACCCTTGAAGCGATCTCGGCCCGTTTAAACTTTGATTACCTTGACCCGGCCGTCAGGGACCAGCTCCTATCATTTTTCGACGATTTTCTCAAGTGCGACTGCAAAGAGTCCCCGCTTTGTGACTGCCCGGCAAAGAAATTTGCGACCCTTGTTATCGAGCTCCGCGAAAGGGGCCTCGAGCACCGGCAGATCAGCAGTTATTTACTCGACGAATACGGGATCGAGATGTACCCTACAGACCTCCTCTCCTTTCTTGAGGATTCGGTCCACGTGCTGGAAGCGATCCGCGATATTGCAGGCCTCGATAAACGGATTGAGCTTGAGAAGAAGGCAGACGAGCACATCGCCCTGATTGCACGCTGACGACCACATTTCTCCACCGTCCCCTTTTATTCGTGTTGTGCATCCCGGGCCCGCAGTCAATTTTGCCGCCTGTTATTACAGGTCAGGGGGTTACGGTACCAGGCAATCCTGCTGATGCCTCCTCCGACGGTACCAGAAACGAAGGCTCATCACCCTTGCAGAAGATATGGATGGGGGAAGACTTGGTACCATGGCACGCCAACTTGATGAGAAGGATATTAAGATCCTGCGTATCCTTGCGCCGGAATGCGAGGAGATGATCTGTTCAGGCTCTGGGGTGGAGTTCCGCTCTATCCTGCCGCCTGTGGCAAATCATTATTCCAGAAGCGAAGAGGATTTCAAAAAACGCTTACTGAGGCTCACCGACGGTGACCTGAGATACCTGGTAGGGAAAATTAAGGAGGGTGAGGAAAGTGTGGCCTGTGTACCACCGGAATATGCAGATATCCTGATCGGGGAGATCTCAATCCGTGAAGGTAAAGACGTCGCCAATGAAATCCTCAACATCTATGAGACTGCTGATGAATGCTAGACGTGAACGAAGATAAGGACGAAAACCAGTCCCCCGTGACGAGCCGTATCAGGGAGGTCCTCGCACGGAATATTACTGCCAGGAACCACGGTCTTTCGCCCCTGGGGTTCACCGAAGCAGTCACAACACTCCTTACATCCCTGGTCGCTGCAAGACTTCTTGAAGAGACGGGGGGGTTTCGCTATGGCTTGGTTGAAGAGCAGACCCGCATAAAAGGCCTTACTGAAGGACTTTTATCGCTTTTTTGGGAGGGGACTCATGGAGAAGAAGGGGGTATTCCATCCAATCCGGAGGGAACAGGTGCTCGTACCTGGCCGTGCGTTTCAGCCTGCAAAACGCTCTCTATTGACTCCCAGGTGACCAGCAGGCTGGTCTCGTTAACAAAACAGAAAAGATTTTACGCTGAATGGACTGATGCATGGTCAGATTCACATGAGCGCGCCATGCTCACCTTTCTTGAAAATTCAACACATCTTTCCCATGATGGACGTATGGTCATCGGGCAAAAGCACCCATACCATGCCAGTTCCGGAGTTCCCCTGCTCCCTGCCCAGTTCCTGCAAACCGTTGCCCATGATCTGCTCCTTCCGAGGTTGGCAGGAAAGACACCAAAAAATGCAGGAATACAGGTTATTGACCCTTCCTGCCGGACAGGCCGCATCCTTCTCGCAATGTACCAGGTCCTTTCAGGCTGGCACCTTTCGTGGTATACAAAACACCTGGTCCCGCTTCTCGAAGAAGGCCGGGACCCTGCTTCGAGAAAGGTGCAGGGAATGCTGCCGGTCGTTGTCTCCACGGATAACCATACAGGGTATCAGCGGTTCGGTACACTCCCACTTCCAGTCCATCAGTTGGCTGATGGCCGGTGGGATCTTACAGGGGATGAAAGAATCAGGATTCTGGGAGAGTCGCTCTATGGTATTGACAGCGATCCGGCAGCGGTTGAAGTCACCCGTTTATCGATCCTCTCATATATTATGCATAACACGGGACAAAGCAGTTCAGACTGTTCCGGACCCAGGCGTCTAATGGTTATGTTATCAAGAAATATCAGGTGCGGAAACATACTGATCGGCAAGGACTACGAAGAACAACCCTCATTGTTTCCTGGACCAGGAATCCCCCGCTCTATTCCAGGTTTTAGTATTGGCAATGAATTTCCCGAAGTGGTGACCGGCGGTGGGTTCGGGGTGGTGTTTTCCATGTTCCCGTCCCTGCTTCCTTTTCCCGGCAAAGACCTGCAGGACTACCTCTGCCGTCACTACCAGTCAGGGAAACCGGACGATGCCACTCCGTATTACCTTGAATCAGGGCTCTTGTTGACCAGACCCGGTGGGGTACTCTGCGGGATTGTCACCGGTAGCTGGCAAAGGTCCCATGATGCGGCCCTTTTTCGCGGGTGGCTTGCCGGTCACCAGGTAGAAAGCATCATCAGCCTTGGTACCCTCCCACAATTCACCAGTATGCGTGACCCCGTGCTCATTACGGTCGCCAATAATCCACCAATGTTCCCTGTCCGCGTGACAGATGCGGTAGAACCAGGAAAAGAGGGGCAGGGAAATATTTATTTTCGTACTGGCCGCTCAATTGATCCAAAATCCCTCGGCAACAGCCCCTGGATGTTCAAAGGCGTGCCTCCCGCTGAAGTAAGAAAAAAGATCGATTCCGCCGGCACACCGCTGGCCCGCTATATCCTTGGGGAATACAGGCTTCTGGAAAAAGACGATAATCCGGAACATGTCATCAACAGGCAGGAATATGACAATATACTTCGGAAAGACCCTGTTATGGGGACTTTTATTCACCCGATTATCACCCCTGATCAGGTACGGCGATACAACATCCGGGGATATTTATCCTATATTGTCAGGATACCGCCCGGGACTACCCGTGCAATGGCCGGCGATATCCCCGATCTCCATGAGTGGTTTCGTCACCATCATCACACCCTGTCATTCACTCTCACGAAGAACCGTTCAAAACTACCCAAAACCAACCCGGATGATGGCTGCTGGTGGGAATGGCCGGGGCCCTTCACACCGCCGTGCATGAAAACCCCAGCCCTCCTTACCAGGGCCGTAGGGGCATCAGGTGGACCCGAATGGATGATCGCGCCCCGCGAGGTTTATCCCGCGGCCGGGGTACTTGCCATCCCGTGCAATGATCCCGCATTGCCGGGAATTCTGAATTCACACCTTGCAACATTCTATGTCCTTTCAATGGCCCGGAAAAAGGGGATGCCAGGATATCTCCTCCCGCACCTCATGAGATTTCCCCTGCCGATCCCTGAAACCGAGGACCCTTCCGATACCAGGCTCTTCAAAAAGATAGCCCACCTCGTGGAGAGACGGTATGCACTCGGGAAAGCAGGTGACGCTACCGTACCGGACAGGGAGGTCACGGGTATCAATGAACACATGCGGAGATGTGATGAAGAGATTGACACCCTCGTGTATGAACTATACGGTATGTCCACCGGCGATATCGGCAGCATCGAAGACTGGTTGTCACATGAAGACCGGCTGTAAACTACATCAAAATCATTTTAAATAACTCAATCCAGGCAATGAGGGTCATTTTTTTTATTTTTATTTTTATTTTCCCATGCCAAAACACGGTGGCGGGTTTTCAATTCAACAGGTATTTTAATCGGGGAATTCATCTACATCTATAGGACTGTACCTGACGAGGCCATACATTACAGGTCCAGGCACCTGTGACAAATTCAATATTAACAGGGATATTTCTCTATGATCTCCGTCCTCCTCATTGAAGATGACCGTGACATGCTTGGAATAACAAGGGCTTACCTTACGAAGAAGGGTACGATCTCGGTCCATACGGCAGTGTCTGCGGGTGAGGCCCTCGGACTGTTGAGGACGAAAAATTACGATGCAATTGTCTCTGATTACCAGATGCCGGATATGAACGGGATCGAACTCCTCAAGGACCTCCGCGCATCGGGAAATGATATCCCGTTTATCATATTCACCGGCCGTTCACGTGAGCAGGTGGTTATCGAGGCGTTGAACAACGGGGCTGATTTTTACCTGCAGAAAGGCGATGAGCCGAATGCACAGTTTATCGAACTTGAGAATATGATAATCCAGGCGACAGCACGGAAGAAGGCCGAAAATTTTCTCAGGGAATCGATCAGGAGACTTTACGATATTATCAGTTCCCTTCCCGACGCGACGCTGGCAATTGATCGCGGGGGTAATCTAATCGCCTGGAATCGGGCGATGGAAGAACTGACCGGGGTCCCTGCACACCAGATGCTTGGGCTGAATGAACCAGACTATTCCCTTGCCTTCTTTGGGAAGCGACGTCCCCTGCTGATTGACCTTATTTTTGCCACCGATGAGGAGGTTATGGACTATGGCTATTCCGGGGTGAAACGAAAAGGGACTGCGTTGATCGCGGAATGGACGGCTATCTTACAGTCCGGAAAAAAGACCCTGTGGGGGATTGCTACCCCGTTGTTTGATGAACAGGGGGCCCTGGCCGGAGCAATTGAATCAATACGGGATATCAGCGGGACCCGGGAAGCAGAAGAAGCCCGCTTTCATAGCGAAGTTAAATTCAGGGGGATCTTTGAGCATTCCCCCGTGGCAATAGCAATATTCGATGAAAATGGCAGGCTTTCGGAAGTCAACCCTCCCTGCCGGGAATTTGGTTTCCCAAGTAATAGGATGGACCAGTATAACTTGTTCAACAGCAATATTCTCCCTCCCGGGCGGCGCGAGGCTTTATCAAGGGGTGAAACAGTGAGATTTGAGATCACAGCCGGCCTGGAGATTTTTTTCCCGTTAAAACCATCCTGTCACCTGGATGTGCTGATTACTCCTCTCTTTTCCTCTCACGATGAGTCATCGTCGGGATATATTATGCAGGTCCGAAAGATCCCGGGAAATGTACAAAAAGACCTCATTCTTGCAACATAAGTTGACCAGGCACGATTTTTTCCGCAGGTAACAAAGAATATTGTTGAGATTCCTGTATCTTTTTTAGTGTGAACTGCGCGTAACCTTAATAACAACTGAAAAGATATCCCCCTCTTGCAGTACCGGGCCCAGGGATGACCTGATGAAATTTTACAGGGGTGCCTCCCTGGAATCATAAGTGTGAACTCATTGCGGCTTATTCTCATGGCATCCATGGAATTGAAGATTCGGTAATATCAGGATCTACAACGAGACTGAATCCTTCATCTGCACTGAAGTGGAAATAGCTGACAATCAGTCGACCGGTTATTGTTGCTAACCGTGCTGGATTGGGGTTCTGCATACAATTCGGTTCACTCTACCCCATCCCGCCAAAAATGGAGTAAAAGCCCGGTTGACGGTACATCTGATTTACCCGAATCCTTTGCTTGCTCTGCCACGTCAGTCTTCGTGAGGAGGTTATATCTGATGAACAGCATTATTGATGAGACGATTAAGTCTGCCAGGTGTGGATGAAATCATTAACTGGACCATGTATGGGCCATACCCAGGGTAGTTCTGTTCAGACCTGAAACGATTGAATATTCTGCCTGTGCCACGATCAGTTGACCACCTGCTTCATTGGTGATGCGGGGAAATTTATTCATGATTATACTCGCGGCCCCGGGACTTCCGGATCACCGGTAAAAAAAGGTTACTCCATCACCGGTCGCTGGTGAGGTTCCCAGGATACAATCCCACAAAATGACTATGCTCCCATTGAAACCTGTAACCGGGCCTGTACAGAGAATTATACTCCATGTAGATATGGATGCTTTTTTTGCAGCGGTTGAGATGCGGGAACACCCTGATCTCAGGGGGCGCCCTGTTATCGTCGGAGCGGACCCAAAAGAGGGGAAAGGCCGTGGTGTCGTTAGTACCGCATCCTACGAGGCACGGGTATTTGGTGTGCATTCTGCGATGCCGATCTCAAAGGCCTTCCTGCGGTGCCCCGGAGGCGTATTTGTCCGCCCCCATTTTGACCTGTACGTCCAGGCATCGGAGGAAGTGATGGAGGTCGCAAAGAGCACCTCTGAACGGATTGAGCAGGTAGGTATTGACGAGGCCTATCTCGATATCTCCCTGGCCGGGAACTATCGGGGCGCCCGTGCGATGGCCGTAGCCCTGAAAGAGGCCATCCTGAATAAAACCGGTCTTACCTGTTCGATCGGTGTCGGCCCCTCAAAAGTCGTGGCCAAAATTGCATCTGACTACCGGAAACCCGATGGGCTCACCATAGTGGAGCCAGCTAACGTTTGCGAATTCCTATCACCGCTCCCTGTCGGAAAGATTCCGGGGGTCGGAAAAAAGGGCCGCGGAACGCTACACCAGTTGGGAGTCCGCACGATTGGCGATCTCGCCCGTATCGATGTCCAGGAGTTAATCGCACTCTTTGGGAAGTGGGGTGCGGTGATCCATGACCTCGCACAGGGCACTGATGACCGGGAGGTACGGCAGGAAGAGGGATATAAATCGATATCACGTGAGATCACCTTCGAAAACGACACGGACGAAGAACGAGTGCTATTGCAGACACTCGACGATATGGCAGGTGAACTCCATGCCGTCCTCGTAAACGAGCATCTCCGGTTCCGGACTATTACCGTGAAGTTGCGAGACGAGCATTTCGTCACCCGTACCCGGTCGAAAACGAATGAACGGTACAGTGATGATCCCAACCTGGTAAGAGAGGCTTCACACGACCTTCTCCAATGGTTTCCGAAAGGCAGGAAAATTCGCCTGATTGGACTCAGGTTATCAGGGTTTGAACCTAAAGGGACCCGCCAGAC
>SESC01000648.1_pt1 | contig 12305 bp, 11 predicted proteins | sample 3171431 | NCBI WGS metagenome assembly SESC01 (sample SAMN06051868, study PRJNA518727) | freshwater metagenome | biome: subpolar coniferous forest; feature: holomictic lake; material: water; isolation source: holomictic Lake 227, 8 m depth | place: Canada: near Kenora, Ontario | collected... | reverse complement strand
CGAAAGACGTTTTCCATTGATTAAACTTTTCTCCCAGATTAATTTCCAGGTATTCAACAGAAGCTTCTCTAAAGGCTTTTGCCGGAATACTGGTGTCGTATAAGAATCGCAGCCGCTTGGGCGTGAGTGAAAATACGTCTAAAACCTGATTGCAATCTTCAAGATACAGACCGGCATTGCCTACATGAATCAATTTAAAAGCTTTAAGCTCGGCCTGACTACACAGTTTAAGCTGGTTTTTTGAGTCATTAATCTGGATTGGAAAACGTTCCTCAGACCATCCAACCGATGTGAATAAAAATAAACTACTCAATAGTCCTTTCAGTAATTGCTTGCGCTGCTTTTTATCCATCGCAATACGCCTCCTATAATAGGTAAGTGTTGGTAAAAACCCTGCATACTGTCCCAATAGTCCTGATGCATTATTATTTGGTTGTCTGCATTAAATCGTAAATGGCTCAAACCGATAGACTGACTATCGACATCCTGCCCTATCAACTTAAATCGGGTTTTCATTAACCATCGCACGTAAGCATCCTTGCCATGGTCTTGTACGCTGAGTACTTCAAATTTCATGGCATCAATATTTTGTTGAGTCTGTTTTAAATACTTCAATAAGTTTTGTCTGTCATGAATTGTGACCAGGGTGTCGTTAAAATAGATTTTGTCAGCATAGGTTTGTGCTATTTGTTCATCTATCGAACCGGAATCAAGTTGATCATACAGTTTAATGAAGGCTTGTATCCGCTGATTAGCTTGAATATCCTGCTCTGCAGGTGCCAAAGCCAGATATTCCTGTATTGAACTGGATTCAACATGACTGCAAGCGGTAACCAATAAGCAACATAAAACCAAAGAATATTTCATCGAGAACCCCGTATTTTTTTATAGGCTTACTATTGCACAGTGCATGCTCTGTTACGTGAACGTTTTTATCTTAAACGTTCACGTAACAGTCACATGAAATAATATTAAATATTCATTCAAATTTCCCGGAGTTATTCATGTTTTTGAAAACAATGCTCGCCAAGTTTCTCAGTTGGTTTGATAACAACAGTGTAAAGAAAACCAATCAAAGTGACGAAGCTATTGATTGGCTCAGGGTAATACCGTTTATTCTGATGCATCTGGTCTGTTTGCTGGTATTTGTGGTGGGCTGGAGCCCTGTAGCATTGTGGGTAGCTCTGTTTTCGTATTTTATTCGGATGTTTGCCATCACGGCGTTTTATCATCGCTATTTTTCCCATAAAGCTTTTAAAACCAGCAGAGTCTGTCAGTTTTTGTTTGCCTTGCTGGGCGCAACGGCAACTCAGCGTGGGCCGATATGGTGGGCATCGCATCACCGTCGGCATCACCTCTATTCTGATAAAGAAAAGGATATTCACAGTCCTAGACACGGTTTTATCTGGAGTCATATGGGCTGGTTTCTCTGTCTTAAAAATTTTACTACCCAGGAACATTGCGTGCGCGATTTGCTGAAATATCCAGAGCTGCGTTGGCTGGATCGTTTTGATATTGTGGTACCCATTGTTTACGCTTTTTTTATGTTAGGGCTAGGAAAATGGCTGGAACTATATTTCCCGGAACTGAATACCAATGCGTCGCAAATGTTGATATGGGGTTATTTTGTTTCTACGATTGTGTTAATCCACTGCACGCTATCCATTAATTCATTAGCCCATCTGTTGGGTTCTAAACGTTATCAAACGGATGACGACAGTCGTAATAATGCCTTTCTGGCGTTGATCTCTTTAGGCGAAGGCTGGCATAACAATCATCATCATTATCCCGTGTCAGCCAGACAAGGGTTCTTTTGGTGGGAAATTGATATCAGTTACTATCTTTTAAAGTTAATGTCGTGGTTCGGTTTAATCTGGGATTTGCAAGCAGTGCCTACCGAAAGGTTAAGTTCGAATCTTGTTTCTAAGGAATCAAAAGCATGAAAATAGCAGTGATAGGCAGCGGCATTTCTGGCGTTTATGCGGCTCACTATTTAAGTCAACAGCATCAAGTAACGGTTTTCGAAGCGAATCCCTATCTAGGTGGTCATACGGATACCCATAATATTGTTCTTGAAGAGCAGAATTATCCGGTAGATACGGGTTTTATTGTTTTCAATGAACATAATTATCATTTTTTCTGTCAGTTTTTGCGTGATCTGGGCGTGACTTCTCAGCCTTCTGATATGAGTTTTAGCGTAGTCAATGCGCTTACCGGGCTTGAATACAATGCCACCACGATGGATAAACTTTTTTGCCAACGCCAAAATTTGTTACGCCCCCGCTTTTACCGTATGGTCATGGATATCCTGCGTTTTTACCGTGAGGCTCCGGCATTGTTAAACAGTACGGATGATGCTTTAACACTGGGCGACTATTTACAAAACAACCGGTATAGCGAAGCATTTATAGATGATCATATTTTGCCTATGGGGAGTGCTTTATGGTCCGGCCCTGCCGAGTTGGTCAAGCAGTTTCCAGCGCGTTATTTCGTCAGCTTCATGGCTAATCACCAGATGTTAAAAACCAGCGATAGGCCAGAGTGGCGAACCATTGTGGGGGGTTCTTCAACGTATATTCAAGCATTTCAACGGAGTTTTAAGGGGGAATTACGCTTGAACTCGCCTGTGTCGTCGGTGAGTCGTAATAGTTACGGCGTTACGGTAAAGACGACTTCAGACCAGCAACAGTTTGATCGGGTTATTTTTGCTTGCCATAGTGATCAAGCCTTGCGCCTATTGCAAGAGCCGACTCAAACTGAAGTCGAGATTCTGGGTGCCATGACTTTTCAGGAGAATGAGGTGGTGTTACATACGGATGCTAATTTAATGCCTAAACATCCTAAAGCGTGGGCCAGTTGGAATGCTTTAAAACTCAGCGAAAACCAGTCTCGGTGTACGGTGACTTATTACATGAACCTGTTACAAAATCTGTCAGCGCCTGAACCATTATTGGTAACGCTTAATTGTACAGACCGTATTGATCCGGCCAAAATTCTTCAGACAAGAACCTATCATCACCCTGTTTACACTGTTAACAGTCTGGCAGCCCAAAAGCGTCGTGAGGAAATCAATGGACAGAATTCTACTTATTATACGGGTGCCTACTGGGGATGGGGCTTTCATGAAGATGGCGCTAAAAGTGCCCAGGAAGTCATTGAGCTAATAAACGGCTAGCCATGAGTCAATTGCACAGTCGTCTTTATGAAGGTTGGGTTCGGCATCGTCGATATACGCCTAAAAGTCACGCCTTTAAATATCCTGTATTTATGACCTGGCTGGCTTTGGATGAACTTGATCAGGTGATGGCTATTAGTCACTGTTGGTCTTTAGAGCGGTTTAATCTGGTTAGTTTTTATCGTAACGATTATCTTGGCGCCCATTCCGGACAGGATTTGTCCAGTTCGGTAACAAATCGTATCAAAGAACATAACGGGGAAGATTTTAAGGGCCGAATCTGCTTGTTAACCCATTTACGTTTTCTGGGTTTTTGTTTTAATCCAGTCAGTTTTTATTTCTGTTATCCCGAAGGTTCAGAGTCGCCTCGTTACATTCTGGCTGAAATTAATAACACACCGTGGAATGAAAGATATTGTTACGTTTTAGATGTCGTAGAGGGGCCTTCGCAAAAAAACCAATGGACCTTTGATTTTAAGAAAGCTTTTCATGTATCCCCGTTTATGCCCATGGAGCAGAATTACCGATGGCAGTTTAGTTTGCAGGAATCAAACCTGACCATCCATATGCAGTTACAACAGGACAATGAATGCTGCTTTGATGCAACGTTACAGCTTAAAGCTAAAGCAATGGCCTCCGCTGAGATGCGGAATCTGCCGTTACGTTTTCCATTTTTGACGTTATCGGTGGTCATTGCTATTTACTGGCAAGCCTTACGCTTGTGGTTAAAAGGTATTCCTTTTTATAGCCACCCTGAAAAATAATCCGAGTAAAATCCAGGAGACTTCCATGAACGCAGTTGTTAACACCTTAAGTAAAACCCCGACCCGCATTGATTTGTTTTTTCGCAAAGCGTTTCTGGATAAACTTGCGAAATTAGAGAATGCGGTATTAATCATTTCGGATTCATTGGGTGAATATGTATTAGGGTCTGAAGGCATCGATGGTCTATCTGCCAGAATCGATGTACTGGATATGGGTTTCTATCAGCAAATAGCTCTGGGAGGTTCAATTGGAGCGGCAGAGTCTTATATGACTCAGGCTTGGCAAGCAGATGATCTATGCCATGTTATACAGGTGCTGGTACGTAATCGCGATTTACTTGATAGCATGGAAGGTGGATTAGCAACGCTGGCTAATCAATTACTCAAGATCTGGCATTTTGCGAACCGGAATTCCAGGCAAGGCAGCAAAAAGAATATCGCAGCCCATTATGATCTGGGTAATGATTTGTTTGACCTGTTTCTTGATCAGCATGGTATGTATTCATCCGCTACTTATTATCAGCCTGACTTAAGTTTAGAGGACGCTTCGACTGCAAAGCTTGAGCGGATTTGTCAGAAACTGGACTTAAAACCGGATGATCATGTGCTGGAAATCGGGACGGGTTGGGGTGGTTTTGCAACGTATGCCGCCAGCCGGTACGGTTGTAAAATTACCACGACAACCATCTCTAAACAGCAATTTGAAGCGGCACAACAGCGCATTGCCGAAGCCGGTGTTGCCGACAGGGTGACCGTGTTGATGAAGGATTATCGAGAATTGCAAGGCAGTTATGACAAGCTGGTTTCCATTGAAATGATAGAAGCGGTCGGACATCATTACCTGGATACGTATTTAAAACACTGTGCAGCCTTGTTAAAGCCTGAGGGTTTGGGCTTGATTCAGGCGATCACCATAGAAGACCGGTATTATCATCAGGCATTAAAAAGTGTCGACTTTATCAAACGCTATATTTTTCCGGGTAGTTTTATTCCTTGTGTGAGTGTCATTATAGAAAGTGCTTCACGATGTACTGACCTCCGTCTCATCAATCTGGAAGACCAGGGAGAGAGCTATGCCTTGACTCTTAATAGTTGGCGAAAACGATTTATGGCGGCTTTGAATCAGGTCAGAGCGTTAGGCTATAACGAAGAGTTTGTTCGAATGTGGGAGTTTTATCTCTGCTATTGTGAAGGCGGCTTTAGAGAGAAGTCGATTTCCAATGTCCAGTTACTGTTTGCTAAACCCGGAAATCGTCGTCAGCAATGGTTACCTGTTTATGAAGCGTAATAACTGGATCAATATGGCCTGGATGCAGGCGCTTTGGTTTGGAGCCATTATTGGCGCTGCCCGGGGACAGCTTTGGCTAGCGCCGGTTTTGCTGATGGGCTTTGTATGCTGGGAGTTTAGTCCTACCCGACGTGTTTATGGTGATTTTCAGTTAATGCTGGTTGCCGTCTTGATAGGACTTATACTCGATACGACCTGGGTAAAAATAAACTGGCTTGAATTTGCATCAGGCTGGACTTTATCTAAGCTGGCACCTTTATGGATTTTAGTGTTATGGGCAGGTCTGGCATTAACGCTGAATCATTCTCTGGCCTGGTTACAATCCCGGTTACTGCTTGCTGGCGTGTTAAGTGGCTTTTGCTGTCCATTATCTTATTTGGGAGCAGCACGTTTGGGGGCGGTTAATATTGTGACGGATTCCTGGCTCTGGGCTATCGGACTCGGCTTTAGCTGGGCAGTGACTTTGCCATTCTTACTTTGGTTAGCCAGACATTTGAAGCAGATTAAAGAGGAACAAGTGGATGTTTAGTCTGATTACCGTAGCTGTTTTAAGTGTTGTCGCCATGTTACTGGCCTGGAACTGGCAAAAGAATCATGTCAATGCAGGTATTGTCGATGTGGTTTGGGCTTATGGGATGATGTTTTCTGGGGTTTTTTATGCTTTAACCGGTGCTGGGCCATTGATTATAAGATTAAGTTTAGGGTTACTTACCTTTGGCTGGTTTCTGCGCTTGGGCATTCATTTACAACGACGCGTGTTGTCAGAACCAGAAGATGGTCGCTATCAAGCGATGCGTAAGGCTATGAAAGGGCATGCCAATAGTGGTTTTCTACTGTTTTTTCTATTACAGGCCGGGTTTGTCTGGTTATTATCGCTGCCGTTCTGGGCGGTTGCACAGAACATGCAACCACAACCTGCTTTAGTGATTGCCGCCTTAATACTTGCTGGGCTGTCTTTATACGGTGAAACTACCGCTGATCAGCAATTAGCCAAATTCAAAAGCAAGCCTGAACATCGTGGGTTAAGTTGTCGCAAGGGCTGGTGGCGTTATTCCCGACATCCCAACTATTTTTTTGAATGGTTACACTGGTTTGCTTATCCATTGTTGGGTTGGGGAGGCGCTTATCACTATGAGTTATGGTTAGCTCCAATAGCCCTATTTTGCTTTTTATATTTTTTGACCGGTATACCTTTCACAGAACAGCAGGCATTGCGTAGTCGAGGAGAGGATTACCGAAAGTATCAACAGGCGACCTCTAAGTTTTTTCTATGGTGGCCTAAATCTGAACCCTTCTAATAAGAGAATCAACGATGAGTGTTATAACACTTGCAGAAAATAGATGGTTGCCAGACAGTATTATTCGGTTTGGCATCCGACAGTTATTGAAGCAGCGGCTGAAAGATGAGTTTGCTTACGATGTGGAGCAACAAAACAAACGCTATCGCGAGCTGCTGGAAAGTTTACGTGAAAGTCCTATTGCCATAGAAACTGAAGCAGCCAATGAACAGCATTATGAAGTGCCTGCCGCATTCTATCAATATGCTTTAGGTAAGCATCTTAAATATTCATCGTGTTATTGGGATGATGAAACAGAACATCTGGATCAGGCTGAAGCAAAAATGCTGGGCCTGACGGTGGCAAGAGCCGAATTACAGGATGGTCAGCATATCCTCGAATTAGGTTGCGGTTGGGGGTCGTTAACTTTATGGATGGCAGAACAGTTACCCAATAGTCATATAACAGCCGTTTCAAATTCCAATAGTCAAAGAGAGCACATACAAAATCAGGCAAAATTGAGACATCTCGATAATATCGAAGTGATTACCTGCGATGTCAATCAGTTAAATTTACAACAGCAGTATGATCGAATTGTTTCAGTTGAAATGTTTGAGCACATGCGGAATTATGACAGCTTACTGAACAAAGTGGCTTCGTGGTTAAAACCTGACGGTAAATTGTTTGTGCATATTTTTTGTCATCGCTATCTGGCATACCCGTTTGAAACACAAGGCGATGATAACTGGATGGGGAAGTATTTTTTTACCGGCGGTCTGATGCCGGCCCGTGATACTTTGTTGCATTTTCAAAAGCATTTAAAATTGCAACGACAATGGGATTTATCCGGTAGCCATTATCAAAAAACGGCCGAAGCCTGGCTTAATAATATGGATAATAATACACAAGAAATTATGCATCTATTTGCCGAAACATACGGTAGAAAAGAGGCAAATGTTTGGGTACAGCGCTGGCGTATCTTTTTTATGTCTTGCGCAGAATTATTTGGTTACAGCAAAGGTAATGAGTGGTTGGTCGCGCATTATCTTTTTAGTAAACAAAGCTAGTTAAAGAAAACAATGAAAAAGCAGGGGTTGCATAACAAACTTATCAAGGCATTCTTGGTCCAGATTTTGTTGATTAGTTTGGCAACCTTGCTGGGTGTTTTTTCTGCGGAAAAAATTGTCGAAAAGGTATTGGTTCGTCAGGCGCTCGTTGGTGAAGCAGCCCACTTTTGGACGCGATATCAACAAAATCCAGATTTTCCTACACCTGACACTTTAAATCTTAAGGGTTATCTTGCCGTTGACAATAGCCTCGCTAATATCCCTGAGCCATTGCAACAGAAACTACCCGGATATTTTCGTGCTGATTTTAACGGGCGAAAACCGATAGTCTATATCGAAGATCATGGGAACGCCCGTTTATACCTGGTTTTTGATGAAGAGCAGGTTGCCAATTTGGCCTTTTATTTTGGTGTGGTTCCGCTGAGTCTGGTATTGCTTCTGATCTATCTATTTGCCTGGTTATCGTATCGGCAATCTAGAAATGCTATTTCCCCAGTGATAAAACTGGCGTATATAGTTGAGCAATTTGATTTCCGCAGACAGAGTCTAGCTCAGCTAGATTTGAATGAATTACGACGAACATCTGATAGTGATGTTATTAAACTGATCGATGCACTCGATCATTTTACCGAGCGACTGGAACAATTTATCCAGCGTGAAAAGAATTTTACGCGTGATGCCAGTCATGAATTGAGAACACCCTTGGCTGTTATCAAAAGTTCGCTGGCATTACTGCAAAAACGTAGCGATTTTCTGCCTAATGAAAACCAGTCCATAGCTAGGATAGACCATACTTTGCGCGATATGGAGAGTTTGATAGAGACGCTGCTGCTCTTGGCACGGGAAGAGTCCTCGCCATTACCGGAGGAAGATGTATTAATTAATGACCTTTTGATTATGCTGATGGAACAAATTAATCAGGCAATCGGCAATGATAAAGTTAGCCTGGAGATTGAGCAAAACTGTCTATTATTAATACCTGCAGCTGAAAAAGTACTGGCTATCCTGTTTAGCAATTTGCTCCGCAATGCCTTTATTTATACCCGTCAAGGGGTTATTTCCATTACCATTGGTGACAGGCAGGTTAGCATTTCGGATACCGGAATCGGCATGAGTCAACACCAGTTAGAGCATGTTTTCGAACCCTTTTATCGGGCTCATGCGGATAGCAATGGTCATGGTTTGGGGCTGACTATTGTGACTCAATTATGTAATAGATATGGCTGGAAGTTAAAAATACGGAGTAAACAGGGTGAAGGTACGCGGATTACGGTAATCTTCCCTAAGGCTCGCCTGCTAGGTGGTAGAGCTGATAATATCTAGCGGCAGCTTACGACTGCTCAGGTGCAACAATTCTAAATCCAAGACCTTGTTGTGTCTCTAGCAATGGCAGATCAAAAGGTTTATCGATAGCCTTACGCAATTTATATAAATGGCTTCGCAAGGTATCGCTATCTGGCGATAACTCTCCCCAAAGTTCATATTCGAGTTGTTCCCGAGTGACCAGCGCCGGTGATTCACGCATCAGGATTCGTAAAATTCTAAGGCACGTTGGGGATAAATGGATGACATGATTATTACGTACAACCTGCATGGTTCGATTATTAAGACTTAGATCATGTATGCTGTAAACTGATCCATCCAGTTCGCCGCGTTCACGACGGATTAGCGCCATTATCCGCGCCTCTAATTCCGGCATGTCAAAGGGTTTTAGCAGATAGTCGTCAGCGCCCTGTTTAAAGCCGTTTAATTTGTCTTGCAGTTGATCGCGTGCGGTCAGCATCAGTATTGGTGTAGATAAATGTAAATCCGTGCGTAATCGACCGCATATTTCGAAGCCGTCAATACCCGGAAGCATGACATCCAGAATAATAGCCTCATACCGTTGAGTGGTGGCCAAGTGCAATCCAGAGAGTCCGTCATAGGCATAATCCATATTGAAGCCGCTACTTTCAAGATAAGTGCCAATCGCTAAGGCAAGGTTTTTATGGTCTTCAACCAGAAGCACTCTGGCGTGATTGATAGTAGGCGAGGTTTTCATAGGTTGACCTGAATTAATCGACTGATAATGTCGGCAGGTGAGGTTATAACAATCGCTAAACCAGTTTTATGCCTTCCTTATCATCGATGGTAATAAGCTGTTGTTTATACAATGAACCTATGGCCTGTTTAAATACTTTTTTACTGACGCCAAAGGTCGCGTAGATGGCTTCTGGTGGACTCTTGTCACTGAGCAGTAACACGCCATTATTCTGTTTAAGCTTGAGCAATATTTTGTCAGTGAGTGACACCACTTTGCCATAACCGGGTTCTTGCAAGACGAGATCAATCTTCCCGTCGTCACGGATTTGTTTAATATAGCCGTCCAGCTTTTGGCCTTTTCTAACCGGTTGATACAGTTCATTGTGGTAGAGCATACCCCAGTAAGCGTTATTAATAATGGCTTTTACGCCCAAGTCAGTTTTTTCTGCAATGATCAACGATACTTTTTGACCCGCTTCAAAAGCTTCAGGCTCTTCAACTTCATCGGCAATAAAGCGATCAATCTTGGTGGTGGCTGCCAGGCGGTTTTTCTCATCAAGAAACACTCTAACCAGATACGACCGTCCGACTTCCATTTCATGATGTTGCTCACTAAAGGGTACTAATAAATCTTTAGGTAAGCCCCAGTCTAAAAATGCCCCGATATAATTCAGGGAGACGACTTTTAACCACGCAATTTCATCAACTAATGCCAAGGGCTTTTTAGTGGTTGCGGCTAGGTGGCCTTCGGAATCCACATAGACAAATACATCAAGGCTGTCACCTAATTCATAGTGTTCTGGCGGTCTTTTATCAGCCAGTAATACTTTTGCAGAAACCCCGTTGTCGAGATAGATGTCTGAACCCTGTTTCTTGACAACGTTTAAGGTGTTAATTTTTCCGATGTTTAACATGGTGATACTCAGCTAGTAATAATAAAACGCACAGCGTCTAAGCGTAACTGTGCGGCTTGCATATTCTCATGGGCTAGCATGGTCATATCTTTGATGTATTCAATTTCTTCTGTCTTAATAGTCGGGTTTACTTTCTTTAAACGTACCAGGCGTTTTATTTCAGCAGACAAAGAGGTCAGCATCGCATTCGTAGCTTCATTAACTAAACTCTGCATATCGATTTTCGCTTTCTCTTCAGCGGCAGATAACAGTTTTGTAATCAATAGCCGTTGATTATTCAGAAAGCTAATGATTTGTTGCTTATCAAAGTTTTTCCCTGTTTCAAATAAACTGGCATGGTCTATGGCGTCAGTCAAATCCTTTTGATATTGGTTAATTAAAACACGCACCGGTGTGGGCGGTAAAAAACGTCCGATTTGTAATTCAGCGGGCGCACTGCATTCGACAATAAATAAGCATTCCAACAGAAATTGTCCTGCTTTTAAGTCAGGGTGTCTTACAACACTGATAGCGGCATTGCCTGTTTCACTGGATAAGATTAAGTCGATTGAAGAAGTAACCAGTGGATGTTCCCAGGTTAAGAATTGGAGTTCTTCTCTGGCCAGCGCAATGTGACGATTAATGGTGATGGTCAGACCATCTTCTGAAAGGTTAGGGAAGTGTGAGACCCGTAAATGATCACTAGGACGAATAATAAAGCAATCCGCTGAATGAAACTCGGTATCTACACCGTAGCATTCAAAGACATTTTCCATGTAAGGCCATAGTACACCTTCATTGTCATAGCTATTCAGTTGCTCAATTAATTCATCCGCTGATTCCTTGCGGCACGAGTTGAGTTCTAATAATTGATCACGACCATTGTGTAGTTGAGCTTCAATCGATTGACTCAGTTGTTGGGTTTTGTTAATGAATGCCTCAATGACGGCTGGTTGATTGTTTTGCAAGACCGCGTCCAGTTCTTCATGCAATTGATCAGCAACGGCTTGAGCGGCTGAGTTGTTAGCACGAAAGGCATTGAGTCCTTGGTCATACCATTCATAGAGAGTATGTTGTGGGGTGTTTTCCAGGTAGGGAATGTGTATTTTGATGACTTGCTTTTGACCAATACGATCCAAACGTCCGATACGTTGTTGTAATAAGTCAGGATTGGTGGGTAAGTCCCATAAAATCAGGTGATGAACAAACTGAAAGTTTCTGCCTTCACTGCCAATCTCAGAACAGATTAATAAGCGAGCGGAACTGTCTTCATCAGCAAAGTAAGCGGCAGCACGGTCGCGTTCGATAATAGACATGCCTTCATGAAAGACGGCTGAGGCTATGCCCGCACGGTTCTTTAAGGTTTGCTCTAAATCGATGGCTGTTTGAGCATGTTTACAGATTAACAGGGCTTTTTGTCCTTTCAGGGAAGGGTTTTCTTTTGATTTGGATGCTGTGATCAGCTTATTAACGAGCCAAATATAGCGAGGATCTTGTTGCAAATCGCTGTCATTTGGCTCGCCAGTCAGCGCGTAACCGAAGCGTTCGCGGTCAGGGAAACCTTGTACAGTTTGGCGTGAGTTTCTGAATAAGATTCGCCCAGTCCCATGATGATCAAGCAATATTGTAATTAAGGCATCCCGTGCAGCCGCAGATTTTAAAGGATCATTCAGATTTTCTAATAAGCCACCGACATTATCATCTTTAAGTAAGCTGGTGAGTGTTTGTTGGTCCTGAGCATCCAGCTTTTGTTCTGCAAGCAATAATTTGGCAGCATTGGCAACCGGTTCGAAGAGGCGTTCTTCTTCTACAAACGCAG
>SESC01000645.1_pt1 | contig 12307 bp, 12 predicted proteins | sample 3171431 | NCBI WGS metagenome assembly SESC01 (sample SAMN06051868, study PRJNA518727) | freshwater metagenome | biome: subpolar coniferous forest; feature: holomictic lake; material: water; isolation source: holomictic Lake 227, 8 m depth | place: Canada: near Kenora, Ontario | collected... | reverse complement strand
ACACACAGAAGAAAAATATAAAAAATTAGTTCTTTCATTCACATTATCAAAAGGAAACTATGCAACTGTTCTTTTAAGAGAATTAATTAAGCAAGAAAACATAGGTTAAATTAAAAAATTATTTTCAGAGGAGAAATATTATGAAGAAAGATGTTTTAGAAAAATTAAATGCATTAATTATTGCTGCATTCGGACTCGTTGCTGCTCTTGCATGGAACACAGCAATTCAAGAAATATTTAAAAGACTTTTTGGAACTGCAAGTGGACTTTGGGCGATGATATTCTATGCTGTGCTTGTAACTGTGATTGCTGTTTGGGTAACAATTGAACTTGCAAGATTAACAGAAAAAGCAGATAAAATATCGCAGAAGTTAGAAGAAAAAGTTAAAGCAAAAGTAATCTCAACAATCAAGAAGAAATAATTATTTCTTCTTTTCCAATTTTTTCAATAAAAACAAATATTGATTATCTATGTTTATATATTTTTGAATACTCCACCCACTTCTATCTATAAGCTCAACAAAAGCACGCAGACTTGGTTTTTGTGTTATTGACAATAAGAGATAATCTCCAACGTTATATTTTAAATTTTTATTTTTGTTATTAATTATTGTGTGTTTATTAAACACAAATCTTTCTTCTATTCTTGATAATTCTTCATTGAATATTATTCTAAGTTCCCCTGCTTTAGAAAGCGATCTTATATCGTTGATTGGGTTAATAGTTAATTCTTTATTTTCCTCACAATTATATTCATTTATAACTGAATTAATTGTGCTTTTAGAAGCATTATTTATTAATTCAATACCAATTAATAGATGTGTCTCTTCATGGGATATATTTCTCAACCTCCCAAGATATTTATCCATACTAATTTCATTTGCAAGAGTATTTCCGAGTATCATTATTAAATTATTTTTAGTTTTAATTATTTTTGCAAGTAAGTTAAGGTTAGTAAAATCTACACACGCATGATTGCAATTTCTTGAATTATTTGTTGAGCCTGGCAATGTCAAGCATGTTTTGACTTATATCTATTCCAATATACTTAGATACATTATTTAGTCTATTTAATAGATATTTTGCTTTGTTTCCGTCTCCCGGCCCAAGATCATATACATTTATTTCTTGTAAGCTTGAGATTGTTGGCGCAATCAACTTTAATAATTTCATCTCTCCATTATATGCAATATAGTTTGGATTTCTCGTAAATTTTACAAAATCAATTGCTCCATTAATGTAGCTATATTTTGTAAGTGTGTTTGAATAATTTCCATTACTTTGTTTTTCTAGTATCTTTAGTATTTCACTCTTATAACTTATATTTTTCATTTTTTATCATCTCTGTAAATTCATTAAATCGTGGATTTCTTAATGGGCAAAACCCACTATCATTAAATGTATTAAAATAAATTTTTTGAAGACATTTATTTCTTTTTATTAATTCATCTAAATCTAGATTTCTTATATTTCCAATTATTTTGGTTGTATTATATGAGTGTGTTTCAAAAAGAACCTCTCCATCGCACCTTATTCCTACTCCATAATGAAACAATGCGCATACATTATGCCCTAAATTATTTTTTGATGAGTTGCAAATTATGATTGAGTTTTCTTTCCTATCCATAACTTTATCTAAGTTTAAATTATATCCTCCAATTACTGATGCAACATTTGCAAATAAGTTATATTGTTCACACATCTTTCTTATTTTTTTCAAATCTAAATTATTATCTTCTAATTGCTCTGAGTTAATTCCAACTCGATATACAAAATATCCTTTTTCTGATATTACCTTATTCTTCATCCGTTCAGATAACAATTGTATATTTTTTATAACTTTCCCAAGTTGGTCTTTTGTTCCAGTAAATCTATTAAACTTATCTTCATCAACATAAGATAAACTAACCATTACTGAAACATCCATCTTGCTCAGAAAATCAATAATTTCTACAGTTAACAAAGATCCATTAGTGTGTATTAATATGTGTATTCCAAGTCTTGTTGCGTGTTCTATTATCCCTTTTATTTCTGGGTAGTACAAAAATGGTTCTCCTTCTCCTGACAATTCAATGTGCCTAACCCCAAGTTCATAGGCATCAGTAATTATTTTTATATATTCCTTTATTGTTAATTTCCTTCCAAAATTATTACTTTTGGTTGTGCAACTTGCGAGACAAAGATCACAATTATAATTACATAATGGAGGTGTATTTAATCCAAGAAAATAAATTTTTTCTTCATTAAATGTAATTCCTCTAATCTTTTCATAATAATATGCACAACCTCTAAATATTTCATTATCTCTCATAATAATCCCTTTTTAAATATATTACTCCTTAATTATTATATTAACATTATGTTACTATGATAACAAATTAGAAAAAGAAGATAATTATGACAAACATAACTCAAATTTCAAGGCAAATAATCGGACAAACACCATACCTGGAAGAAGCAATATCTAAAAAAATTATCCATTATGGTGGACTTGCAACATTTATCAAACCGCAAATTGAGAAGGAACTAAAAAAGCAAGTAAAATTATCTGCAATCATTATGGCATTAAGAAGAATTGGAGAAGAAATACAAGATAATAAGATTGCAGAAATAAAGAAAATAAGCATTAAATCAGAGATAGTAATAAGATCTGACCTCGTTGAAATTACAATAATAAATTCAAAGAAAACATTAAATAAATTCAAAGATATATACAATATTGTTGATTTTTCAAAAGGAGATTTTCTTGCAATCACAAAAGGGATATATGAGACAACAATCATTACAAATAAGATGCACATTGAAAAAATTCAAAAGATGTTCTCAAAAGAAGATATAAAGATGGTTATTCCTGATCTTTCTGCATTAATTCTTCGTATACCTCCTGAATCGTGGAAGATAGTTGGTTTATTCTATATTGTAATTAAGAAACTTAGTTGGCATAACATAGGGATAATAGAAATTGTTTCAACATTAACAGAAATGACGTTTATAATAAGGAAAGAAGATACTGGCAAAGCATTTGATGTTTTCTCAAAAGAATTATAATTTCTTTAATTAAGATATGCAGCTACCGAGATTCGAACTCGGGCCCTAAGCTTGGGAAGCTCAAATCCTAACCACTAGACTATAGCTGCACTGCTTAATAATCTTTAAGAGATGTTTGTTTTTTATAACTTTCTTCTATCTTTTTCTTTTTTTCTTCTTTTTTATTTTCAATGGGTTTAGGTTCTTCTTCTTTTTCTTCAATCTTCTTCTTGTAATCAATTTTCAATTCTTCAAGAGTAATAAGTCCAGGTCTTCCAATTATTGATATGAACTTTTCAGGATCTTTTTTGATGTCATTTGGAGATTTCATTCCTCTAGAATACAAAGTTCTTGCTCTAACTCTTCCAATGTTCTTAAGTTCAACAAATGAAACAAGCTCTTGTGATATTCCATACTTCAATCTAATCTTTAAATCCTTAAACAACTTAAATAATTGAATATTTTTCTCAGTAAACTTGCAAAGCTCCAAGATACAATGAATTATCCATTCACTTCTTGTAAGAACATCTCTTATCTGTCCAGGAGATGTATTGTACTCTTCAATTATTTTATCTTCAGGAACTTCATTAATCCAATCCTTTAGCATTTTTGCTTCATACAATTTTGAAAGAAGATAAATATCCTCATAATCAAAAAAGATTGTTTGCTTAAGCTCTTCAAACATTACAAATAATCCATCTTCTTTATCATCTTTGAAATTCAGATAAGGAGAAAGCTCAGTTGTATTAAGAAGAGTAAACAGTAAAGATAAATCATTTATATTTTCAAGTTTATCTTGTTTAATTTCAAGATCTTCAATTATTCTATGCGCTGATGTTGGATCAAGATAAAGTAAAGAAACTTTTTTCCCAAGATCACTTATCTTAATCTTATTTTTATCTATTCTTTCTACAAACTTATATTCAATAAATTCATTAACTATATCTTTTATGTTTTCCTTAATCTCTAAAGTTGATCCAAATATTTTATAATAAAATGTTTTTGAAATAAATTTATTAATATCATCTATGCTTTCTATATTATTAGTAATAATTATTGAAAGAAGTTGAGCTCTTAATTTATTCATCTTTGATAACTGTGAATCAATGTTAGTTGGTTCTGCATCAATGTATGATCCATAAATTCTATTTATGTCTGTTTCCTTTGATGCAACAATTAATGCTTCTCCTGATTTATCATATTTCGGTCTACCAGCACGTCCAACCATTTGAAGAACTTCATTAACTGAAAGAGGATTAGATCCTGTTAAATCAAATCTATAAATTGAGTTAATAACAACTCTAAAAGCAGGAAGATTAATTCCAGCAGCAAGAGTTGGAGTTGCAAATATTACTTTTATATTTCCTTTCTTAAATTCATCTTCAATTATGTGCCTTTGGCGTGAAACAAGACCTGCATGATGAAAGCAAACTCCAAATCCAAGAACATTTGAAAGAAGAGTACATTGCTTGGTTGGAGTTTCAAGAGCATTATGAACTTCTTTTGAAATGATCTTTAACCTTTCTTTTTCTTCATTAGTTAATGTTCCATAAACTTCTCTAGAATATTTTTCAGATAAAGTCATTGTACTTTTTCTTGAATTACAAAAAACAATTATTTGCTTTTGCTTTTGAAGCGTGTCTTTAATTATTCCATTTAAGGAATGGTCCTTCTTTACGTTTTCAAGCTTAATTACTTGCTCTCCAAAACACATCTTGTTATCATAAAGAACACCAACAAGAAGAGGAACTGGCCTATAATCAGATTTAATAAGCTTAGCTGATAACCAAGATGCTATCTCATTTGGGTTTCCAATAGTTGCGGATAAACCAAGTAATTTTATTTCTGGATAATTAATCTTAACTTGTGTTAATAAAACTTCTAAGGTTGATCCTCTATCAGATCCAATCTCATGAATTTCATCAATAGTTAATAATCCAACTTCAGAAAGCCAATTTGGAGAATGACGAATAACAGAATCAAACTTTTCATAAGTTAAGAAAAGAATATCATATTCTTCGAGATGCTTAACTGATTCATCAAGATCACCAGTTGATAATCCAACCTTTAAATTAAACTCTTTAGAGAACTTTCTTCTAGTTTCAAAATAATGTTCGCTTGTGAGAGCCTTAAGAGGGGAGATGTAAACAACCTTTTTCTTTCTGTTTATGAGTGTATCAAGTAAATACATTTCAAATATAGTTGTTTTTCCAGAAGCAGTTGGAGAACAAACGATTGTATTTTCTCCAATATACTTTGATGCCTTCTCCTGAACTGGGTTTAAAGAAGAATACTCATTAATCTCAAGTATCTTCTTTATGATTTCATTATTATTCATATAACATATATATTTATGTAACTTAATATATTATTATGGTTTTTCTCCTTAAAGAAAGCTTTTTAAGCTATTTGCTTCTTAAATATATTATTAAAATTCTAATTTTATGATACTAATTTAATTCTTATATCTACTCTTTAGATTTAAGATAAACTATAACTAAAAAAAGGAAATGATAAGAAATGATAACAAAAGGCGATATAATAGAGATTGATTTAATACTAAAAGATAGCGATTCTAAAGAAATGCTTGATACAACCTTTGAAAAACTTGCAAAGGAAAATAATCTTAACCCAAAAGCAGAATATAAACCAATTAAAGCTGTTTTTGGAACTAATGAACTTCTTCCTGCAGTTGAAGACAAGATAAAAGAAATTGAAGCAGGAAAAACACATACTTTTGTTTTATTAAAAAAGGATGCTTTCGGAGAAAGAAACCCAAATAATACAAGGATAGTTCCTTTTAATGATTTTAAAGAAGATAAGATAAGACCTGAGCCAGGAATGCAAGTAACAATAGGTAACCAATCAGGAAAAGTTATTTCTGTATCTGGTGGAAGAGTTAAGGTTGATTTCAATCCAATCTTTGCTGGAAGAAACCTAGAATATACAATCACAGTTAACAAGATACATAAGGAAGACAAAGATAAGGTTCCTATTCTTGTTGAGAAAGTATTTTATTTTATGAAACCTGAGCACTTAAGCTATCATATAATTGAAGCAAACAAAATGATTGAAGTTGAACTTCCAATTGGACTTCCAAAGGAATTTGATTACTTCAAAGAATTATTTGCTGAAATGGTAATTAATACAACTAAACTTGAAAAAATTAAATTCTCACAAGTTTTCTCAAAGAAAAAAGAATAAATTAAAAAGAAAGGTGAATTGTTTTGGAAAATTATAAAACAGGAACAACTACAGTTGGAATAATTGCTAAAGATACAATAGTTCTTGCAGCAGACATGAAAGGAACAATGGGTAACTTAGCATCTAACACTGATTTAACTAAAATCTATAAAATAAACAATCATATTGCAATGACAATTGCAGGTGGAGTTGGAGATGCTCTTGTTCTTGTAAGACACTTAAAGGTTCAAGCTAATCTTTATGAACTTGAACATAAAAGAAGTATGAGCACAAAAGCATGCGGTACTTTTTTATCAAACATTTTAAACTCAAACAAGATGATGCCTTTCTTAACACAATTCATTTTAGCTGGAATTTCAGAAAATACTTTATCAATGTACTCTATGGATCTTGCTGGTGGAATAATTGAAGAAAAAAAATACACAGCATCAGGTTCTGGAACTGAACTTGCATTATCAACAATGGATGCTAACTATAAAGAAAACTTAACAACACAAGAAGCTATCAAGGTTGCAGTTTATGCAATCAATGCTGCAAAGAAAAGAGATATCTTTTCAGGCGGAGATGGAATCAAAGTTGTTGTTATTAGAAAAGAAGGAATAGAAGAGCTTCCTGTTGTGAAGTACGATTAATTTTTTCTAAATAAATAAAATTCTATTTGATTAACCTATATGGTTAATAATTATACTAATTTAATAAATAAAATAAGATATAACTACAGTGGTTATTAATAAAAAAAACATAAGTGAAAATAATATGGATATATTCGATGATATTAAAAAAAGAATCATGCAAATGCTTGATGAAAAAAAAGTAAACTATACAAAGGTTGAAGCAGAAGGAAGTGAAATTGCAATCTATACAACAACTCCTGAAATTTATTTTGATAACAAGAGTGTAGTTGGGGAAATTGCAGAAACCTTCAAGAAAAGAATTAACGTAAGAAGCGAAAAATCTGTTCTTATGGATCCTGCTGAAGCTTTACAAAAGATTAAACAATTAATTCCTGAAGATGCTGGAGTTAAAAGTTATTTCTTTGATCCAATCTTCTCAGAAGTAATTATTGAAGCTCACAAACCAGGAGTTGTTATTGGTAAGCTTGGGCAAGTTTCAAAAGACATTATAACAGAAACAAAATGGATACCAAAAATCTTAAGAGCTCCAACAGAGCCATCTGAAATTCTAAAAAAAGTTAGAAGCATTACATTAAAATATAGTCAAGAAAGAAAAAACTTTTTAAAAGAAGTTGCAAGAAAAATATACTCACCACCAGTAAGCACTAAAGACTGGGTAAGAGTTACAGCTCTTGGTGGTTTCCAAGAAGTTGGAAGAAGTTCAATCTTACTTGAAACACCGGATACAAAAATACTTATGGATTGTGGAATCAATCAAGCTGATAGGCAAGAAGAAACTCCTTTCTTAGGTGTTTTAAGATTCCCACTTGACGAGCTTGATGCAGTTGTTATAACACACGCACACATTGATCACACAGGTTTCTTACCTTACCTTTTCAAAGCAGGATATAAAGGTCCAGTATATTGTACTGAACCAACAAGAGACTTAATGGCTTTATTATTATTTGATGCAATTGATGTATCAGTAAAAAGTGGACGTGAACCATTATATGATGAAGAAGATGTTAAAGAAACAATCAAGCATTGTGTTACAAGAAACTTTAGAGAAGTAACAGACATTGCTCCAGGAATAAGATTAACTTTCCATTCTTCAGCACACATCTTAGGTTCAGCATCAGCTCATTTACACATAGGTGAAGGAAAATTAAATTTAGTTTATTCAGGAGATATTAAGTTTGGATTCACAAGACTTTTCAATAACATGGATGCAAGTTATCCTCGTCTTGAAACTTTAATTGTTGAATCAACTTATGGTGGTAAACTTATTATGCCATCAAGAATGAAATCTGAACAAGACTTAATTGATTTAATTAATGAAACAACTGATAAGGGAGGAATAACTTTAATTCCTGTTTTCTCTGTTGGTCGTGCTCAAGAGGTTATGCTTGTTTTAGAAGAATTTTATAGACATGGTAAACTAAAAACTGAAAATGTATTCATTGATGGAATGACACGTGAAGCATCAGCAATACACACAGTTTATCCAGAATACTTAAAGCAAAATATTAAAACAAGAATCTTGCAAAATAATTCTCCATTCCAATCTAAGTTATTCAAGTCAGTTGATAATGAAGAAAATAATAGAGAAGCAGTTCTTAACACAAAGGGAGCAGTAATCATTGCTTCATCAGGAATGTTAACTGGTGGACCCTCTCTTGGTTATTTCTATGAGCTTGCAGATAATCCAAACAACACCTTAGCATTCGTTGGATATCAAGCAAAGAACTCATTAGGACACAAGATACAAAGAGGAATGAAATCAATGCCAATTGCTGATTCAAACAACAGAACCAAAACATTAAACGTAAATATGAGAATAGAAACTGCAGATGCATTCTCTGGTCACTCATATAGACAAGAACTATTAAACTATATAGCAACACTTCATCCAAAACCAAAAGACATACTTATTAATCATGGTGATTCTTGTACAGAGTTTGGTAAATTCATACAAAAGAAGTTCCATATTAATACAATGTCAATACAAAATCTTGAAAGTGTAAGACTTAGATAAATTTATAGAGAGATAATTAACTATGTTTTATTTAATTACTGGTTATCCAGGGACTGGAAAGTCCACTCTATCTTTTATTCTTGGACATGAATATTCATTTAAGGTTGTAAATGATAAAGATTTTTCTAAATTAAATAATCTTGGTGAAGAAAATAAGAAAGAAAAGGAATACATAGTTGATATCGCAAAGCTTAATCAAGCGTTTAGTAAGTTCATTAGAAAAAATAAGAATGAGAACATAATCTTTGAAGGTCATTTGTGGGGAGAGATGTCTAAAAGCAATTTAATGCAATTTAAAAAAATTGTTCTTCTCTATACAGATCCTAAGTTACTTAGAAAAAGATATGAAGAAAGAAATTATTCCCAAATAAAAATAGAAGAAAATCTATTTTGTGAAGAGACTAAGTATATTGAAACAATTTTAAATAGTAAGGGTATAAAATATATATTGATTAACACAATAACAAACGAAGTTAAGAATATCAAAGAATTAAAAAGTAAATTAAATTTAAAATAAAAAAAGTGATTTTATGGAACAAGTTATTTCACAAGCAAAGATACAAACAGCAAAAGAAATTAAGCAACAAGCAAAAGATAAAAAAGTTAAAAAGAATATTTTTATTTACGTAATAGTAATATTAATTCTTCTTGTGCTTGCTTACTTTGTGTTTACATTTATACAAAATAATAAGTATGGTTTTGTAGATAAAGAAAGTGGAATAACTTTTAGATCAGGAGACTTTTATTTAGCAGATGCTATGGAAAGTTTATCAAAGGATCAAAACATTTATCTTGTTTTAAATGTTCTTCCAGAAGATATGAATAACCTAAGTCAAATAACTCAGCAATTAACTTATCTTTTAACAGTTCTTTCATATAAGAACAAGAACGTAACAATTATAGTTAATGTTATGGATGAAAAGAGAGGAACTATAAGTTGTCAATCAAATCTTGGTAACTATTATGAAAATAAGGAACTTACAAAAGAAGAATGTTCTGCTTTATTAAATTCAGGAATAACAGAAATAATTATTGATTTTCCAAAAGAAAATTTAAAAGAATCAACAGTAATTGTTAATGCAAATATTGGTCAAAGATATATTTACATTCAAACAAAAACAAAAGATGAGCTTCAAAGAGCAGTAACCTTAACAACTGGTTTATTATTTAAGGATATAGCAGCAATTGAAGATTCAATAAATAATTTTAAGATAAACATGAATAGCGATATTAATTCAATTGATGCAAACACACAAGTTGATGCAAATGCCCCTGTTGATGCAAACATCCCAATTGATGCAAATATCCCGCAAGATACAAATATTCCAATAGACACAAACATTGATCAAAATATTTAAATTAGTTTATTTGATCAATCTTTATTTCTTTTTCTTTATCAAATAAGGTTAATCCTTCGCTTGCTGAAATGATTGGTTTTCTAAAAGAGGAACTATCATCATATGTTATTCTAGGGCAAGCTGTATTAATGTAACATTCAATATTTACACCTACAAGATAATCTTCTTTAATGTAATCACTTGCAAATATGTATGCTTGTTTCTTATTTTTCTCAAGATATTTTTTAATTTCATATGCAAGCTCTAATCTCTTTTGCCCATCTTTACTTGACACAAGTATTCCAAATCTAGTTTTTGTTCTTGCAATCCCAACCATTGCATATCTTTTTCTAATAAACTCATCATTTATCTTAGTTTCTTTTGTTTCCTTAAGTATAGGACTTATTGCAAATATTTTTTGAGTTGAATAAAGAAATGCAAGATTGTTTACGTGAAATGCTCCATCTCCAATAAACACAATAGGAGAAGTCTTATCAATAATTGTGGATGCATCACACCCAAGTACCATGTTTTCCTTAACTCTATTTGTTTCTTTTCCTTTACAAACAATTATTTTATTTTTTGCAAGCTCTTGCTTGATTCCAGATATTGCATCAAGATACTGAGTAGTTGTAACTAAATTAATTTTTTTAAATTTAAGTTTCTTAATTCCATCAACAATATATCTAACTTCTGAATTTTTAATTTCATACTTTAAAGGAATATATAATGTCTTAATTACTTGAGAACCCATTTCCTCATGCCCAAAGTGAATCAAAAGAGTCGCACCCATTTCCTTTGCTTCCTTATCCTTGGTATCGCATGCACCATAACAAGGATCTACAAAAAGAACAGGATTATTATCCTTAAAATAATCAAGTATCTCTGTTGAATATTGCTTTAATCCTTCAGGGATCTGAATTGCAATCCTTTTATCCTTAATCTTAATCTTCTTAAGTTCCTTAAATAAGATATCTTTAATCATAGATATAATGCATTAGATTAGGTTTATATTATTAATGTTACTATATTAATAAGATAAGTATGACTCAATTAAACATAGATAAATCTAAGCTTGAAGATTACAAGCTAGCTCGTAGAGATATATTAAGAGAAATTAAACCTTTAAGCAAACAAGTTGCAGATGAAGAGGAATTTGTTAATTCAATTATCCATAAGATTAGTAAAATGCCTGGTAAGCATTTATCAGCAATTGTTGCTGGTTCTTTTGGAAAAGGAACAAACTTAGCAAACACAAAAGACTTTGATATATTTGTTTTATATCCAAAGGACATGAAAAGAGAAGAGTTTGTTGAAGAGGGACTTGCAATAGGTCAAGCAGTCTTTAAAGGATATTTCTGGGAAAAAGCATATTCAGAGCATCCATACATAAGAGGAGTAATTGATAATTATAAGGTTGAAATTGTTCCAGCTTACAAGATAGCACCAGGAGAAGATATAATCTCAGCAGTTGATAGAACTTCTCTTCATTTATTATTTGTTTTAAAGAATATGAAAGCTATTCAAAAAGATGAAGTTAGATTATTAAAACAATTCATGAAAGCAATTGATTGTTATGGAGCAGACTCAGAAGTATTTGGGTTTTCAGGATATTTATGTGAATTATTAATTTTATTTTATGGTGATTTCATTACGCTTTTAACACATGCAGCAAACTTTGAAACTCCAATTAAATTTACTTTAGTTAAAGATCAAGAAGTAAACCTTGCAAGATTTAATGATCCACTTGTTGTAATTGATCCTGTTGATCAAAATAGAAATGTTGCAAGTGCAGTTTCAGATAAACAATTATCTATGTTTGTTGCAGCTTCAAGAAGCTTCTTACAACATCCAAACAAAGAATCATTTATTAAAAAACCAAGTAAACAAATAACCTATCATCAAATGGTTGGTCTTTTAGATAATTTTGAATTATCAATAATACAATTTGATGTTAAGGATATGTTAAAAGAAGTTGTTTGGTCAAAGGTTAGAAAGAATGCAAAAAAATTAATATCTCATCTTGAATTTTCAGACTTTAATGTTTTAAAGAATGATATTTTTTATAAAGAAGGAGATACTAAATGTTA
>SESC01000634.1_pt1 | contig 12385 bp, 14 predicted proteins | sample 3171431 | NCBI WGS metagenome assembly SESC01 (sample SAMN06051868, study PRJNA518727) | freshwater metagenome | biome: subpolar coniferous forest; feature: holomictic lake; material: water; isolation source: holomictic Lake 227, 8 m depth | place: Canada: near Kenora, Ontario | collected... | reverse complement strand
CCTTCTGGGACATCAGTCTTTCAGAGAGAGATTTCAGTTGGGAGCCGTCCCCCCTCACGAGAATTACTTCCAGGCAGCGACCATGCGTGACATGAGAATGAAGTGATGCCTGCACTATCGACATGAATTCATGCTGGATGTCGGTGAGGGTGGTTAGAAGCCCGCGTTGCTCATGGTCGTAAATCATGGTGATGACACCCTGCCTCTCTCCCTTCACATCTGACATCCATTTGTAGTGGATGATGTAACTTCTGATGGCGTCCCGGACTCCTTCGGAGCGTGATGAATATCCACGATAATTTATTATTTCATCAAACTTGTCAAGCAGGTTCTTTGGCAGGGATATCGCAATGCGCATGAGTTCATTTTCACTTGTCATATCAGGTCCTCTTACCAGTGATCAGAACTGTCACACCTTGTAGCTTTCGATGCCCCTTGCATTTCGTTGTATACGGTATCATGAGCATATTCATTTTCGAATAATTTTCCGCAATCCTTAATGTTCTATGCAGGTCTTAGCGACGATTAGTTACAACGAAAAGCAGTTAACAGGTGACGTATATCGCAATTATCCGTTATAGCCGGTAAGCATCCTTATCCCACATCGGAGGAGCATCCCGGACTGCCGGTATAATGCAGGCTTCTTCAACAGTTCTTTCACCACTCTTGCCGGCCTGTCCATGTCCCCGTACTGCCTGATTACCTCGAGGATAGCCGGGTCAGACAGGGCACTGACCAGGCGGTCTGTCTCCACCGGCCCAAGCGTCTGCCTCATCCGGAACATCATCAGTCCCCGTTCGAGCTCTTTACCGATGTCCTGTTTCCACAGTTGTTCGTACCGGGAGAGGGTGGAATCATCGAAGGCCCGGTTTTCGATGCAATAGTGCGCCGTTGCAGCCGCGTGGCGGGCGGTCCTGATCCCGGTATATACACCCCCGCCGGAAGTGGGTTTTGCAAATCCCCCGGCATCACCAGCATACAGGACCCGGTCACCATAGGTAACCGGCATAACACCGATTGGTATCGTGCCAAGTACAAAGTCCAGGCAGTTACCACCGAACCGTTGCGAGAATGAAGAGAACTTCTCCTTCACACAAGTCATCCCGGCCAGCCCAATCCTTGACCGCCCCCGGTCGATTGGGATCCGCCACGCAAAAAATTCCGGCGAGGCGTCGGGGTACACCCCGACAAAACGGGGGTCGCTTTCACACCGGATCTCAGCCTGGACCCCGGCCAGGTAATACCCGGCACGTTTCATTCCGCGTAACCGTGCAATCGTACTCCTCGGGCCGTCAGCCGCGATCAGTACCTTGCAGGAGACCTCCCCGTGACCATCAATTCCCCGGGTGAAGAGCCGGTGCCCCTCTATGCGGTATACCGCGGTCTTTAACCGGAACTCAGCACCTGCCATTGCCGCATGTTCTGCCATCTCACGGTCGAGAATGCCACGATCAACCACGAACGCCTTCGTCACACCCGCATCGATAAGGAGACGGTTACCAGAACCAGTGACTACCTCTGCACCTGATACTTCGTTTAACACGGATTTCCCGGAAACCCCGCATTCACGAAAGGCATTCTGTGACAGGAGCCCTGCACACTGCACCGGGTACCCGATCGTCCCGTGTTCCTCTATACAGAGCGTGGAGAGCCCGTGTTCCGCGCAGGCGAGAGCGGCCGCACTTCCCACGGGGCCAGCCCCAACGACCACCACATCGTATTCAGGCAGTCGTCCAGTCCCACGATTGTTCATCCAGTTATATCAAGGGTGCAGGAATCGTATCAAGCTGTGGCCGATTGTACGGGGTTACCTGGCAGGTGTTACGCAGATATTTCTGTTAACAGCCCCATGTACTGACAATGGCAGAGGGACCGGAATTCAAGTGGAAACAGTGCCTGGTGATCAGGTCAGATCTCAAAATGAGCTGTGGTAAAATGTGCGCACAGGTCGGTCATGCCGTACTACTGGCCTATGAGCGTGCGGATAGTACTGCCAGAAAAGGCTGGTTTTCTGAAGGCCAGAAAAAAGTTGTCCTGAAAGTTGCAGGGGAACGTAGCCTCTTTGAATTGAAAGTACTGGCCGAAAACGCGGGTATTGCCGCGGCACTTGTCCAGGACGCCGGGCTTACCGAGATTGCGCCCGGTACCCTTACCGCCCTCGGGCTTGGACCTGCGAAGACCGAAGCCCTCGATAAACTGACCGGAGACCTTTCCCTTCTATGAAACAGAGCCCGTTCCCACTCGAGCAGGAGCTCGGGATGCGCTATTATGCGAGTGATACACCGGGTATCGGGGGGAAACTCCGTTCCACGGCTGAAGATTTTTTAGTAGAGGAGATCCCGGTAGCTGTTGGTGATTCAGGCCCTTACCTTATCTGCAAACTTACCAAGAAGGACTGGGAACTACAGCATGCGGTCAAGGAACTGGCAAAACGACTGGGGATCAGTCACCGCCGTATCGGGTGGGGTGGCACGAAAGACCGGCATGCGGTAACGAGCCAGATGATATCACTCTACGAAATAACACCCGAACAGATCTCTGGTGTCTGGCTGAAAGATATCACGCTCGAAGTGCTTGGCCGTTCCCAGTTCCCCCTCTCTCTCGGCAGCCTGAAAGGGAACCGCTTCGATATTATCATCAGGGAATTATCTGGTGAAGACATTGAAGGACAGATAAAGTCAGTTACCGGGACTGCGTCTTACGGGCTCCCCAATTATTACGGGGTCCAGCGGTTCGGCGTTATCCGCCCCCTCACCCACCGTATTGGTGAACTGATCCTTCGAGAGGACTATGAATGCGCCGCGATGACCTATATCGGCCAGTCATTTCCAAAGGAACCGGAAGAGAACCGTGCAACCAGGACAATATTTTTCGAGACGAGGGATGCCCTTCTGGCACTCCACCGCCTCCCGGTCTCGATGTCCTATGAGCGGTCGATGCTCCATCACCTCGTTAGCCACCCCGGTGATTACAAGGGTGCCTTAAAAGTCCTGCCACCAAAACTGCTCTCGATGTTCGTATCCGCATACCAGTCCTGGTTATTTAACAGTGCCCTGTCAATGCGGTTCGACCAGGGTACGGCCATTGATGAACCGGTCCCAGGCGACCTGTTGATCTTTGAAAACGGCAGGGAAGACCGCGTAACGGTGCAGAACCAGGGGATTGCAGCCCAGCATATCAAGCGGGGTCGCTGTATCATTGCAATTTTTATGCCTGGTTCCCTCGCAGCCACAGCAGGGCATTCCGGCAGTGCGATTGAACAGCTCATGGAGGAACAGGGTATCGGCCCGGACCATTTCGGAAAGGCACAGCAATTTGTACATTCACGGTTCAACGGGGCTCTCCGCCCGATCAGTCTCATGACACCCGTTGAGGCCCAGCAGGAAGGAGACGCTGTGCAATTGAAATTTACTCTTCCTCCTGGTCATTATGCAACCACGGTCTGCCGGGAATATATGAAAACCGACCCGCTCAGAATGATATAATACGGGAATAATCTCCAGAAAAATTATCCTGAAGGTGCCCGGTACTCTACATCGTACTCGGTCACAAGGTTAGTCCCGCAGAGATAGAAATTTTTCAGCCCGAGCCTGATCATTTCGTCCTCGGACTCAATATGCATACCCCCGACTAGTGACGGGGTATCCGCTCCGCCAACAATGAACGGTAGGTGAATCAGCCGTATCTCGTCGACGAGGTGATGGTGGAGCATGTGCCAGTTCAGGGTTGGCCCACCTTCTAGCATCAGGTGGCGGACACCAAAGTCCTTCCAGAGCAGGTGCATAAGGAGGGGCAGGTCCACCCGGTCCTCACCTGCCAGGACTACATGGGCCCCTTTTTCCCTGATTGCACGGACTCGTTCTTCCGGTGCATTCGCAGATACACCGATAACCGTCGGCGCTCCCGGTCCAAGTACATTTGAGGTCAGGGGGATATCCGCATTACTGCACGGGATGACACGCAGTGGGCTTTTACCGGTGACATAACGCACGGTAAGGAACGAATTATCAATCATGATCGTCGTTGATCCGACCATAATTGCATCGCATTCGGCACGTGTCCGGTGGAGAAGAAGCTCAGTCTCGTGGGACATATATTTCATCAGGATTTTGCTCGAAGTCCCTTTCTTAAGCGTTAGCTTGCCATCCGCGGTGATCTCGGACATCATCAGTACATGAGGTCGTTCTCTCGAATCTGCCATACCCGGTCCTTCTTGTCCCAGTTATCGACCTGCAAGATAATAGAAGTTGGCTAGTCCCACGTAACCAGTGATTATAAAAAATGGTAAGCGTGATCCATAAACCCCAGGAGAAAAATGGGGGGCAACAGGCAGTGTTATCCCGGAAAGCTGCAGGAACCACCTCTTTTCGTCGGAACGAGGGAAAAGAACAAGTATTAATATTGAGATTCCATTTGTATTATGACATGAACATTACGGCGCTCAGGCCAAGGTTTATCGGGTACCTGGAGCCGGTCGCAGATATGTTTGTAAAAACAGGGATCACCCCCAACCAGATCTCACTCCTGTCCCTCTTGTTTGGCGTTGCCTGCGCACTATGTTTTATTGACCGCCATTTCTTTCTTGGCAGTGTGTTTCTTTTTATTTCGGCGCTTCTCGACCTCGTGGACGGCAGCGTTGCAAGGAAAATCGGCCGCCAGACAAAATTCGGGGCGGTATTTGACTGGATAGTCGATAAATATGTCGACGCACTCGTACTCCTCGGTATAGGCCTCTCCGGGATTGCCATCATCGGCCGTTTTATTCCCGTCACTCCGGCAGTGGACTTTGGAATTGTTGCACTTGCCATTATCGGTTCACTGATGAATACGTTCATTAAACCAGTCACTTATGCCGAAATTGGTTTCAAAGAGCGTATTGACGGAAAAATAGAAGACCCGCTTGAAGGAGTGGGATTTTTCGGGAGACCTGAGACGCTGCTGGTAATTCTTCTCGGGGGAATCACCGGGTTCATCTGGCTGTCAGTGATTATCATTGCCGTATGTGCCAACCTTTCGGCCATGCAGAGGATATTCTACCTGCACAAGACCTATTCCTGAAATTATGCACGCATTGGTACCGCCCTTTTACTTTTTTCTACTCATGGGATAACAAGTCCGGAAACGGAAAAGGGCTGTCCAACTCCCTAGTACAACCCGGGTATCGGTAGCGCATCGGCAGGGCATGGACGTGGACGCTTTCACACCAGAAACCTGAAAAATACCCGTTACTAATCTTTTAGTCGGATAGGGAGGTGGTGTTACCAACCGGTTGAATAATTGTAGTTTGCCCCGGGAAACCAAAGCCCTTTTATTCGGGCGGTGGGGGTGCCGGGGGTGTCTTTCCGGCTAGCCGGTACAATGCATGGTAATAAATATCGGTCAAGTCACGGGCGAATTCAGCCAGCCCGGGGTTGATCCTGAATAAGCCATATGCGATGCCGATGAGTAGTACCAGGGCAAGTCCTTCTGCAATGACATTATGTGCCCAGAAAAAGCTTTCGTATCCAATTTCACCGTTCCCCGCAATTTCAGGCATATAAGGGAACCACTGTTCAGTATAGGCGACAATTACCGCTACATTTCGTGCAATATTGAGGAGATAGATGGTCGGTACCACCAGGAGAAACGAGAGCACTTTCTGCCGCCAGCTGGATGGGACTGCACAGGCGACACCGAGCATAATTGCGATTCCCTGGATCCCCGTGCAGGCGAGAATAATCTGGATCCGGTACCCATACCGTTGGAACATGTCCCAGGCGACCAGCAGGGTATCATAATGGATTACATTCAGCACATAGAATACCTGCCCGACCACCACCGAGATCAACCAGTTCCCTAAGGAGGGAATAAACTCAAACGGTGCATAGATCAGGAAGGCTACGGCGGCTGCAGTCGAAAGCTGCATGACCCTGAGTTCAGTTCTGACTAGCAGCTGCCCGGTAATAACCAGGAACGGCACCGAAAGTATTGCCAGTAACGGGTACAGGAAATTATTGATGGACAGGTAATAGGGGATCTCGGCGAAGAGGAACAGTACCATTCCCACCCATCCCACAATAGCCGCGTACTGCCGGTACCGGGTGGGAATGAGAAAGATCAGGAAAAAAACGCAGGATACGAGGACAAGGTACTCAATCATTCCTGTACTATTGATTTTTTTGGATAAAAAAAGGATGCTGATGTGACAGGCAGGTACCAAATAGATACAGATATTTTCAGCATTTATTGAGTGATACAAGGATTAATCTGGTTTGCATGCGCACGATTAAACGATGTTCTGTCCTGAGTGCAAGAGTATTCTTATGGCTTCTGCAGGCCAGCTGAAATGCCGGAAATGCGGGTATATCCGGAAAATATCCGATACAGATCAGCTACAGAAGAAAACGATGAGGAGCGAGAAGGAGATCGTCATTGTCGAAGATGACGGTTCATACCCGACACTTCCCACCATCCAGATAAAGTGTCCGAAGTGCTCAAATAACCTTGCATTCTGGTGGCTGAGACAGTTAAGGGCTGCGGATGAGAGTGAAGTGCGGTTCTTCCGTTGCTGCAAGTGCAACCATACGTGGCGTCAATACGATTAATTACAACTATACTCTATACAGGTCATTAAATCCGGATAGAACTATTCTTTTTTCTGACATATTACGGGAAGGCCATTGAACCGTATCTTGAGTATGCAGAAACCCGCTAAGTGTCAATGGAAAACCCGGTTCCAAAAGTGGTAGAAAAGGCCGATGCTAATCTGATACTCGAGCAGCTACCAGGCGAAATCGTAGATGTCGGACTGGCAGATAGTCCCGCTAAAGTGAGAGCAAGGTACCTTTAAATGTTTGCAAGGGGTTACCCGGGGCTCACTTCACCCGAGTCCAGGTTCCAACCGATGCGACGGAATCATTTGGCGTAACGTGACGATAGACCAACGTCATCAGGTCATCATTGATTATCTGGAGATCAAGGAACCCATCCATATCAGCGATGTACAGATTTTTATTGTCCATGCTGATAACCCCCACACACCTTTCGTTATTTCCGGTTGCAGAAATAAAATTACCCTGCAATACCCTTCCGGTTTGGTTGGTAATAATCCATGTGGCCGTAAGATTGTTATAACTGGTCACGTAGTGAGAATATTGACCTGGTGTGTCAGATTTAAGCAGGCTTCCCCCTTCGGCCTTAACAATCCAGGTACCGGTAAGATTAGGGATGGCAGTGTTATCAGATAGGGTCGGTAAGGCTGTAGTCTGGGTTGTTGCAGGGACCTTAGTTGTACACCCGCATGCAAGCAGGGCAAGGATGATTATAATAAAGAATGTTGTGGCAATCTTCATAATCTAGACGTAATCGAGAGAAAATATAAAACCTAGGTTAGGTTTCAACCTGGATTTCCGTCCTGACTCACTCGAGCTGGGCACCTCAGGTAAGTCAGGTTGCATCAAAATTTACTTCGATGCAAGTGATGTAGCTGGCACCGTTAACGGATCCGGAACGCCGTTACACTGCGTGACCTTGTCAACACCCTTGATCTGTTATCCGACACCCATTGCCCAAGGCTGGGATGGTGCCAGCATGATACCCCCTGCAGAGAGATGAACCGATCAACTTTTTAATTTGAGAAAGACAGATGAACATATGAGATTGAGTCACATTGTAATTCTTTTGCTCTTCATGATAATCATTATCACTGCCGGGTGCGTGCAACCATCACCCTCCCAGCCCAACCGTACGCCCGTCCCGAGTGTTTCTCCGGTATCTCCAGCCCCCTCCGGAACATGGACATTTGTGGTCTTCGGTGATTCCCGTGACAATACCAGGGACACGTTGACCGGGGTAAGTCCCTACCTGGACCCGGTTGCAGTGGCGATCGCAGCTGAGAAACCTGACCTGGTCATGTATAACGGCGACCTCGTGAGTGGATGGATTATCTCAAATTCATCTCCCGTTGCAACAGATTACCAGGCCCAGTTCAAAAACTGGATGGATGCAGTCGCACCAATCCATAACTATACTTCGGGAAGCGGGACACCACTCTACATGATCAGGGGGAACCACGAGGACGGTCCCGACCAGACTGTGATGCCACTCCTTGATGCCTATCGTAATTCGGCCGCTGCCGATATGCCGCTCAATGGCCCGCAGGGTGAAGAGCGGCTTACCTATTCATTCATCTGGAAGGGGGCGAAATTTATCGCAATAGATGAGTATTACCCTCACGATGGCTTGAAGGAAACGGTGAACCAGAGCTGGGTAGATCGTGAACTTACTTCCAATACACGACCGTTTATCTTCGTATTCGGCCATACCCCTGCATATCTTCTGGAGGATGATCTGGAGGATAGGGGGTATGACCTTGCAGTTCACCCAGTCCTGCGGGATATGTTCTGGAACAGCCTCGTGAAAAATCACGCGACTGCATATTTCAGCGGCCATACCCACCTGTATGCCAGGGGAGTAAAAGACGGAATCCAGCAGGTGGTGACCGGTAATGGCGGGGCAATGGGCCATGCTTTAAACCAGTCCGCTGTAGATCCCTTACTTACGATTGAGTACCCGGTCAAAGAAGCAGACAATGCAGGAAACACGGTTGGCTATGTAGTGGTAACCGTGAATGAAACTGCAGGGACCATGAGTGCCGTACAGAATGTATACGATACTGACACGAGGGTGTGGCGGACCGGCGACCGGTTTACGCTTTCCAGCTCCGGGGCGGTCACTGCTCTTCAGTAATTACCTTTGCAACATTGGTAATCCGGATAACGAGTGCAATTAACGCGGCAGCAGTGCAGGCATACTATCCGATGATCATGCCCTGGTCATCGGAACCGGATACTATTTTGATTATCCGGATAAGAAGACCCGTCATTGCAAACAGTATGCACTATAGGCCAGGGTACAGTGTTTTTGCTGGTCCATACTGTTGAAATGAGGATCCAATACACCCGGGAATGTGAAGGTTTACATTTCAAGGAGAGATCATGGCCATAAAAATGGTTTAATTTCCAAACGATAATTGTCTTGGCGTGATGAGGCTGTGGAGTTCCCCGGAAAGCTCACCATGGGTGGTGACATTTTTTATCCTGGCGAAAGCTCCCTTGGCAAGGACAATTGATACGGTTGTGTCCCGGGAAATGATTCGGCTGATAACAATCGAGAGCATGGGTTCATGGCCGATAAGGAGAACTGCACGGTCCCCCCAAAGCGCAGCAATCTGCCGTGACAGGGCATCCAGATCACCCCCGGGTGAAAGCAGGTCCCAGACCTGGATCGGATGCTCCTGTTTTGTGGTCGTGCCTATTATTTCAGCTGTTTCCCGAGCCCTTTTCAGGGAACTGGTCGCGATCAGGTCAAATGTATAACCCATCGCTACCGTCCACTGGCCGATTTTTTTGACTTCCTCCCGTCCCTGCCCGGTGAGAGCACGGTCAGCATCATTAACCCCCATTACACGTGCTTCTGCTTTCCCGTGTCTCATGATAAATAATTCCACAACTACACAGGTTACCTGATAGGTAATGAGGTTTTTCATGGTGTACCGTTAAAACCAGTGTACCAGTTATTGCACGTTGAACTGTTGTTAACGGGATGTATTGGGAATATGCCCGGAGGAATTAATCGCATAGTCACTACCCTGATCCCCAAACGTGGTAGAATCGGAATGGGTAACCTCCTTGTAGTTGAATAGGGAAACACGGTAACCCGGTTTTCCCCATTTGACCCAAATGAACGCACAGGTTCTGTTGGTCCGGGACATTGGTAACCAGTTCAAAGTCGGGAAAAAGAGTATACTGGATCGGATTTGAAATCGTCCCGGAGTCTCAAAAAATTTTAAACCAGGTAAAAAACAAACTAGAAAAATTCTAAATCTTCACGCGGATACCGAATCAGCACCTGTTATTCCCGCTTTCGCATCATGACCAGGATTCCGATCCCTGTAGCCCCGATAAACAACAACCAGGGTAACGGCGAGGTCTGGATACCCACTGGGATAGCTGTCGTTGCATACGAGGTGGGGAAGAAATCCGCACCTTCCTTTGAAATCTGGACATCCAGCGCATTCTCTGCATAGAGCGTAACGGTACTATTATCCTCGTACTTGAAGGGGTAAACCTTTACCCAGGTCGTGTTCCCATCGCTCTGGAACGTCACCGATTCGGGATACTGAGAGCCCGCCTCGTGGACCTTGTGAGTTTTACCTGTCCTGTCGAGGTACTCAAGTACCCAGTCAGTGCCTGTTGAAGTAAAGATCCGGACCGCCCCGGGATTTGCAATGACGGCAAAGAACGCCGGTTCATCACGGTTTGCTAAAGCTTTGGCAGATATGGTGGGGATTTGTCGGGGAGCCGGAGTGCCGGTTGTTTCCGGGAGGAGGGGGGGCGGCGTTTGGTCCCTGGGTTTTATTATATTGTAGGTAAAAGTTCCGATAAACCCATGGGCATCAGAGAAATTCACCAGGTAATTTCCAGGCCCGGGGATAGGGAACGTCTTTGAAAAGTACCCCATATAATCGGTACCGATAAATTCCGGGCCAACCAGCAATGTCCCATTGGAACTGGTGACCACAACTTTTACACCGGAATTAATCAGCCCGGCACCGTTTCCTGCAATAGTTAATAATCCATCGTATTCTTTCTGAAGCGGCGGGGTGATGACCAGTTCGTCTGTACGGTCAATAAGGGTCACCGGGCGGATGGTGACAGAACTGCCAAGGAACGAAAAGCCAGGTACCGGTGAAACTTCAACTTTATATTGCCCCTTTTTCAGGCCGGTCGTATTAAAGACCACCGAAAATGACTTGTTTTCATCACTCCGCTGTACGGGGGCATTTTTCCTCTCAATTTCAATGGTTGTATAGTCAGCATTTGACAGTACAATACCAAGACTTACACCGTCTGCCAGGTTTGTGGTTCCGTTCACGACCAGGGGGGCTCCCGCCTGGATGGAGGTCGGGGCATCAATCACAATTTCGTACGCTGAGGCACCGGCTACCATGAGCGCCAGAAATAACATGATGACGGCATACCTGGGTATAAACATTAGCAACCTCAACCTCACTATTTGTCGATTATATTCGACATGATGTTTTAATATGTTTATCCTGTAACCCAATAACGGGGACTCAATCCAACAACGCCGGATATCGCAGAAGACAATGCAGGGCGGGCATAATCCAGGTGGGGCTTCATGCCGTGAACGAGGTTTCCTGCCACCAGGTACATTTTTTTCCCGGCATCGCCCTTTTCGGGAAGTGGTGCTTGGGAACCTGTCCGAGATGATGGCTACAGGTAGTCGCCATGTACCAGTGCCTAGGTCAGGGAACTACCCCGAGATACTCAGCCAGGTCGAGATAAAACGCAGCAAGGCCTTGCCAGGTACCCCACCCGCCTGCAATCAGCCGGGCCTCATGACTGCTGACTTTTTCTCCATTCCGATAAAACCGGGAGAGAATCCGCTGTAACCCCACATCATCTGCAGGAAATGCATCAAGCTTGTGGATCCCCCTGATGATTGTAAGTTCCGCGGTCCACTTACCGACACCACGGATTTCCATCATTTCACGGATAATTCTACCGGTATCTTCATACCCCCTGAATTTATCGAGGTCGAGATCACCCGAAACGATAGACCCTGATAATCCCCGTATATACTCTCCTTTCCGAATCGTCATTCCACATTCGCGGAACAATGTCACCGGGGCTACTGCCAGAGCCTCTGGAGACGGATAACAATAGTATACGGTTGTCCCCTTTTCAAACTGTTTCCCTGTCTTTTTAATCAGCCTGACCTGGAGGCGGTGTGCCACTTCCAGCGATATCTGCTGTTCAATGATCGAGTCTACCAGAGCTTCAAACAATGTCGGCGTGGTCGGGGATTTCAGCCCATGGAACTGTCGGGTGAGGTCCGCCATCACCGGATCCTCCCTAACCGCATGGTAAAACGGGACCAAATCGTCGTAGATATTGAACATTGATGAAACAATGTCCCGGATAACCGAATCTTCCGCCGGGACCCCCTCCGTACCCGGGGTAGCGTTGACTTCCAGCCGGGGGAGGTCCGGTGTTCCGACGGACCGGACTTCAATAAGAGTTGGGTTGCCTTGGATATCGAGTGCCTGCCGGTACACCCCGCGATCAAATATCCTGATGGCAGGATCCCCCCTGGAGAAAATCCTTGCACTCAGGTTAAAATTGTACGGAGGGACAGGGAAGAGGTGAATCTGTGACATAGGTATGACAAACTGGTTTATTTTTCCGTCTTATTATATCCTCCAGGAACCGTTTTTTTACCGGGCCCATGTAAAATCCAGGGCTTTTCCATTTTTTGCCGTTTTATCAACAGGTATGGTTATGCTTCCCGGAAAATGGCCTGGTCATCAGAGGGCTCGTAA
>SESC01000633.1_pt1 | contig 12401 bp, 15 predicted proteins | sample 3171431 | NCBI WGS metagenome assembly SESC01 (sample SAMN06051868, study PRJNA518727) | freshwater metagenome | biome: subpolar coniferous forest; feature: holomictic lake; material: water; isolation source: holomictic Lake 227, 8 m depth | place: Canada: near Kenora, Ontario | collected... | reverse complement strand
TGGCACACCGGTAATCCCGCAGTGCAGTTAAGAGTGCGTTCCGGTCTGGTACCGCCATCTCGGCTGCTGCCGAAGGGGTCGGGGCGCGTGCATCAGCTGCATAATCGGCCAGGGTAGTATCCACCTCGTGCCCCACCGCGCTTATCACCGGGGTGCTGCAGGATGCAATTGCTCGTACCACTTCAGGGTGATTGAAGGGGAAGAGGTCCTCAAAACTCCCGCCCCCACGGGCGACAATGATCACGTCTACCTTTCCATCGATCTTCCTGATCGCTGCGGCGATTTCGAGGTGCGCACCGTCTCCCTGCACTGCCGTGGGTGACAGAATTATCCTGAGCGGGTATCGGCGGCTGATTACATTTCTGATATCCTGTAACACTGCACCGGTCCCCGAAGTGACCACGCCGATTACGGAAGGGTAGAGCGGGAGTAATTGTTTCCGTTCAGGTGCAAAACAGCCCTCTAGCGATAGTTCCTGCTTCCAGCGCTCTACCTGCAGGTATTTCTCACCAGCCCCTGATCGTTTCATGCTTTTCACATAGAGCTGGCAGGTACCCCCCTGCTGGTAGAAATCGATCCGGCCCCCCGCGATCACACGCATGCCATCCTCCGGAACAAACGGGAGCTTTCCGGCATCTGAACTCCACATCATGCATTTTATTACGGCACTATCCTTACCGTCCTCCTCCGAAAGCGAGAAATAACGGTTTCCCCGTGAATGGTGTTTATAATTTGTCACCTCCCCTTCAACAAGGACGTCCTGAAGACGCTCGTCCAGGAACAACTCCTTAATAATTGCTGATAACTCTGATACCCGTAATACTGGTGGTTTTTTTAGGGCATTCCAGCCATCGAGGGTACCCTGCCCGGAATTCATAGCAGAGATATTTATTGCCTGTGTGGATATTAACTACGATCATGGTTCATTTCTCGGTTTCAAGCATGTTTTTTCATGAATACCCCATTGACGAGATCTTTGATTTCATTGGTGAAACCGGGCTTGATGCCGTTGAATTCTGGCCTGAAACACCTGATTTCTGGCTCCGCGGTCAACCCATACAGGAACTCCGTTCGTGTCTTTTAAATCACCCCGAACTATCATGTAACACGGTCCACACCCCTATTCTCGATTTAAATCCCTGTTCGATCAACCCGGGTGTTGCGGGTCTTTCACTAGACCACGCGGTTGATTCATTGCGGCTGGCGGAAGCGATACATGCTGCCGTGTTCACCTTTCACCCCGGTCGGCGGACTGCAAAGCGGGTCCCAAGCGCAGCAGACTATGTCCGTTTTGATCATCTGATTGAACGGATGCACTGTGAGTCGCGGATGAGTGCGGTCAGTGTTGCTATAGAAAATATGGAAGTATCGGTAAACTCGCTCCTTTGTACCCCGGCAGGAGTCCGCAAGCTCCTGGACAAAGAACCCTGGTTGTTTTTCACCCTTGATGTGTCCCATGCCATGGGGGTCTCTCTCGATGAAGTGATACGGTATATTGAACTCTGTCATGACCGCCTCGTCAATGTTCACCTCTCGCGCTCAAAAGGTCAGTTCATGCACTTACCTGTTGAAGGCAGCCCGGAGATCGAAATGGTCCTCCACGCACTCAAGGAATATGGTTACAACGGTAACCTGACACTTGAACTTGAGGACCGGAATTTTGATTCCGAGTACTCTTCAGAAGAGAAATGCCACCTGTTGATGCGTGAGCTTGCCTTTATGAAGGAATGTATGCGCTGAATGGTCGACCGATCTTTCGTTAATCGCTGGGTTTATTTAACCGGACTGCGATTATGATCTGTTTCATTACTTATGAAAGAATATATCCGATATAGTCCAGCGGCGAGGGACCGATGACCGATTACTATCTTAATATCGCCCTTTTTGTGCTCTGTCTTGCCCTGTCAGCTTTTTTTTCAAGTTCAGAAGTTGCGTTGATAGCAATAAACAGGGTTAAAGTACGGACGCTCGTCAACGAAGGGCGAAACGGTGCAGGAGCACTGGCGCAGCTCAAAGAGCACCCTGACCATATCCTGATCACGATCCTGATCGGAAACAATATTGTCATTATCGGTGCGGCAGCCATTGCCACGGCGGTGGCAGTTGAATTTTTCGGGAACATTGGTATCGGCATTGCGACCGGTGTCGTCACCCTTCTCCTTCTCATTTTTGGTGAGATTGGCCCCAAGCTCTATGCAACAAGGGCAAATGAGAACTTTGCTCTGTCAGTTGCTCCCACCATCCTCTTTTTTTCAAAAGTGCTCTCCCCTGTCATCTGGATTGTTGACCGGGTAAGCCAGTCCCACCGGTCAAAAGGCCTGTCTCTCCCGATAGTAACCGAAGAGGAGATCAAGGAGTGGATAGATGTCGGCCAGGAAGGGGGCAGCATCGAGGAAGAGGAGAAAGAGATGCTCTACTCGGTCCTTGAGTTCGGGGATACCACCGCCCGCGAAATTATGACCCCCCGGATTGATGTTGCAATGATGGAAGATACCAATACGGTTGATTCTGCATTGAAACTATTCAACGAGACCGGGTTTTCACGGATCCCCGTGTACCACGATTCGGTTGACAATATCATCGGGGTATTGAATGTAAAAGATGTGTTCTCGCTCCTCCTGTCAGGGAAAAAGAAGACCTCGATCAACGAGATCATGTATGACCCGTATTTTATCCCTGAAACAAAAAAGATCGACGATCTCCTCAAGGAACTGCAGGTCCGAAAAGTGCAGATGGCGATCGTCCTTGACGAGTACAGCAGCTTTGCAGGGATTGTCACCGTGGAGGATATCCTTGAGGAACTTGTAGGGGATATTCTAGACGAATTTGACCAGGAGGAGCCGGATATCCAGAAAGTGGGAGATGGTGTCTATATTGTCGATGCCCAGGTCTGGGTAGAGGACCTAAATGATGAGCTTGATATTAATCTCCCGTTGCACGAGTCGTATGAGACTATCGGCGGCCTTTTAATCGACCGTCTTGGTCATATTCCTCATCCCGGAGAGAGTGCCGTGATTAAAGAGGCCACTGCAACACTGGTAGTTGTACAGATGAGGGGGCGGCGTGTTGTCAAGGTGAAGATCATCATGAAGCCAGGGAACGGGAGTGAGAACGCCGGATGAAGTGGGATAAGATTTCTGGTCCCCTGCAGGATGAAGATTTTTGTGATGGGAAGAAACGGATTATTGTGCTTGCATCGGGCCGGGGATCAAATTTCCAGGCAATTCTCGATGCGCTTTCAAAAGGCAGTATTTTCGGTACCTGTGTCCGCCTGGTTTCGGATGTACCGGGTTGTTATGCAATTGAACGGGCAAAACTTTCCGGTGTTCCGGTCACCGTGGTGGATTACAGGGCATTCCCATCAAAAGAAGCCTATGAAATGGCCTTGCTGTTCGCGATGAAAGAATGCAGCCCGGACCTTGTAGTGCTTGCCGGTTACATGAGGATCCTCGGTAATGACATCGTCCGGTCATTCCATGGAAAATTAATGAATATCCACCCGGCCCTTCTGCCCTCATTTCCCGGGCTCCATGCACAACGGCAGGCGATTGGATACGGGGTGAAAGTTGCGGGTTGCACGGTCCATTTCGTTGACGAGGAGATGGACTCGGGGCCGATCATCCTCCAGAAATGCGTACCTGTCCTTCCAAATGACGATGAAGACCTCCTTTCCGAACGTATACTCCATGAAGAGCACCGCATTTACCCGGATGCCGTGAAACTTTTCTGTGAAGACCGGCTCAAAATTGAAGGAAGGACCGTCCGGGTCCTTTAAAAGATCCAATTTTTTGAGATCCCGTTATGGAACAGATTGATCTGAAATAATGATCCTCATTGAAAAATTTTCAGTATTGAGTTGAGATCATTTCGTCTTTCTGATGCAAGTGTGACTAATCCACCGGATTCTCCGGAATTTAAAATGTAATAATGACTGAAAAGGTATCCGTATACCGTGACCCCTTGTATCGTCAACGGGTATATCATATACGGAGGGCGTACATTAAGAGACACGTAACGCCCAAGGGAGGACCTGATGGCAGGAAGATCGAAGAACGGGGAGATTAAACGACTGGCACGTGAACGTATTGCGGTACTGTTCCAAAGGGCCGATGAGTTTTTTCCCGAGAATCCAGCGTGGAGTGACCGGTGTGTTGTGCTTGCCAGAAAAATCGCCATGCGCCAGCGGGTGGGACTTGACTGGCAGTACCGGCGGAAAATCTGTCCGCACTGTTACCGGTTCCATGTTCCGGGTGTCACGATGAGAGTAAGAATCAGGAAAGGGAACGTAGTGATCACGTGTCTCTATTGTCACAGGCAGTCACGGTTCCCTACCGGGAGGTCGCATGAGTCAGTATAGTGGAAATAAGAAACGTGTGGATTCCCACGCGGTAAGGCCCCGGGTAAGGTCATCCCGGAGTATAACGGGTACCAGGCAGAAGGACGGAGAGAGAACAACCGGAAAAGGGCGCAAATCCCCGGTGATAACCCGTTCAATGTCAAAGAGTAGTGGAAATCTCATGCAGGACTTAAAACCAACCGTCTGGATTGGGAAGCAGGGGTGCACTGAACCGATTATATCTGAAGTAATTGCCCAGCTCAAAACGAGAAAGACCATCAAGGTAAAATGGCTCCAGAATACCGAGGTCTCTCCGGAAGAACTGGCACACTCTGCCGGTGCACGCCTTGTCCAGGTACGGGGCAGGACGCTGGTCCTCGAAGAGCGGCGTAGGTTATGATTCGTTAAAAAATTATACTCCTTTTATGGCTGATTATTTCGGTGCTGCTAGAAATGTATAAAAATGTATTGAACAAATAAGTAAAGACTGTTATATCAATATGGTGACAGTGAGGTCTTACAAGTGACAACAGTATATGATATCCCGGCTGACCTGTTGATTCGGAGGGTGGCTGAGGAGATGAAAAAGCGTCCCGAGTTCACCCCACCGGAATGGGCAGAATTTGCAAAGACCGGGGTGCACAAAGAGCAGCCCCCGCAGGACCCCGACTGGTGGTTCATCAGGACCGCGGCCGTAATCAGGCGAATTTACGTCGACGGCCCGGTTGGTGTCGAAAGAATGAGAAGCTTCTATGGTGGAAAAAGGAACCGGGGCTCAAAACCCAGCCAGTTCCGCAAGGGGAGCGGTTCAGTGATCAGGAAGGCATTACAGCAGCTTGAATCTGCAGGATATGTACTAAAGGACAAGACAGGGCGCCGCGTTTCACCTGCCGGGGCCTCGTTCCTCGACGGTGTCGCAATGAGCCTGAAGCAGGATGTAGTCGGGGCAACCCCCGAAATGGCGAAATATTAAGGGGGCAAAACTCCATGGGTGATGACGAGCTGGCCGAGATCCGCAGGAGACGCATGGCGCAGGTGCAACAGCAGCAGAGCGACCAGGGAGAGGAGCTGGAACGTCAGCGACAGGTGGAAGCCCAGGTCCACATGGTCCTGATGCAGATCATGGAGCCTGATGCAAGGGAACGTTTGAATACCATTAAAATTACCAAACCAGACTTTGCAAAAGCAGTCGAGCAGCAGCTGGTCCTCCTCGCCCAGAGTGGCCGCTTGAAATCGAAGATCACCGATCAGCAGCTGAAGGAACTTCTCCTCCAGCTGACCCCGAAGAAAAAAGAATTCAGGATCTCACGGAAAGGATGAACGCAGCGGTGCTCTTTTCTGGCGGAAAAGATAGTGCACTTGTGGCAATCCTTCTCGCCCGGGATTATGAAGTTGAACTGGTCACGTTCCTCTTTCGTTCCGGCCAGGAGGTAATGGAGGTAACTGAGGCGGCTGAAGCGCTCGGGTTCCCTCACCGGACCTGTGAATTCGGGCCGGGCCTCCTCTCGCGCGCTGCCGATATGGTCATCGCCTGCGGCTTCCCGAATGATGCGATCAATATGGTGCACCTTTGTGCGGTTACTGCACTTGCAAAAGAGTACCAGGTCGTTGCTGATGGTACGAGGTTTAATGACCGTGTCCCAAAGCTTCCCCGGTCCGAAGTGCAACGACTCTGGAACCTGTATGGGTGTTCGTATGTGCGACCGTTGCTCGGTTACCCGAAAGCTGAAGTAGACCGGCTTGTCGCCCGGTTCCTGCTGGTGTCCCAGGGAGAGACGGGCAGCATCGGGAACGGGGATTATGAACGGGAGATCAGGGCAGAAGTAAGGGCAAAGGGCCATGAACTGGGAACATTCTTCCCCGGGCACCATGAGCAGTCCCTTGTTATAAGAAAAAGATCAGATGGAGAACTAGTATGAGCAAATTATCAAAAGGTCGTAAGATCCGGCTGGCGAAGGCGTGCGATCAGAACCGCCGCGTACCCCAGTGGGTGATGATCAGGACGAAGCGTAATGTGGTGTCTCACCCGAAACGCCGGAACTGGAGAAGAAGTACTTTAAAGGTGTAGAAACATGGCAGACAAGATGCTGGAGCATATCTATATTATTCCCCTGCGTGACGTAAAGCGGTCACCACGGTGGAAACGGGCAAATACTGCAATCAAGGACATTCGTTCCTACCTCATAAAGCATATGAAAAGCGAGGACGTCAAACTCGATAAGACCATTAATGAACATGTATGGTCACGGGGCTGCGAGAAACCTCCGTCAAAGATCCGTGTCCGTGCGATGAAGTTCGAGGACGGACAGGTACAGGCAGAGTTCGCTGGTGAGTAAGATGGAACGGACGGTCTCGTTTGCAGGTGATCCCAATATCGGGGTTTTCATGAGGGTATTTGATGATGTTGCCGTGATCCCTCCCGAGACCCCCGAAGAATTAAGGACCCAGATAGTGAAGGCCTTATCCGTGGACCTGCTTGAGACCACGATCCAGGGAAGCCCGATTATCGGTTCACTTCTTGCCGGGAACAGCCGCGCTTTTATTGTCAGCGGCCTGGTAACCGAGGAAGAGTGTGATAAGCTTGCAAAGTACCGGGATGTTGTTACACTCAAACATACCATGAATGCGGCAGGCAATGTAATCCTTGCAAATGATTCATTTGCTGCAGTGCACCCTGAAATGCCCTCCGACATCGTAAAAGAGATCGGGGCGGCCCTCGAAGTCCCTGTAATAAAGATTACATTTGGTGGGATCAAGACGGTAGGGATGGCCGCAGTGGCGACCAACAAGGGTATCATTGTCCACCCGCGAAGCACACGGGCCGAGATCCAGCGCCTCGAGGATGCGGTGGATATCCCTGTCGGCACCGGTTCAATCAACATGGGAACCGGGATTATCGGTACTGGTCTCCTTGTGAACACACATGGGTACCTTGCCGGGAATGCGACAAGTGGGTTCGAATTGGGGAGAATTGAAGACGTATTTGGATTTCTGGAGTAAATTATGGATAAAAATTCTTTTGAGGTGAAAGGCACCTTTAAAATCGGCGACGATTGGAAGTCGTACACAAAAGTGATTGAGGCACCGAACGAGGCACAGGCCAGGGAACAGACTTTCGCTGTTTTTGGAAGTAAACACCGCCTGAAAAGAAGATATATCACTATCGAGTCTATAAGCACCGTACGTGGTGAATAACATGGAGCCCGTCGACCCGCGTGAAATGCAGGCACTGCAACGCTACCTCCAGGAGTATGGCCAGCAGGTGGAGATCTACTCGCAGCAGCTCCAACTGATCGATGATGGCCGGATGGAAGCAATGGCCGCGATTGAGACACTCAAATCTGTTGGGGCTGCATCTTTCGATGAGGAAGTAGTACTACTCCAGCTTGGCGGGGGTGCCAGTGTACGGGCAAAGATTGTAGAGCCTCAACGAGTGCTCCTCAATATCGGGTCTGACGTAGTTGTAGAACGTGGTAATCCTGAAGCGATTGAGTACCTCCAGGACCGGATTACCGAGATGGAAGCATCAGGTAAGAAAGTTGCTGAGACAATAGACCGTATCAGGACACAGATGAACGAGATCGCCCGACGCATTGAAGCAGGTTACCAGCAGTCCCAGTCAGCGGCCGCTCAGTTTGGGCAGGGCTGAACCTGCCGGGAGCCCGGGAATCTTGTTCGACAAACTAAAATCCCGGCTGAAAGAAGTCAGGAATAAACTGGACAGCGGGATAAATGAAGCTGAAATCCGTGAAAGACAACCCGGACCGGTACCTGCAGCAGAAAAAAGCCCTGCTGGCGGTACTGGAATTGTCGACCGGGTAAAGGTCCTTATTGTAGACCGTGAGCTGGTCATCAGCGAGTCTGACATCCGCGAAGCGCTGTCAGAACTTGAAATTGTTCTGCTTGAGAATGATGTTGCATTTCCCGTGACCGAGGAAATTATTGCAAATTTAAAGAAAGAACTGGTCGGAAAACGGCGGAAGATCGGCGAACCTGTCGATACGGTTGTCTTGTCTGCGCTGAAAAAGGCTCTTCGTGTGGTTCTTGGGGAAGGGTTCGATCTGGTACATTACATTAACACTCATGAACACCCGGTCAGGGTCTTGTTCACCGGTGTTAATGGGACCGGGAAAACAACAACGGTTGCAAAAATCGGTTTTTTCCTGAAAAAGAAAGGTTTTTCTGTTGTCATTGGTGCAGGTGATACCTTCCGGGCAGGGGCAATTGAGCAGATCGATGTGCATGCCAAACGGATTGGAATTAAAATAATCCAGCACCAGCAGGGGGCAGACCCCTCGGCCGTCCTTTTTGACACGGTGCAGTATGCAGTGGCCCATAACGTTGATGTCGTCCTTGCAGATACTGCGGGCCGGTTTCATAACCGCGCGAACCTGATGAACCAACTGGAGAAGATCCGGCGGGTCATGAAACCTGACCTTATCGTCTATGTTGATGAAGCAGTCGCAGGGAATGATGCAGTCATCCGCGCCGATGAATTTGAAAAGACTGTCGGGGCAGATGCCGTGGTCCTCACGAAGGTGGACATGGACCCGCGCGGTGGTGCGGCAATCTCGATCGCCCATACGATCGGAAAACCCCTGATGTTTCTTGGCACCGGGCAGGGTTATGATGATATCTCACCGTTCTCACCCGATACGGTGATTGAAGAACTCTTTGGGGACGTGAGCTGATGCTTGACAAACTTGGGTCTTCTTTGAAGGATGCCTTAAAAAAACTCGCTGGGAAAACAGTTATTGACCGCGCGGCTGTTGAAGAGCTGGTCAAGGACCTCCAGCGGGCACTCCTCCAGTCGGATGTTAATGTCAAACTGGTCATGGGCCTCTCGAATGCGATCAAGAAACGGTCGCTCGATGAGGAACTCCCGAAAGGGGTGAATGTGAGGGAGCACGTGCTCCGGATCGTATACCAGGAACTTGTCAACCTGATGGGTGATGGCGGAGTGGTAACACTCGGCACCCAGACGATTCTCATGGCAGGCCTGCAGGGAAGCGGTAAGACCACGACGACTGCGAAACTTGCGCGCTACTTCCAGCGGAAAGGCCTTCGTGTCGGGGTAATCTGTGCCGATACCTTCCGTCCTGGTGCCTACGAACAGATCTCAACACTCTGTGCCAAAATCAATATCCCCTGTTTCGGGGGCCCGAAAGAGACCGACGCACTGAAAATTGTACGGGAAGGTCTCCCCTCAATGTCAGGCCTGGAGGTCGTGATTATCGATACCCAGGGTCGGCACGCGCTCGAAAACGACCTGATACAGGAGATTATCGACATCAACACCGTCTCAAAAGCTACTCACCGCTGGCTTGTTATCGATGCGGCACTCGGACAGCAGGCAAGCGAGCAGGCGCGTCGGTTCCATGAAGCGATTGCGATTGATGGCGTGATAATTACCAAGATGGACGGGACTGCCAAGGGGGGCGGTGCCCTCTCTGCTGTTTCGGAGACCAAAAGCGGGATCGTCTTCATCGGTAGTGGTGAGACGATTGATGACCTCGAACGGTTTGATCCCGATGGTTTCATCTCCCGGCTTCTTGGCATGGGTGATTTAAAAGCCCTCCTGGAAAGGGCCGAAGAGACAATTTCTTCCAGCGATATCGATGTCAATGCCATGATGCGCGGGAAATTCACCCTCCGCGACATGTACAAGCAGCTTGAATCGCTCAATAAAATGGGGCCTCTCAAGCAGATCATGAGCATGCTGCCGCTTGGGAATATGAAGGTCCCTGAAGGCGTCTATGATGTCACCAGCACCAAGATGAACCGCTACCGGATCATCATGGACTCGATGACCGGTGCAGAGCTCGATGACCCCTCGCTGATCAGTTCCTCAAGGGTCCAGCGGGTAGCGCTTGGTGCCGGTGCCGCACCTGAAGAGGTACGGGAATTAATCAAGTATTATAAAACGATGAAACGTGCGCTGAAGGGGGCCCGTGGTGGTGGCGGTAAATTTGATATGCAGCGCATGATGAAGCGTTTTAGTGGATAACCCCATGACTATTTTTGCGATTATCGGTCACCTCGCTGCGACCACGGGGAATTTTAACCTCAATGATATGCCGGGTGGCGCTGGCAGGATGGATGTCCTCTGTCGTTCGGTGAACTCGTCGCTGTTCCTCTCCCATGACCTCCGGAGAGATGTTATGGTCTATCTTGTTCTTCTCGGTGGTACTGACGCGCCAAAGACTATCCTGTTCTCCGGAGAAAAGGTCCGGTCCTTAAACCCGGACGAAAGGAGTGCCGGCGCGCTGATAAAAAAGGCCCTGGAAATTCCCGTGGGAGAAGAGTTCCGTGAATCAACGAGGGGCGTCTACGTCCGGCGTGGCGGGCTTTTCCGCCTGCTCCAGGAGCATACATTTGCCGTGCTTGATGAGGGTGGGGATGAGATTACAACAGGAACATCATTTCCCGAAGCTTTTCTCTTGTCTGATCACCTGGACTTCACACCCGAAGAACTTGAGATGACGGGCAATTGCCCGAGATATTGTGTCGGTCCGAAAATTCTCCACGCCGACCATACCATTACGGTCCTGCTGAATGTACTTGACCGCCGGAGTGCGCAACAATAATGGTTTGGAAATTATCCAGATAACTGCCTGCTGTGACAATAGTTTTTGTGAGTCACCTGTCCCGGTGACTGCCGGTGGTAACCGTGCATGAAAAAAACCGGGCAAGTGGCAGCCTTTTCCAGCCCCTGCGATATGGGGTACCGCATTGCCAGGCTCCATCCTCTTATTAGAACAGACGTCAATTTAACATAGCGAAAAGACGTGGATTAACGAATAATCCTGCTATCATGTATATGTCACATCACCACCTGGAGATACCAGCAAATGAATGAAAAAGAAAATGGGGATAAGTGTTGCAATGCTCCATCCGGGGGACCAGCATTATTAGAGAAAACAGGAGAAATTCTTCGATATGGGGAGATCTGTGATCACTGTCTCGGTCGTTTTTTCGGGAAACGCTCATTTGGGATCACCAACGAAGCCCGCGGTCGCGGACTCCGGGTTGCGTTGGCACTGCAAATGGATGTCCCCTATACTGAGCAGGGGAGCAACTGCTGGATCTGCAATATGGGGTTCCAGCGTATCGCTGAGTGGGCTGCGCGGGCTGTAGAGGCAGTTTCAGGTATTGAATTTTCAACGTTTCTTGTCGGTACAAGAGTCCCGCCACTCATTGCAGAGAGCGAGGAGATGGTCTGGAGTGATCTGTTCCTGGCAGACCCTGAACCCTTAAAATCAGAAATGAACCGGGAAGTTGGGAAACAGATCGGGCAACTGACTGGCAAAAAGGCAGACCTGGTACACCCTGATATTGTCTTCATCCTTGACCTGTCAGGTGATGTCGTGGAGCTCAAGGTCCACCCGGTGTTCTTTGCCGGGCGTTACATGAAATATGAGCGGGGGATCCCCCAGACTCACTGGGACTGCCGTGAATGCCGTGGGGCCGGGTGTGAGCGTTGTGACTTTACCGGAAAACAATACATGGACTCCGTGGAGGAACTGATCGGAAGACCGGCTACAGAGGCCCTCGGTGGTACGGGCGCGGTCCTGCACGGGTCCGGGCGGGAGGATATCGATGCACGGATGATCGGCACAGGGAGACCCTTTATCCTCGAGATCGAATCGCCCAGAAAGAGGTCGATGGACCTTGCAGCACTAGAAGCACTCATCAATGGATTCGCTCCGGGGAGAGTTTCTGTCACGTTGTCACGCTGGTGCGGGCGGGACGACGTGGAAACCATTAAATCGAACAAAGCGCATAAAAAATACAGGATCCTGGTTGAGGTAGACGGTACTGTAACGGTTGAGAGCCTCTTATCCGCGCTCTCCACCCTTTCAGGAGTCACAATATTTCAGCGCACCCCGCAACGGGTTGCTCATAGACGGGCTGACAAGGTCCGGGAACGTCGTGTCCTCGCCATTGAGTACATCGGAGAAGAGGAAGGCCGGTATATCATCGAGGTGACCGGGGAAGCAGGCCTCTATATCAAAGAACTCATATCCGGCGATAATGGCAGGACGCACCCGAGCCTGACCGAGGT
>SESC01000632.1_pt1 | contig 12439 bp, 7 predicted proteins | sample 3171431 | NCBI WGS metagenome assembly SESC01 (sample SAMN06051868, study PRJNA518727) | freshwater metagenome | biome: subpolar coniferous forest; feature: holomictic lake; material: water; isolation source: holomictic Lake 227, 8 m depth | place: Canada: near Kenora, Ontario | collected 2014-07-08... | reverse complement strand
CAGCTTCGATCATTGACCGTGCTTTCTCTACTGAGAGCCTTATCTCCGACGGTGGCCCGAATGCCATTGGCTCATCTTTCCAGTCAAGATCGATCAGTCTCCCCGAAGGTTTGAGCATCTTTTTTGCATTCAGAATGACTTGTTCCGGGTCGGCAAAATCGTGGAGATCAATCCCGAAAAAGACGATATCCGCACATCCTTCGCAGAACACGGCCTCTTCGGCGGTCTTCACCTCCGCTGACAGGTTGCGATGTCCCTCGTTTGCTGCCTGCTCCCGCAGTGCCACTATGGCATCGGCGTTGATATCTGCAGCGAAGACCTTCCCCTCCGGCCCTACCCGCCGGGCAGCAGGCAGTGCAAAGTAACCTTCACCGCACCCGATATCGACAAAGGTCATGCCGGCAGAGAGACCAATTGCTGAAAAAATTGTTTCCGGGTCCTGCCATGTTTTCCGCTCCGGGTCGTCGGCCCGGAACCGTCGTTTGTTCATGATCTGGTTCACACTCCCTGGTTCTTCACGGTTAGGTATTCGTACCTTATGGGATATGAGGGTGTTACCCCGGGACACCGGCCACGGGCCCATGATAGTGCCGCGTCAGGTGTACTACTGCCGGACTGTTTCAAGGTACCGGTCCATGTCAAACTTTCGCGAAAGCCCCTTCGCATTCATGTACCGTACCATGCCAAAGATCGGACGTTCCCCCCACGGGCGGTCATGTTTGCCAAAACACCAGGCAACCCCGGCGTACCCGTTGGGATCCCGCCCGTCTAGTTCGTATTTATTATTGAGATACAGGGTGGCCGCGAAGGCGTCCTCCGGCGTGTTGTTCCATTCGAGGATCTTCTTACCCCAGTACATCCGCATGTAGCCCTGCATGGTACCGGTCGTCTTCACTTCCTGCATTGCCGCATTCCAGTACGGGTCATGGGTGGCAGCCTGTTCCAGTTCATCGAGTGAATACGTGTACTCCCGCGGATCGCCACGATGAAGCGCGAGCGTTTTCTGTGCCCATGCCGGAAGTGACAAGAATGAATCATAGTGGTCATTATACCGGACAAAATTCACGGCAAGTTCCCGCCGCACGATCAACTGTTCGAGAAAGGCAGGCATTCCGTCCCCACCCTGTTCCTGGGCGAGAAGTGCCAGCGTTACCGGCGACACCTGGCCAAAATGGAGGTAGGGGCTCATATCAGAACCCCCATGGCCACCGGGATCATTGCGGTTATCGGCATACCCGTCGAGCCGTGTATCAAGGAACTGCATAAAACGCCGGTCGGCTTCAGATGACCCTCCCGTGTACATACCCGATGCAGGGACCGAACGGTCAATGGTGAGCTGTGCGAGGATCGCATCGGGTGTCTCACCGGCAAGCGTGGGAATGTCAGGGGTGGGAGAAGAACGCTCCGGGCTGACCGTGCCAACAGGGTGCAGGAACCGGTCAGCCTGGTACGTGACCTTCCGGCGGAAGGTGGCCGCGGAGTACTCCTCTTTTTGCGATGCGACCTCGACCGGTACGACCACGTTTCCCTCAACCTGCACGAGAGCACAAGGACACTGTTTCGAAACAACGTGGTACCACGACTGCTGCAGCCGGAGGTAGCCCCGGTCAACAACCACGATTGCCGCGTGTCTTGCAAGGGCCAGGACTCCCTCGTCAGGGGGCACAACCCGGAGCACGAACGTGATCCCAAGGGACTCGAGCGAGCGTGCGACTTCCGTAAGCCCTTCCAGCATGAACCGGAAGTGACGGAGGTTTGCCTCGGGATAGGTCTGCCAGAGCCCGAAATACACAACGAGTGGGAGATGTGCACTGTCGGCCCGCTCGACTGCGTACCGGAGTGCAGGGTTCTCTTCCGTGCGGTGCGAGGCCTGCATCCAGTACAGGACATAGTCACCGGTCCGTACCGTGGCGTCATTCAGAAAACGCACCCGTTCCGGCTCGATGAGGGAGATCATTGGTATCTTCTCATCCTGCATGGGTTATTGATTTTTCTGCGGTTGTTGTTTATGGGGGATATAGAGACTTGGTCTGGTAACCCCCTGATTAAAATTAAAAAACTTCGGATTACCTGAGCGGATACCTGGGGTTTCAACTCGCTCAACGGTTGAATTTTCGTAATCGTTTTGTCAACGAGGAGATGAAGTACCTATATGACACATAGACCGTTTCTCTCTTTGAGTACTATCCCATTCTTATCCAGCTCCGGACTATAATCAGGATTCAGGAAACCCATGTTTGATTGTGCAGGAAAATTCTGTTTTACTCGTGGATGGCGAATCTTCAAAAACTATAATGATCTCCACTCTTCCGTTTTCTCACGCCATAATACTTAGAACTCAATTTTTAGGATACTTAGACGGCAAGCCCTGTCATGCACTGGAAGTGCCAGCAGATATTCCTGAATCTGCAGGAGATCATTTCTCCGGAGTCAGGGATCTTTATGGTATAATTCCGGATGATGAACTAGCCCTTGCCGCGTACGCGGTACGGATCATAGACTTTGATCGCTCTACCAGCTTTTGCAGCAGGTGCGGGGCAGAAACATGTCAGCTCCAGTCACGATTGGTCAAACATTGCACTGCCTGAAATTATCGCACTCGTCCCCGGTATTCTCCTGCAATAATCGTGATCGTGAAGAAGAGGGATGAGGTATTACTTGCAAGTTCCCCAAGATATCCAGCGGACCTGTACAGTGTCATTGCCGGTTTTCTCGAACCTTACGAGAACTTCGAAGAATGTGTGCATCGGGAAGTGAAAGAGGAAGTTGGGATTGAAGTAACCAATATCCGGTATTTTGGAAGTGAACAATGGCCATTTCCAGATTCCCTGATGGTGGGTTTTATTGCTGATTTTGCCGGAGGTGAGATCACGATTGATACGAACGAAATCGCGGCGGCAGGATGGTTTGGCCGGAACAATCTTCCAAATCTCCCATCACCGATGAGTATCGCAAGAGCACTTATTGATGCATGGATACGACGGGAAATATGAGGCTTCACCTTAAATCCGATTAGATCACAAAATTTTAGTTTCCATTCTTACGTATTCTTTTGTGAAGCCAAAAAATTTCATGAATTCGACGCTGTGACATATTCTACGTGAGCCTGGCGGCTAATTGGTGCAACGATACCATTCATCTATTTTATTGGATACTGCAGCTTTTGAAACGATCCTGTTCTTAAAAAACTATTCACAGGGTGAGTGTGACCTCAGGAATCATTACATGGAAATAAACAGGGGCCATATGCCCAGACCTGCACCCCAATGAGCACGAGGATACCCCCAATCGGTTATTCTGAATAAAAAATGGCTCTCTCCAGGGGAGTTATATAAAAAAAGGATCGTAACCGGATCGAGGGAAAAAGGGGTGGGGGTCCGGGGAGACGTAAGTCGATACTCACATCCCTCTTGAAATATGGGTGTCATTGCATCCTTCCTGGGCCGAGGGTATCCTCATTCCTCAATCACGTATCCCATCATCAGATATTCTGCACGGGAACGAAAATGTTCCCTGTTTGCAGCACCATGGTCCGGGGGAGTTCGATACCGAGCGCTTCTTTTAAGACCTCCTCGACATTCTCCACGGTCACGAAGGTAAGTTCTCCCCTGACATCTTCGGGGACGTCCTGCAGGTCCCGTTCGTTCTCTTTTGGCAGGATCACCTTTGTTATTCCCGCCCGGTGTGCAGCAAGGATTTTCTCCTTGATCCCACCCACCGGTAATACCGCACCGCTCAGGGTAATCTCCCCGGTCATGGCCAGGTGTGGGTCCGCAGTCTTCCCGGTGATCAGGGATGCGAGCGCTGTGAAGAGGGTAACACCGGCAGAAGGGCCGTCTTTCGGGGTTGCCCCCGAGGGTACATGGATATGGATGTCCCTCGTGATGAAATCAAACCCGTTCTCCGTCCCTGCAAGCCGTGACCGGATGAGGCTTAACGATATCGTCGCCGACTCCTTCATGACGTCCCCGAGCTGCCCGGTGAGGGTGAGCTTACCGGTCCCGGGCATGAACGTGCCTTCGATGAAGAGGATCTCACCGCCAACCGGGGTCCATGCAAGGCCGGTCACGACCCCGGGGACCGGTTCTTTCCGTGCCACTTCCTGCCGTACCGGCTCCTTCCCGAGGATCCCATGGAGCATATCCGTTGTTACCACGAAGGGTAATTCTGCCTTTCCCGAGACGATCTTCTCGGATACATGCCGGGCTATCTTCGCCAGTTGCTTTTTGAGCCACCTGACCCCTGCCTCACGGGTGTATTTTTCGATAATAACCTTCATGGCCTCGTCTTCAACCTGGAGTTTATCGGCATCGAGACCGTGTTCAGCCAGGGTTTCGGGCAGCAGGTGTTCTTTTGCGATGGCAAATTTCTCGTTCTTGGTATAGCCCGAGATCTCGATCAGCTCCATCCGGTCAAGGAGCGGTGCCGGGATCGTTGCCAGGGAGTTTGCCGTTGCGATGAACAGCACATCGGAGAGGTCGTAGGCAACTTCCAGGTAATGGTCCGAGAACGTGTTGTTCTGCTCGGGGTCGAGGACTTCGAGGAGGGCACTCGCCGGGTCGCCTGCGTACGACATCGCCAGCTTGTCGATCTCGTCGAGGATGAAGACCGGGTTTTTCGTGCCGGCTTTTTGTATACCCTGGATAATCCTGCCAGGAAGAGCCCCGACATAGGTCCGCCGGTGTCCCCGGATCTCGGCCTCGTCCCTGACACCACCAAGGCTGATCCGGAGATACTTCCGCCCGAGGGCCTCGGCGATGCTCTTGCCAAGGCTGGTCTTGCCTGTTCCGGGGGGGCCGGCAAAGAGGAGGATCGATCCCTGCTTCTCCTGCTTCAGTTTCATGACGGCAAGGTGCTGGATGATCCGTTCCTTGACCTTTTCAAGGCCGTTGTGGTGGCTGTAGAGCACGCGGCGGGCCTGCTCGATATCGATGCTCTTCTTCTCCCCGGTGACCCACGGGAGGTCGAGCAGGAGGTCGAGGTAGTTCCGGATCACGGAGCTTTCATGGTTATGGCTGCCCCCGGTCTCGAGTTTTTTCACTTCTGCCAGGGCCTTTTTGCGCACATCGTCCGGCATCTCTGATTTTTCGACCCGCTCGCGGTATCCCCCGTCACCGGTATCGCCATCACTCTCGCTCAGCTCTTCCTGGATGACCTTCAGCTGTTCCCGCAGCATCGCCTCACGGTTCGACTTGGTCACCCGGTCGGAGACTTTTTTTGCCATCTCGATCCGGATGTTGATGTCCTCCCTGGTTTTGATCAGGAGGTCAAGGAACGTGATATACCGCAGCCGGACAGAATCAATCTCAAGGAGTGCCTGCTTCTCGGCAAGGCTGACCGGGAGGTAGGGCATGACGAACCCCATGATCTGCTCGACCGAGTCCATCTGGCCGAGTGGCTTTGTGAACTGTTCGGAGCCCGGGAACCGGCTGCTGATCTCGTGGATAGTTGTTTTTATATCGGCGAGGATCCGGACCTGTAACTCCTCCTCGAGGTCCTCGAGGTCCGGGACCGTCTCATATGTGGCACTGAGCCGCCCATCTTTTTCGCCCAGGGAGATGACTCTCACGCGCCGTACGACTTCTGCAGCGATCAGGTACCCGTCATCCGCAGGCTGCAGGTGCGCGACCCGGAACAGGTTCCCGGTTTTGTAGAGCGACTCTTCTGTCAGTTCCGATGGCCTCGTTCCACTTTTGACGGTCAGCCCGACTGCGTACGCAGCCCCGGCATCATTGATTTCGGTCTGCAGGAGGTCCCCGGTGGCCTGGTCAACCCTGAATTTTGTCCGGTTGTTGGGGTAGACGACGATCTCGAAGAGCGGTATGATTATTTTTTCGCCTGAATCATCAGGTTGTGTTGGTTGCATTGGTGCCTCATTCATAAAGTTTGAATTTTCCTAACTAACGTGCAGGTCAAAAATTACCTGACTTTTTGCAGGATCCGGACCAGGAGTTCCTGCTCCTGGTCATCCAGTGAATCCATCATTCGTTCAATCATCCGGTGCAGTGCCGCCTGTTCGGCTTTTGCAATTTTTTGTCCCTTATCTGTGAGGCGTATATACAGGACCCTCCCGTCATTAGGGCATCGTTCACGGTACACGCACTCCATCCGGACAAATTTGTTGATCATCTCGGTGATCGTGGGTTTTGAGTTCCTGGTGATCTCGGCAAGCCTGCTGAAGGTAACGTCCCCCTGTTCATCGATGGTTTTTAAGTAGGCAACCTGCCTGACCGTCAATTCCGACAACCCACATTCGGAGAAGATGTTACAGGAGCATTCATGCCTTGCCCTGAACAGGTTTTCAAACGCTTCAAGCAGATACTCCTCCCGTTCTCTCATGCACCGATCATTCGTTAGTTAGGTTTTACCTAATGATAAAGGTGGAGATCCGGACACTCCTGCCATGTTCCGATTGTTGGCATGGCCACCCCCGGTTCCGGCAATAACTCAACCGCCTCACGGGTCTGTCATGCAAGTACTCGTTACCGGATAGATGGGGGGAACCAGCGGTCAAAAATCGAACGAATCATGGCATCCGAAAAGAACCGATCCATTGTGGCCCGAAGTCACGCTCGCGATCACCGCCGTTATCTCCAGTTGGGATGCAGAGATATTCCTTACCGTCCGGATTCACTCCCCAAATAAGGATTTGCTCCAATTTGTCCACCTCTATTACAAGGTGTACGATGGACTACGTATCAGTGCCCCAACCTCCGGCAGATCTCCGGCGGAGTGAATGGAAAGATCGCTAATCTCACGGTGGAACAAAATTCAGGTCATGACCCCGGCAGCTCAATTGTTCCTGCCGGTGCAGCCCCGTGTATAGTATTATTATGTATCATTACACCGAATCATCAGCTTACATGATTCTCGAGGTCGCACCAAATATTATTTTACAGGCAAATGCACCCGGTCTTGCCATTTTTATGCTGCTGGTCTCAATCCTGGGTGCACCGGAATTTTACCTGGTGGTTATTCCCCTGATACTCTGGTGTTATAGTAAGTCACTCGGTTTACGACTCCTTTTCCTTCTATCGATCAGTGCTGCGTTCAATGCGATGCTCAAGATCCTGTTCCATGCCCCGCGCCCCTACTGGGTTAGTGCTGAGGTGAAGGCATTTTCGTCCGAACCTACGTTTGGTATGCCTTCGGCCGCTGCCCAGATTTCGCTTACATTCCTGGGGTATATCTGTACCTGGTTCAAAAAGAGAATCCTCTGGCTTGTCTGCATCGTGCTCATTATCCTTGTCGGTATTTCACGGATGTACCTGGGGGTGCATTTTCTCACCGACATTCTCTCTGGCTGGATTATTGCGCTTATCATCCTTCTCGTCTTCCTGCGCTATGAAAAACCCGCTGCGTTGTGGCTATCACAAAAACCCCCTGGTACTAGGATACTCCTCGCATTCCTGGCCTCCTGTATATTCATCGTACTGACCCAGGTGGTGATCTATTGTCTCGGGTCCTGGCAGGTACCTGCCGGGTGGTCCTCGCTGGCATTGGTGCAGACGAATGCCGTTATCGACCCCCTGTCACTGCGGGATGAGCTGATGGCGGCAGGCCTGCTGTTCGGTGCAGCCGCAGGTGCGGTTATCAGTGCCGTGTATATCCCGTATGCTGTTGACGGGAGTACGTCACGGAAAGCCATTCGTTACCTTTCGGGAATTATTATCCTTGCGCTCCTCTGGGTAGCATTGAGTGCCCCGACAAAATCCCCTGACCTGGCTGGCTATGGGATGTCGTATTTCCGGGCTGCACTTGTCGGGGTATGGATAACCGCTGGTGCACCGTTTATGTTCTGCAAGCTCGGGCTCGCAACGAAAGGACCCGATTCACCTGGATAATTGTTGGAATGCAAGGGATGATCTCCCGGCCTGCCGGTTAATTGGGTCTTAATACAGGGCAGGGAAGGGCGATGGTGGTAAAACGACTCATCCACCTTTCATTTTTCAGCAAGCAGGTACTGGGATTCAGCGGTCCAGAAAATCCAGCACGCAATCACTGAACCGGTCGGGGAACTGGTACATCAGTCCATGTCCTGCACCGGGGATCATGACCAGCTCTGCACCGGGGATCCGACCGCTAATTATCCGGGCGTTCACGGGCGGGATGATCATGTCATCCGTACCGGTGATAACAAGAGTCGGCGACCGGATGTCGTCCAGCCGGGTAAACGATCCCGTCCATTCGAAGAACGCAGATGCCTGGCGTGCCACCGTCTCATCGGTCGTTGTTTCATACACTTCCGGGCAATAGCGGAACGGATCATGGTCGGTAAGCCATGATGGTGGGAACAGAAGGGAAAACATACGATTGGCTACATCATACATTGTTCCACTCTTATCCATGAGCGTTGTCATGATCTCCGGCGTTGCCCGAACCGATTCAGTCCCCCCGCATTCACCTGCCACCAGGATGAGCCTGTTCACTCTTTCCGGGTAACTGAGGGTAAGTTCCTCTGCAATGGACGCCCCCATGGACAGCCCGAGGATATGAGCAGAAGAGATGCCGAGAGCATCCATCAGGGTTGCCGTATCACTGGCAAACAGGGGGATGGAAAACGGTTTTTCAGAGGCGCTGGAATATCCTGCGCCCCGGTTATCGAATATTATGACCCTGAAATGTTCGGCAATCTTTGCAAGAACGGGTGGGTTCCACATATCCATTGTGGAAGCAAGCCCGTTGATGAGGACAACCGGGTACCCCGAACCCGACTCCCTGTACGCAAGGGTGACCTCGTCAACAGGTACGGTGTTAACTGGAATCCGGGTCATGACCTGGTATTCTGTTGCAAGGTATTATTATACCTCTTTTGTGATTGAAACCTGTCCGGTAAAGTGTGACTGGGTTGCCATGGATGGAAGAATGCGGTAGTACTGGCATGAACGTTCTGGTGGCAGACTGCCAGCTGTTTCTTCATGCCGGATGTCTGCTTATGTGCCTGGAGGCTGGGCTCCGGTGCTAAACCCCGAGAAAATCAAAGTGGTGCCGGGGCCGGTATCATGTTTTGCAGGGCCTGAAATTTCCACTGCATACAATATAGGACTTCCCATCGCTCCCTTTGGTCAACTGGTAATACGTGGCCTTGTAGTACAGGTTCGTCTGGACGGGATTGATAGAGACATACTCTTCCCAGCCGGTCCCGTTCTTCAACGCCCCTGCGAGAATTTCATCATGGAATGGTTTGCCGGTTACATCGGACTTTCCCCGCGTATTGAAACCGATCAACAAGGGGTTTTCTGCATGGGCAACGACCGTTTCGTCCGTGTCATACACGAATACATAGAGGGCCGGGTTCTCTGCGGCCCGGTAAGGATCTTCTCCGGCATTGATCTGGCGGAATGTACCGGACGCATCCTTCCCGATCGCCAGGGCCGTTCTGTTGACGAGTGCCACCACAGATTCGTCAGGGAACGGCTGCCGCGTGCAGCCAACTCCCATATACCGGTAGATTATCCGTTCGTATTCACTGATCCCCATGGAATCCTTCTGGTTTCGCACCGTCACAAGAGCCTGGCGAAATGCACGGACAATTGTGTCCGGGACATCTTTGCTGAAAATAAAATAAAAATCGTTCTCGCTTAAGGTGTATACAATCTCGTAAGCGTCGGGATTTGCACCTGCTGCCTTCATCTCATATCGCCCGGTAATATCGCCGGTAGCAAAGAGATCGATCCGCCCCTCTTCCAGCATCCGGATGAGATCGCCAGGGACCGGTCCAGGGACGATCTGTGATGCATTCACGCCTTGGCTGGCGAGGAGGGTATTTTCAATGGAGCCTTTTACGGCACCGATCCGGTAGTGGTCCAGGTCCGCCGGAGACGATATCGTGATGTTCCTGTTTACGGGAGCAAAGACAACGAAACTGCCCTTGGTAAAAGGGCCGGCCCACTGGTAGAGCGGCTCGCGTTCCGGCGAGCGAACGATGGAGAAGAGGACCGTGCCGGTGTTGCCCTGTGCCTGGAGAAAACCTTCCGCTAAGGGTACAATACGGACATCTGCCCGGGTCCGGTTCACCTCCATCGTGCGGAAGACTGCTTCAAGGATCTCCACAGAGATGCCGGCGGGGACTCCTCCCTCCTGGTAGTTGAAGGGGGCCCACTCCTCGGTCAGGTACTGGAGGTGTGCGAGGCCGACCGGAGGGAGATACCACCCGAGGATCCGATCGTACGTGCTGACACCTTTTTCGTCTTTCTCTTGTTTTAGGGTATCAATGGCCTCCTGGAAGGACTGGACCGTGGAATCCGGAATGTCCCTGCTGAAGGCATAATAGATACCTACTTCCTCCAGCGTGTACACGACCCTGAAGGTGTAGTAGTCCCCGGTCACCAGCTCAGCAAAGTACCTGCCGGTGAACTCAGGGTAGCACCAGAGGTCAATCTCTTTGTTTTCGAGCTTTGTGATGAGCGCGGGCACGTTGTTTTCGGTCACGATCTGGTCCTTATCCACCCCGGCATCAAGAAGTTGCTGGATGGCCGCATCGTCGGCGATTACACCAATCCGGGACCCCCTGAGATCATCAGGGCCCTTTATCGCGATCATCGAGTCCCTGTTGGCAAAGAAGACGTATCGTTCCGTTGAGATCGGCCCGGCCCACTTGAAGGAATTCTCCCGGGCAGGAACTCGGGCCATGGTGAAAAGGACGGTTCTGTTTCCCATAAGAGCCGCCTGGTACCCTTCTTCCCAGGGGACGACCCGCACCTTCTCACGGGATATTTTCGTCCCCATCTTCGCGGTAACGGCCTCGAGGAGATCAACGGTAAAACCTTTCAGCGTCCCGTTCTCCACGTAATTGTAAGGCGGTAACTGTTCGGTATAGAAGGTCAGGCTTTCCATGGGTGATCCAGTTGGTACTGGTGTGGATGGCGATTCTGACAGGCATCCGGCCGACAGGGCCAGCACCCCGGCCAGTACTGCAAACAGGATAAGATACGTGGACCTGATGGAGGCCGACATCATCCTGTCTCTGGGTGCGGGCGATATAAAAAAATACTGATTATCTCTCGATTGACAAATAACTTCTTCAGCCATATCTCCTTGCCAGTACCTTTCCGGCCACAGGATTACGTACCGCTCGATTATTCCGATCACCGGCGATACCTGGCCTTGTCTGCATTCGTAAAAAAAGTCTGACCACGACGAAGAAACGTAAACCCGGGGTTAAGCTATGCCAGGCTGCAGTCCCTGCACCTCATCGTCAGATCTGCTCATCTGAATTGGACTGCATATGGACTCGTACAGCCATTTGAAAATTCGCTGGTCTCTCCGGCACCTGATGGATGACTGCCATAATTTTCACCGTCAAAGTAAACCTTATCCGGAACGCCGCGAATATCTCTCCTGATCAATCATGAAACACCGCATAGCAATTTTTACCGCCGTCGTGCTCCTGATCGCCATCGTGGCGATCGGGACTGTGTCAGCGGCCGATACCAGCACCGACCGTACGATCACCGCTTCAGGCACCGGTTCTGTTATCGGGACCCCCGACCGTGCGCAGATCTCGCTCGCCGTCGAGACCGAGAGCCCCGACGTGAAAGCAGCCCAGGCTGAGAATGCCGCCCGTATGACGACCGTGATGAATGCACTGACTGCTGCCGGGATCCCAAAGGACGCTCTCAAGACCACCGGCTATAACATCTACCCGGTGTACGATGACTCAAAGTTCCCCATCGGGCAGAAGATCAAGGCCTATCATGTGGCGAACACCCTGACGATCACCCTTCACGACGTAAACCGGACAGGTGAAGTGATCGACATCGGTGTAGCGAACGGGATTAACCAGGCGAATTCCATCCAGTTCCTCCTCTCCGACGAACAGGCCCAGGTGCTCAGGACCGAGGCCCTGAAAGAAGCCACTGACAGGGCAGCTGCCGATGCACGGACGGTCGCTACAGCACTTGGTGTCAACATCTCGTCCGTGAAGACGGTTGATATCGGCCAGGGGTACACCCCGGTACTGTTCCAGAATTTTGCGAAAAGTGATAGTTCGGTAGGTGGGGCCGCTACACCGATTCAACCCGGGGATATCACCGTGACTGCAACCGTTACGGTGACATACCTGATCGGTTGATCTCCTACCCTTTTTTTGCTTAAATAGTGGGAGCTGTTGCGTTTTTCGTATCGAAAATCAGGAGTACGAACAACGATAAATCTTTTGATGTATCCCTTGTCGCTGCATACGGCGGGAACAGGACCAAATCCAGGCATTAAATAAACCCTGGGTATTTTGGTATCCTGAATTAATTTTCCCTCTCTACCCATTTCTGCGGGTAGAAAATGCGTTCTTTCCCGGAGTCTCCCCTGGATACCCGGGCCTGCCCGGAGTGGTGCCATAACCTGCTCATAGCCCCGGCGATTCTACCACACCCGGGACAAGGGGTTCATATCTTCTGCAGGAAAAATGATAAATACAATTAATCTTACAAATGTGATAAGT
>SESC01000629.1_pt1 | contig 12464 bp, 12 predicted proteins | sample 3171431 | NCBI WGS metagenome assembly SESC01 (sample SAMN06051868, study PRJNA518727) | freshwater metagenome | biome: subpolar coniferous forest; feature: holomictic lake; material: water; isolation source: holomictic Lake 227, 8 m depth | place: Canada: near Kenora, Ontario | collected... | reverse complement strand
GGTTGCCTTGGAGCGGAAAAAGTTAAAAACTTAATTTGCTGAAAGCCCCTATTATAAAATACCTTTTTTAAAGGCATTGACAGTTCACGATATCATACTATAAGTAGTCGGGTTTTATGTGTTTTGTCGCAAAGTTTTATAAACTATAAAACTGCTTACATTTGAACGCGACTATCTTGTCGACCAGACATTGGGTGTCCTGGTCGTTAGACTGATAGTGTCCGGTAGGTTCTGAATTACGGCTTGTTATCGATTGGCGGCAGACCGCTGTCGGTAGTGTATATTATAGCCCGGCGTATTTTTTTTGACGCCAGCCCGGGTGCAAAATCAGTAGTTACGATATTTTGTGGCACAATCAATCATTGATACGGCTTGGCTTCGGTGTAAAATAGTAACCGGTTTGTCAGCAGCATCGTCATGCGCGAGCAATCCGGACTAAAATGCCACATATTCAGGCTTGTTACCTACCGTGGCTAATTTTGACCCCCTGCAAAGCGTGCGCTGAATGACACCATGAAGTCACTGCACTATTTTTTTGTAACTATCTAATCTTAGGAGCTTTTTATGAACAAGTCTGAATTGATTGCCGCTATCGCTGAACACGCCAATCTAACCAAAACTGACGCAAACCGTGCGTTGGATGGTTTGATTAAAACCATTGAAACCACCCTGGCATCGGGAAATCCCGTGGCATTGGTGGGTTTTGGCTCATTCGAGGTTAAAGCAAGAACAGAACGTAAAGGCCGTAATCCTCAAACCGGTGAAGAAATCACCATTGCTGCGGCAAATATCCCGTCTTTTAAGCCCGGTAAGGCTTTGAAAGAGGCCGTTAATCATTAAGGATTGGCGATAACAGGTTAAGAACCTGCTGGTATCGGCTCTTAACCAGTAACAATAATGAAAAAAAGGCATTAACGAGGGCAGATTTTGTTGAACAACAGCTCAATGAGGTGAGCTTAAGCATCCGGTTTTAACTGCCCTTTTCAATGTTGGCTCGATAGATAACCGGCCAAGCGTCTCCGCATGTCTTTCGTGTGTGATCCTTCCCAGTAAATGCGCCGGCAATCGACACAATAATGGAATACCTCATAGTAAAGTCGGGTTTTAGGTTCGAGTCGATCCAGAATATCCGCCTTGGCGACCGGTGCCAGTTCGCCGTTGCAAACCAGACACCGAACAAAGGCGTTAATTGAGTTGCGCAGGTCGTAGCGGTTTAAAACCTCAATAATCTGGCTTTCAACGTTAACGGCTCGTACCCAATAGCCATAGTTGATTTGTTTGGCATACAAAAGCCGAAGGTCACGGGTGAGCATGATGCGGTGTTCAGTTACCGCGATATTGACCACCTCTTTTTCTTGAAAGTCGTTTCGATAAAGACAGTCAAAACCCAATAAACGCATAAGTTTGGCGAGCTTGCCAAGATTCACGTCCAGGACGAAACGGGGAATGGGCACTATTTTTTCGCGCAGCTTGAGCAAGGGCGTGGTGTCCAGGCTTATAAAAGCCGGGTAGACGGCAACACGGTCGTCAGCTTGTAACTGATAATCAAACCCCACAGCTTCACCCTTTATAATAATTAGCTCAACTTCAGTATGAGGGACACCGAAAACTTCGATGGGGTCTTTGATGCCTGGATGACCGCTAAAACGATAGAGGTTCGTTCGCTTGCGCTGCAAAGGGGAGAGGAAATCGTTTAATTCTGCGTAGAATCGAAACTCCGCGCTGTATTCAAGTTTCATGTCAACCACAAGTCCTATAACTCCTTCTACAAAGTGAGACGGCTGGAATGAGGGGCACGTAACGACTTGATAACCACAAATTGCCAACCATTGGACGTCACTCGTTATTTAACGCTATACTCAAATTGAAAAAAATGATCATAGAGCCGTTAATTCTGTTAACGAGTCTATGAAATAGAGGCTTGAAACGCAGTTTTCGGTAAAGAGCTTCGATACGACTTTATCATGGGAATTATGCCAATGAAAAAAATATTTTTTTTATTAGTTGCCGGCCTGACTGGATGTGTCCAACCTAATCATGCGATTGTTTCGATAAATGATTTAAACTGGATTGATCTAAGTCATAGCTATGACAGTGCTACCTTATATTGGCCCAATAATAGTCACGGCTTTGAACACATTACAGAAGCGGAAGGAAGAACACCCTTAGGCTATTATTATTCTTCCTATCGCTTAAGCACACCTGAACATGGCGGCACGCATCTGGATGCACCCATCCATTTTGCAGAAAACAAATTAACAGTTGACCAAATACCCTTAAGCAGTTTGACAGGTAATGCCGTTGTTATTGATGTCTCCAAAAAAGCCCTGGTCAATCGTGATTATCAGATTAGTGTTGAGGATATTGAAAATTGGGAAAAAGAAAATAATAGAATACCCGACAACACCATCATCCTTTTTAGAACCGGTTACGGGCAGTACTACCCTAACCGGGAAAAATATTTTGGTACTCCCAAAACCGGCATGGAAGCGATACCTGAATTACATTTCCCCGGCATTTTACCGGAAACTACGCAATGGTTGATTGAAAAAAGGGCTATCAAAACCTTGGGACTGGACACTCCAAGTCTGGATTACGGTCAATCAAAAGCATTTAAAACCCATCAGATTTTACTGGGTAGCAACAGACCGGGATTTGAAAACCTTGCCAATTTAGAGCAATTGCCATTGAAAGGTATCTATGTTGTGGCCTTACCGATGAAAATAGCCAAAGGAAGCGGTGCTCCGCTGCGAATAATAGCGACGCTGGTTTCGCAAGAGTAGCTATTTTTGCCCAACACCCCTGACAGCGATTTAACGTGGATGCATTTATAAATAATTGCGGTGCAGGCAATAGATTCTCAGATAAATAATTTTGATGTATACGGATAACATTCCTTGAAGGGATGTTATCCGTATCAGCTACAGCGAGGCGAATTGGAAATTAATTTCTGAAAGAATATGTCAGCCCCTGGCAGAAAGCAAAAGCCGAAGTCGCTTATTCAGTAGCCAATAAATGCTGTTTTATGTTGCACCGGATAAAAATAAACATTATTTGGGACGCCGTACACCGCTATAGTGTTGTTGCCAATAGCGGTTTTTAAGGCTGGAAACCAGCACCCGTCCGGTATGCTGGCTGGGCGCGTGAACAAACTGATCATTGTTGACATAAATGCCGACATGAGAAAATGAGTTGCCGTTGGTGTTAAAGAACACCAGATCGCCGGAATGCACATCATTTTTGGGGATTTGCGGTAAAGCCAGTGCCATTTCTTTTACCGTTCGTGGCAAGGTTATGCCCTGTTTTTCGTAGACATGTTTAACAAAGCCGCTGCAATCAAAACCTTCTTCGGGCGACTCTTTACCATAATGATAAGGAGTCCCTTGCAGGCTCAGTGCATAGGTGCTGACTGATGACGGGCTTTGGGCGGCAGGCTTTATTTCAGGAACGCTGGCGCAACCGGAAAATAAAATCACGGTTGCCGGTAACAGCATCCAGATAAAAAATTTATGGGCTGAGGTGTTCATAATCGGGCTTTGATCCTCCCTATAATAACCACTTGTTTTTAAGTTTCTGTTTGTTTAAGGCCAGCCATTGAATCGCAATAATTGGAATGGCCGACTCTATTTCGTTGCTTTCCAGCATTTGATAGGCTTCATCAAAATCCACGGCACGCACCAATATATCTTCGTCTTCGTGATCCAAGCCATGAATGCCGCCAATATGAGTGCTGTCCACTTTGCCACAGAATAAGGTTATGCGTTCTGATGCCCCGCCGGGTGTGGTGTAAAACTCGTTAATAACCAGCAATTCCTGGATTTCGCAGCCGGCTTCTTCCAGGGACTCCCGGTAAGCGACTTCTTGTGCAGTTTCACCTTCTTCTATTGCACCGGCAACAATTTCCACCAGCCATGCCCTATCGGGTTGCAAAATGGCACCAGCCCGGAACTGTTCGATTAATATGACTTTATCGGCATCGGGGTCATACAATAATACGGCAACACAACTGCCTCGTACAAATAATTCACGACTTATTTCCGGACTCCAACCACCGGCATACAGGGTATGTTTAAGGCGGTATTTTTCCATGCGGAAAAACCCCGAGTAAAGGATTTCTTTATCGATGATTTCAAATTGTTTGGTCATTATTTTTCCTGGTATGACACTTTATAAATCACACCTAGTTTATCATCACTAATCAACAGGTTGCCATTGGGTAGGGTTAAGATATCCACTGGACGTCCCAGCACATCGCCGTCTTTGGTTAACCAGCCACTGATGAAATCCTGTTCTGAAATGGCTTTGTCCTGATTAAATTTAACTAAAGCAACACGGTAGCCTTGCGGCTCGGTTCGATTCCAGGAACCATGCTGCGCGACAAACAACTGGTTTTTGTATTCAACCGGAAATTGTTTGCCCTGATAAAAGCGTATCCCTAACGGTGCAATATGCGCTTTAAATTTCCAGGCGGGTGCAGTAAATTGCGGGCATTTTTTATCGGCCGCCAATTCAGGGTCAGGAATGTCGCCGCCATGACAGTAGGGATAGCCAAAATGCTCGCCTTTAACAGACCAGTGGTTTAGTTCATCCGGTGGCGTATCTTCACCTAAATAGTCCCGACCGTTATCGGTAAAAAACAAGGCATGGGTGTCTGGTTGCCAATCAAAACCGACGGTGTTTCTGATACCCCTGGCAATAATTTCAAAGTCACTTCCATCCGGATTTAATCTGACCAGCGAGGCGTAAATGTCCTTGTCAGGATTACAAATATTGCAGGGCGCACCAACGGCGGTGTACAACTTGTTGTCAGGACCAAAACGCAAATATTTCCAGCCATGACGTTTGTCGGAAGGAAATTGGTCAAAGATGACAACAGGCTTGGGCGGATTGCCTAACTGCCGGACAATGTGGTCAAAACGGATAATACGACTGATTTCTGCGACATAAAGCCCCCCGTCCTTATAGGCTAGGCCATTGGGCATCGTTAAGTTGCTGGCAATAATATGGCGCTGTTCGGCGATTCCGTCATTATTGCTGTCTTGCAGAGCATAGACATCCCCTTTTACACCGGTACCGACAAAGACCACGCCGTTATCGCCCAAGGCCAAACTGCGTGCATTGGGTACGTTATCGGCATAAATGGCTATTTTAAATCCCTCCGGTAAATGCAGTTGTTTTAACACAGCCTGATGATCAACTGATTCTGCAAAAGCCAGGCAGCTGTTGAGTAAAAGTAAGGGAAGTAGGGTTTTTTTTAAAAAATACACGGCAATGACCTTTAATAAATAAACGTTGCGATATATTATCATTCTTATGAGGGTTGGAATGTGTTATTCAATCACCATATTAACTCTAACATCAATTTATCTGAGGCTATTACCATGATGCGAATTTTTCTTTTTCTGGCAACCAATGTGGCAATCATGGTTGTTGTTAGTATTATTTTTAATCTCTTGGGCTTAAGCGGTACTTTAGATGCACAAGGTGTCGATCTTAATCTTAATGCCTTGTTGGTTATGTCAGCGGTGATCGGCATGACCGGTTCAGTGATTTCCTTGGCACTGTCCAAATGGTCTGCAAAACGGGCGATGGGTGTGCAGGTTATTGAACAACCGCAAAACCAGACTGAACGCTGGTTACTGGATATTGTCGCTAAACAGGCACGTCTTGCCGGAATCGGCATGCCTGAAGTCGGCATTTTCCAAACCCCTGAGGCCAATGCCTTTGCTACCGGAATGAATAAAAACAGTGCGCTGGTGGCGGTCAGTACCGGTTTGTTGCAAAACATGAATGCCGATGAAGTGGAAGCCGTGGTGGGTCATGAAATAACGCATGTTGCCAATGGCGATATGGTAACCATGGCTTTAATGCAAGGGGTGGTGAATACCTTTGTGTACTTTTTTGCAACCATCATTGGTCATTTTGTTGACCGTGTTGTTTTTAAAACCGAACGCGGTTATGGCCCCGCTTATTACATCACCCAAATGCTTGCACAAGTTGCTCTGGGTTTTCTGGCGTCCATGTTGGTTATGTGGTTTTCTCGTTATAGAGAATTTAAAGCCGATGCCGGTGGTGCAAAATTAGCCGGCCCCGAAAAAATGATAGGCGCTTTACGTGCCTTGCAACGTGGACAAGAGGCGCAAGACCTGCCCGGACAATTAGCGGCCTTTGGCATTAATGGCGGTGGCGTGAGCCGATTGTTTATGAGCCATCCACCTTTGGAAGAGCGCATTGCCGCGTTACAAAATCGCCGTTAAGCTTTTTAAAAGATTTTCACCACGAAGCCTGCCCTGAGCGAAGTCGAAGGGACACGAAGGGCACGAAGAAGAAAATTTCGTGACCTTCGTACTGTCGTATGACGGGGGTTTGCAGTTCCGTCCACTCAGGTTTTGAAAGCTATTGAAGTTTTCGAATGTTTCGGTCGGGGTTGCAAACCCCGACCGGAATGGTTAAACGTAACCTATAAACACGTAACGGCTTTTTTCGACTAAAAATAAAATCCGTTGAAATCCGTATAATCTGTGTCATCCGTGTTCTATGACCGAAGCCAATATCTACTGGTAATCTGTTTTAATTGATCTATCAAAAAGGGTTTACGCTTTAAATTATTCATTTCTAATCAGTTCGCGTAAAATCAACACTTAAAATTATAATAATTATCTCAAGGAACACCATGAAAAATATTCTTTTCCTAGCTCTTTTGCTGTCTACCGGATCGGCTTTCTCTGATGACGCAAAAAATGAATGGCACAACACAACGCTGTCTGATGCCACCATTGAAAAAATTCAGGCGGCTAAATATGAGTATAAAAAGTGTGTTGGCGGTGAAATGCAAAAGTCGGTTTATCAGGGACAGGATAGTCGTAAGGCGACTGATGCCATTATGAAGCAATGTGAAGCGATTTTATCCAAGATGCGTGAAGTCTATACCGAGGCAGAAGTACCTGGCGTCATTGCCGATCGTCATTTAAAGCAAATGCGCTTGCAAACCACGCGCGAAGCCTTGCAGGGCATGATGTTTTCTGAAGCATCGCGAAAAGCGGGCAATCAATAATAACCAACAGAGGCTCTTTATGAACAATATGATGTATGCAATTGATTTGACACTAAAACCGACTACCTTTGATTTGTGGCATGTCTGCCTGGCGGGTACTGTCGCGCTATTATCCCTGATTCTTATCGTGTTACTGCTGGTTATGGTGGCAAGCCTTGCCCGTTGCAAGAAAAAACCGGTAGAACAACCGCTTCAAAAAGCGGCACCAACTCCAGAACCTGTCGTGAAAATCGTGGAGAAAATTGTCGAAGTTGAAAAACTGGTTCATGCGCCTGCACCGGAACCGGTGATATTGAAAGAATACACACCCGATGCCGCCTTGCAATTATTGGGACTGCTGCAAAAAGAAGCACGTTTTATCGACTTTATTAAAGAAGATATTACTTCCTACAACGATGCCGATATTGGTATCGCTGCGCGTGTTGTTCATGAAGGTTGTAACAAAGCGCTTAATGAACACTTTACTTTAGCCCCCATTCGTAGCGAGCAGGAAGGTGGAAAAATCACCTTGCCACAAGGCTTTGATGCTTCTTCAGTGCGGTTAACAGGCAATATTGTCGGGTCTCCACCGTTTACCGGAACGTTGATACATAAGGGCTGGCAGGTAACTACTATCAGACTGCCAAAATTAACCCAAGGGCACAATGCAGCTATTATTGCCGCCGCAGAGGTTGAGTTATGAGTTTGTTTGATCATATAAAAAAGAAGCCGGATGTTATAAAAACCCCTAATAAAACTGAGTCAGCAGTCGATAGTACCGGTACTTATCAACCTGAAAATGCAGCGCCTTTTAATTCAGGCAATGACAGGTTCAGCACCGAACCTGAAAACCAACAGTTTGACAATATGACCACAGAAAACACATCAGAATCAGAATTTTCCCAGGAAACAAATAACCAGGAATCCAGTCAGGGCAACGCTCCTTTAGCAGCCAAGCGATTCTCGGTCGGTATCGATTTAGGTACGACTCATTGTGTTTTATCCTATGCAGACATTACTGATATTGACGATGGGGAATTTTCCCAGCAAGTTATGGCCATACCGCAGTTGACATCGCCCGGTGTGGTTGAAGACAGCTTTCAGTTGCCGTCATTTTTGTATCAGGCGCACGAAGCAGAACTTGCTGAAGGCTCTACCTCGTTACCTTGGGCTGTAAAACCCGATTATCTGGTGGGTGAAATAGCCAGAAATTTGGGTAGCAAAACCCCCATTCGTCTGGTTTCCAGTGCCAAAAGCTGGTTATGTCATGCCGGGGTGGATTGTAAATCACCGATACTGCCAGCGGATGCGCCAGAAGAAGTTGAGCGTATTTCACCCTTTCAGGCCACCACCGCTTATCTGCAACATATCCGTGATGCGTGGCAAAGTCTGCATCCTGATGCGCCCTTGGCAAAGCAGGATTTGGTCATTACGGTACCCGCCTCATTTGATCCGGCTGCACGCGAATTGACAGTAGAATCCGCACGCGCTGTCGGTCTTGATCAAGCAATTTTATTGGAAGAACCTCAAGCGGCTTTATATAGCTGGATTGAAAAAAGCCAAGGTGACTGGCGTAAACAAGCGACGTGTGGCGATATTATTCTGGTTATTGATGTGGGCGGTGGAACCACTGACTTGTCATTGATAGCGGTCACTGAAAAAGACGGCAATCTTGAACTCACGCGGGTGGCTGTCGGTGATCATATTTTACTGGGCGGCGACAATATGGATTTGGCTTTGGCTTACACCGTTAAAGCCAAGCTGGAGCAAGAGGGAAAACGCCTGGAACCTTGGCAAATTCAAGCATTAACGCATAGTTGCCGGGATGCCAAAGAAAAAATATTCAACTCCCATGATATTGATAATATCCCTCTGGTAGTTGCTAGCCGAGGTTCATCTTTTATGGCCGGAAATCTTCGTACCGAATTAACCCGTGAGGAAGTTAACAGGGTTCTGGTTGAAGGTTTCTTACCTAGAGCAGCGGTCAGCGATCGACCCGTAAGCCGCACCCGTACCGGCTTAAGAACCACCGGCTTGCCTTATGCGCAGGATGCCGGGATTACCCGCCATTTAGCGGCTTTTCTTGCCAAACAGCAAAATGCCACCGACGATCTTAAAGATATTAACCTGCCGGAACATGCGACCTTTTTGCATCCTACCGCCGTCCTGTTTAATGGCGGCGTGTTAAAGGCCAATGCACTGGCTGAGCGTTTAATGGACGTGTTAAATTCCTGGTTGGCTGCGGAACAAGCGCCTGAAGCCCGCTTGTTGGCAGGTGCTGATCTTGATTTGGCGGTTGCCAGAGGCGCTGCTTATTATGGTTTTGTGCGAAAAGGCAGAGGTGTGCGTATTAAAGGCGGCACCGCAGCCGCTTATTATGTCAGTATTGAAAGCTCAATGCCTGCCGTACCGGGTATGGCACCGGATATTGTGGCTTTGTGTATTGCACCGTTTGGTATGGAAGAAGGAACACAAGAAGAATTGCCGGAAGATGAATTTGGTTTGGTGGTTGGGGAACCGGTACGTTTCCGTTTCTTTGCCTCCACTACCCGCAGGGACGATAAAGTAGGAACCCGTCTGGATTACTGGACGAATGAAGAGCTGTCCGAACTGGATGAGTTGGACGTTACCTTGCCTGAAGAAGGCCGTAGAGCCGGCGAAGTTGTGCCTGTGCATTTGTGTGCAGCAGTAACCGAAGTCGGCACACTGGAGCTGCAAGCGGTTTCGCTAAAAGACAGTAGCCGCTGGAAAATCGAGTTTGATGTCAGGGCTGGAGATTAGCTCCTATTAATGGGTTTCCCTTCATCCTGGACAAAATTATTTGATCCACTAAACACAGCCACCTCAATTTGTCGGGTTACGCTGTCGGTAACCCGAACTTACGCGTTTGTAATTACAAGAAAGTGTAAATCGAGGAATGAAGGATGCCCCAAAGCGGGATCATTTTTGCAAAAAAGATTTTCATCAGCCTTGGTGCGCTTCTACGGTTATGCTCTGAGTGGTCACAAATGTGGAAAATAGAGTTACGCTGCCAAGCCAAGCTAAAGTAAGGGGGGTCTCTATTGATTAAAAATCCGCAACAGTAACCGCCAGCAGTATATCCAAAGCAAGTTTTTACTTTTCATCATTAACGTCACTTCAGAAAACAAGATTACAGCCACCTATTCAAACGCATTACAAAATTAAAAATTCCTGCAGTTTTTAAAAATGTCAGATAGGTCTGGTTTATTTTTGTGATTGCTATATAATGGCGAGCTTACCAAAGATGTAGATGCCTCGGTGGCGAAATTGGTAGACGCAAGGGACTTAAAATCCCTCGACTGTGAGGTCATGCCGGTTCGATTCCGGCCCGAGGCACCATTTAAATCAAGAAGTTAGCAATATCTACTTGACTCCTAAAAAAAATTCATTACCATTCTATTACCAATAGTAAAAAACTTCGGTATTAAAATGGCTACTTTTCGTAAGCTCTCTAATGGCAAATGGTTTGTTCGTGTACGTCGAATCGGCTATTCTGAGCAATCCCAAGCTTTCTCAACTCGACCAGAGGCTGAACTTTGGGCAGCTGAGATTGAATCCAAAATTCTTCGTGGTTCCTTTATCTCCACTAAAGAAGCAGAACAAACGACTCTAGCTGAAGCTTGGGATCGTTATCTAAGAGAAATCACACCAACCAAGAAAGGCGCAAAGCGCGAGCGCTCTCGCATTATGTTGCTTCAAAAAAGCTCGCTCGGCAATCGCTATCTAGCATCTGTTCGTGGCGTTGATATAGCAACCTACCGTGATGCAAGGCTCAAGGAAGTTTCACCCAGAACAGTGCAGGTCGAAATGGCGACAATTAGTCATTTATACACCATCTGCAGAAAAGAATGGGGAATGGAATATCTTACAAACCCGGTGATGTCGGTTCGCTCTCCCAAGGTTAACAATGCGAGGGATCGTCGCTTTGGCATTGGCGAAGAAGACGCCATCCGCAAGCAGCTCAATCCTGAAATGAACGCCGTCGTAACAATCGCTATTGAAACCGCCATGCGTCGCAGCGAAATAGGATATCTCCGTTGGGAGATGATTAGAGGCAATGTGGTAACTCTTAAGGAAACGAAGAATGGCGCAACAAGACATGTCCCTCTGTCGTCTGTAGCCAGAATGACCCTTGCCAGCCTCTCCCACCGAGAAGACGGCCGCGTGTTTGGTATGTACATTGATGATATGACTCACCGGTTTAAAGCTGCCTGTGATTCTGCTGGCGTGGCTGGAATGAGATTCCATGATTTACGCCACGAAGCGACAAGTCGGCTATTTGAGCGCGGCTTTTCTATCATGGAGGTTGCCAGCATTACTGGTCACAAATCGCTTGCAATGCTCCAGCGTTATACACATATTGCCGCTTCGGATCTTGCGAAACGCTTGGACTAAATACCTAAAGTTTTTCTGCCTTTGCAATCCATCTTTTTAATCCAAGCGTCGACTGTGTCCTGGCTCCAGCATATACGCCGACCCCGCTTAAAAAATGGCGGTATCGCATCGCTTTTCCGCTGAATATGACCTCGTATCGCGTCTGTAGTAGTGCCTAGCTCTTTGGCTAAATCATTAATATAAAGAATCTTACTCATGGATGCTCCATTCTATTTTCCAGAACTGTAGTGAACCGGGTACACCTTTCAGATAATACTTACCTGAAATATCAGGCATTTGATAGTTTCATTTAGTTATTCTTCGCGTAAGGCACGACATCGAAAATTTGAAATATTTTAATTTTCGTGATCATGTAAATCGAAAAGTAGCTAACATTTTGTTCTCGTAGTCTTGATGATTCGGACAATGTAATCGAAACGGTTTATTGCATGTAAGAAGATACCTCTAAACTTCACATGGAGCGCCAAGTACATTGAGATTTATTGTCTTAAAGATTTTTTCATGCTGATGTGCTTACGCATTTAAACCACTTTGTTATCATTGTATATTTCGCCGATGTCTTGTCGGATATTAGTTACCTTTTCAATCAATCTAAGGGGAATCAGCATCTAAAAGTAGTCAGTTGTCAGAAACAAAAACGTCGAGTTGTTTGACACGGCTTAACTATATTCTCAGTTAAGCCATGCTACTTTTAGCGATGCTAATCAGTCTTCGATTCATTATCCGCAGTGTCTCAAGAGCACCTTAGTATTTGCTGAATAAAAAACTGTTTCTAACTTATGGTTGCAGCGCTAAAAATTACCTAGCAGTAGTGCAGACTGCGCAACGCTCCTTACCGTCCTCCCGTATATTTATTAAAACCGGCGCACCACAATTAGCGCAGTTAACGACTTCAATCCGGCCTGTATTCAAATCTCGCGCAATTACCCAGGCGGCAGAGAAATCTAAATTACTAGATGGCAGTAATTTTTTATACATATCAAACGTAAGAATGACATTGCTAACATTCTGAAAT
>SESC01000627.1_pt1 | contig 12469 bp, 14 predicted proteins | sample 3171431 | NCBI WGS metagenome assembly SESC01 (sample SAMN06051868, study PRJNA518727) | freshwater metagenome | biome: subpolar coniferous forest; feature: holomictic lake; material: water; isolation source: holomictic Lake 227, 8 m depth | place: Canada: near Kenora, Ontario | collected... | reverse complement strand
ATAATCTCTGCTTCCATTCATTGAAAGGGGGTCTCTTTGAATCGCTGATTGTTACTGAATTCTTAAAATACCGGTTCAATCAGGCAAAGGAATCCAATATTTACTTCTGGCGGGATCAGCACGGGCATGAGATAGACTGTCTCATTGAACACAAAGGAACAGACCTGATCCCTGTTGAGATAAAATCAGGGAGGACGGCAAATAATGATTACTTCAAAGAGATTGCATACTGGAATACATTATCAGGGAATGCTCCTGACCGGTCGTTTGTGGTATATGGGGGAGATCAGTCACAGCAGCGCACAACCGGTCATTTGATCGGGTATGCCCATCTGGAACCGGTGCTTGAGTATCTATTGTAACATCCGGAGTTCTACAATACAGGAACAATTATCAGTGCTCAAAAAATATTCGATAGAAGCGGAATTGTGTGTTTCAAACTGATGGGTCGACAGTTGTCGGTGATGTAAAACATAGGGATATTTCCTGAACGGGGCACTCACATCAGGTATGGGTATTTCTTTTTGTATCAGGGTGCTGACGGGTTCCTGAACCCTGCACTAATCTGGTGCACTATGATCTCTGCCTTCTGGATGAGTTCGGTTGGAATTTCTTCAAGACCCATATCCATCCTCATTTTAATCTGTTCGGATAGTTCCTGGGCTTCTGCCTTCACATCGCCTTTGGAATAATGAATGAGATCGAGAATATACTTGTACGCCGATTTCATGTCTCCTGTTAAAAGGTTCACCATAACGAGGTCGCCGCAATAGAATGCCGAACGGGAGTAATCCTGAACGCTTACACTCGTCTTTAACAATTCCGTATATGTTACTCTCATGTAAAGCGCAAGGTCTTTTTGAAGTGCGAGAACAGATTGGTATCGTTTACCGGGTTTCTTTTCAAGGCATTTCATGATGATTGATTCAACATCTTTTGATGATGGCGAGATAACAGAAGGTTTTGTTGGATTTTTTGTTGCGATACCTGCCATGACTTCGATAATGGAATCACCTGAAAATGGTAATACTCCTGTCACGAGTTCATAGAAAATTACACCCAGCTGCCAGATATCAGTACGTTCATCCTTCTTTTTGTTTCCAATTTGTTCCGGAGCTGCGTAATATGCAGTAAACGATGTGGCAGTTGTAGTTGTTCTCTCTGATATAATCCGCGAAAGACCCCAGTCCGAGATCTTCGGCACTCCGTTTTTTATGAGAATGTTATGGGGTTTTAAATCGCGGTGGATGATCTTCTGAAAATGAGCGAATTTGAGCCCTTCGCAGACATTGAACAGGATCAATGCTGCCTCTTCACTCCCAATAGGTTTTTTTTGTTCCGAAAGTGCACTGTCACAGAGTTCCTCTTCAAAATAGGGTATAGGGATGATGTTGAAATCGTAGAGTTCTACAATGTTTGGATGGCTGAGTCTGGTCCAGTTATGCATCTCGGTGATGAACGATCTGCCGGTTGTTGCATCCATTGAAATGGGGATCTTGACGGCAATATATTTCCCGTCCTTTCGCTTTGCTTTGAAGATCCGGGCAAACCCGCCTTTTCCGATAAATTCCGATTCGGTATAACGATCAGAGAGTTCTGGCGGGAGTTGTTTTGGGGTTCGGTGTTTTTGTATGAATTGTCCTGCTGGTGAAATTGGTATTCCTGATTTTGGGGATGCACTCTTTTCTATGATATCGATCCAGAATTCGTGCATTTCGCGACATTTCTTATCCATGCTATCGCGATAAATTGCCGTAATTTCCAGAGGGATTTTTCCTTTAAATTTTGGTCGGATTCCAATGTCAAGCGAGATCGTTTCCCCTGCATTAATCGTGACTGGTTTAATTCTTTTTGTGTTGAATTCATGTGAGAAGGTCAACCGTACATCTTTTGCAGGTGCAATTCCGTGATTCGTTACTTGAATTGTCATCCGGTCCCAGTCATCTGCAATAAGCCGGGTATGATCCAGGGTTAGTGTAAGTTCCGGTTTTTCGGTTGATCCGTGCGTTTCAGGTTCAGTAGTTCCTTTTTCGATTGCGGAAAAAGCGGCTTCTGACAGTAATTTATCTTCATCATTGTGGAGGTCTGGTTCAATGATTTTTTGTTTTTCATCGGTCTTTTGTATTGCATCAATCTCCTGTTTGATTGTGTGGATATTGCGTGGATCGTGCAGTTGAGATTCGATGCCTGCGATGCGCTGAGTGATAGAGGGATCTGCGTTTTCTGTGTTGTACAATCGTTTGAGTTCCAGAATCTGAAGCTCCTGCTGTTTGAGTATCAGAAGATCCTGTTCAAAGTCACGAAAGGAGGTATTGATGGTGTTGATGGTGTCTGTATTCATCGACTCGATCGAGGTGGTGATATAACCGTCCTTTTTCCATTGTGTGAGCTGGGTTTCACACAATTTCAAGGGGGTGATTGCCTCTTCTGCTGTATTGAGCGTTGTCCGGGCGATATCATACGCTTTTGAGTGATACTGTTCCTGTGCTTTTGCGATGAGCGCCTGAACCGGGTGGGAGAAGTGTAAGAGCTCCGATGCTTTTTGTTCAACCGAGGCGAACCTGTCAGTCAGATCCTCATGAGAGATCAGATCTTTTTCTCCTGATAATGGTGTACTAGGGGTAAGTCCATTTCTGCTGATTTCTTCTGTCTTAATTGACGGGGGTTTATTTCCGGATAGCTTTTTCCTGTTCAAAAAAAATGCTAATACGGCAAGGAACAATACTGCGAGGATGGCGAGGACTAGCCAAAGCGTGTTAGATGACTCATTGTTAGTCGGTACAGGCCGGACAATGGGGGTCGGGACCTGGGTTGTGACCCCGGTTGGGGGGTATGTTTGAACAAGAGTAATTGGATTTAAATATCCGCTCACGGTTGTGGTTTGCCCTGCGGATACATCTGCAATGGTAGAATAATCAGTATACCCCGTTTTTGTAAATCTGATCCTGTAAGATCCAGTTGTCTCTGTTAAGGTGGTTGGGGTTGTCCCCTGGTATGATCCGTCTACATAAATACTGGCACTCAAAGGAGAGGATGTGATGAAGAGAGTCCCCATCGGGGATGTCTGGACGATTGGAGTTAAATCGCCGCTCACCGTTGTGGTTTGTTCTTCGTGTACAATAACAATGTAAGAATAATCCTTATACCCTGTTTTTTTAAGTTTGACTATGTGAGTACCCGGCGTTTGTTTTGACAGGATTATCGGGGTTACCCCCAGATATGAGTCGTCAACATAAACACTGGCACCAGAGGGGGTGGATGTGATTGAGAGAGAACCGGCAGGAGGCTGTGTGAAATCTTTACTCACCGTTGCGGTTTGTTCTTTGGATACATCTACAGTGGCAGAATAATCATTATACCCTGTTATTGTAAGTTTGACTGCGTGAGATCCCGTTGTCAGACCGGACAGAATTTTGGGTGTAATTCCCTGGTAGGTTCCATCTACATAAATACCGGCACCGGAAGGGACTGAAGTAAAATAGATAAAACCGGTTGGCGTTGGCACCGTTGTTGGTAAGGTTGTTGGTACTGTCGTGGGTATTGTTGTCGGGATAGTCGTTGGGACTGTCGTCGGTATGGTTGTTGCTAAGGTCGTGGGTACTGTTGTCGGCACCGTTGTCGGTACAGTTGTTGGGACTGTCGTGGGTATTGTTGTCGGAATATCCGTTGGGACAGTAGTTGGCATGGATGTTGGTACCGTTGTTATGATTGTCGTAGGTACATCAGTCCCGCATACAGGGCAAATTAATGCTAAATTCAGAATTAGAAGAAAAATTGCAAATATTATTTGAAAAACGATTGCTCTTTTAAAAAAAACGTAATGGTGCTTTGTATTTTTTGTTGATGTTTTATCATTACGCATTTTATTCAATTCCTATTAACATGTCCAGTGATCATATCAATCGGAAATTATCGACAATGATGAAAATCTATTCTGATCACCATATCTGAATTTGTCGGGTCAGATTGTAGAGCCTTTATGCCATGTGAATACAGGAAACTGGGATTATAAAGAAGATATCTTTATCCCCATGTCATCAGCTGAACTAAAAATTTCATTGTTCAACTTTTTTATAATCACATGGAAGTCCATAAACTGGCAAGGAACATTTGAACAAACTGGTGCTCACCCGATGGGCCATAATCCGTCGATCGGGCAAGAAACCCCTGTTTTGAAGGTCCATTTTTAGTGCCATCACACCCCCCTCACAAAATAAATCAATCCCAAAAGACAGATTTATTGGTTTCAAAGCACCACCAAATCACAGACACTTACACATGGCCGATATCGAATCACTCTACAAAAAAGTGGATGGCATGATCTTAATCGAGATCAAACTCTCATCGATCATGCAGCTCTTCAACTCATTTGATCCGGCCCCATTCCACGAAAAGGAACTCGATACTGCCGCAGAGCACTACATTATCGATACAGTCAAGGATTTCCCGACGAAAACAAAGTTCAAAATGGTAATCTATCTGCCAAAGGAACTCGCAGAGAGCGAGCAGGCCCAGAAGATCAAACCTGCCATCCAGTATCATTTTGAATACCGCGTGATGGGTGCAGACCGCAAATTCCGTTCGCATTTCCGGCATGGCAGGAGTACCATGCTGATCGGGCTTTCATTCCTGACCATTGCCCTTATCGCAAGGCAGATGGTTTCGCACCTGAACAATCAACTGATTGCACAGATCTTTGCAGACGCTCTCCTGATCATCGGGTGGGCTGCCATGTGGGAACCCATAACCGTGATGCTCTACGAGCTCTGGCCAATCATCAAGATGAAAAAAGTGTACCAGAAGATCAGCGAGATGGAGATCGATATCGTTCCTGTATCCTGAAGAATCAGGATAATCCATGAATTTTTTTGAGCAGCAATACCATTGCCCGCGTTGCTGGTGATGCCGGCGGGTTATCAGGAACAACAATTTCATGCTCGCGTTTAAGGGCAGAGATGATATACCATACAGCTTCTCCATGAGATGGACCGTACCCGCCCTCAAGTACAAGTGCGAGCGAACTGTCAGCTGCATCCTGAATAAGCCGGGTCAGGATCTCAAAATCCTGTGGCTGGATCTGCATCCAGCCCAACGGATCATCAAAGAGAATATCCTGTCCAGCAGAAACAATGACCAGATCCGGGCGGTACCGCCGCAGAGCGGGGCAGAAGATCTCAGAAAAGATCTGCTGGTAATCGCATATTGTTGCCCCGGCCACGAGCGGTACGTTTATGTTGTATCCTTGTCCTGCCCCGGTCCCCGTCTCCTCCACACTCCCGGAATAAGGGAACAGTCCCTTCTGGTGAACCGAGCAGTAGAGCACCCGGTCACTGTTGTAAAAAGCGTGCTGGGTCCCGTTTCCGTGGTGGACATCCCAGTCAATGATCGCAACCCGGTCAACACTCTCCAGTGCATGCATGGCAGCAATTGCGACATTGTTGAGCAGGCAGAACCCCATTGCACGGTCACGCTCCGCATGGTGGCCCGGCGGGCGCATGAGCGAGAGGCAATGTTCGCCATCCATTGCCCGTTCAGATGCAGCAACCGCGGCACCGGCTGCATGCAGGGCCACATCAAACGAACGCGGAGTGACATACGTTTCCCGGTCCAGATAGCTGACCGAAGTAGTAACCGCACACTGCTGCTCGAGCCAGCGGAGATAATGCGGATCATGGATTCGTTCCACATCCTTACGGGATAGAGGCTGCGCAGAATGTACAGGTAAAACAGGGGGTATTTGTAATAACACATCATCCAGCCGTGCCTGACATTCCGGATGGCCCGGTGCATCGTGCGCCGCAGATATGGGATCCGTAATTATTGAGCAACGCGTCATTAAGTTCTCCATCTGTGTATAGGATGGACAATCCACTATATTCGCTCTCGGAATATCCGTTTTATGGTGAACATAATGAAGTATCCTGTCAGCGTTGTGACACAATTCGTAGCAACAAGCACGTTTTCTGGATATAAAAAAAGACAGTTTTTTGTGAAGCCAATTTACTTACCATATTTACCTGTATTCCAGGAGTTGTAAAAAAGAAAAAATGTATTATCCAAGTTTCCATATTGCCTGAGTTTTCGGGTCGAGGTTGCAGAGGAGATAGGTCTTTTCAGCCAGAACCGGTGCAGGTACCTCATAGATCAGGTAGCCATCAATAGCGTTGCTCGTACCTGACTGGATATACCCACCGGTACCGCCATTGCCGAGCAGGTAATCATACTGCTGTTGCCGAATGCCGGAAATAGTAACATCAGAACTGGCAACCGTCTGGTATGCATACGACTTTCCATCGATACTCACCACGCATTGCTGGGGAGAAGGGGCGTACACAGCATTGCTTCCAGTGCTGGCAGCTTTGACAAAAACGAAGAGGAAAACATTACCCGTGCCGGGAGTTGCAGTATTGTATCCACGCTGCGTCCCAAGCGGGGAGCCGGCTTCTGCCTGTTCCCGCGGACTGTTCCACGATGGGGAAGTCCACGTGTAATTCTGCATTACAGCTGTACGATAGACCGTTGCCTCGCCCGTCTTGTCACCGGTTCCAAAAGGAGCCTGCTGGTCCAGTTTCAGGGCATTTGGATAAGGTACCGGAGTCGGAGGAACCGAAGTAACCATTCGTGTTGTTACAACAGCAGGAGTTGGCAGAGGTGCCTGTGGTGCCGTAGAGGTACACCCACTGATTAAAAGCAGGACAATCAGGAGAAAACTGACCGCCCCGACAAGAGGGATTTTTTTCATACCATTCGCTGGGTTACCTCACCAGATAAAACATACGTTGAAAATCACATCATGGAATAAAAGAATCGGGCAATTGATTGAATCACGGGAATTGAGGGGGAAGAGATCATTTGACTCGCAATGAACGTTTTATTTTTTTGGGGATTCCCTGTGTAACGCCATCTGTTCGTAACATATGGGACAGAGCTGTTTTTTCTTGCGGTCAAGCTCATCAAGAGTATTGGGTCTGAACATCACACATTCCCGGTTTTCACAGTGACCGAGACCCAGCAGGTGCCCGATCTCGTGCGCTCCTTCCTTGACAATACGATCCATCAGATCATCGTCACTGCCGGAGAGCCCGTAATATTCGTTTCCCAGACGAGCCGATGATACCACCGCTGCGCCTACTGATTCCCGGGCAAGCCCAAAGACAAAACTGCTGCCCTGTTTGAACAGGTCCTGGTGAACCACCAACAGGACGGGTTCTACGATCCCGTGGCGGTGCTTGTAGGTCTGGATGCTGTCAAGGAGCGCTGCCGCATCGATCTGCCGCCGCTCTGTTACGTATCCCATCATGCGCACATGGTTCTCAGAAACAGTTGTTGGCACACCAAGTATGGCAGAAATTTTCCGGGATACGGGCATCTGGAGCCCGGCCGGAGACTGGGCATCCCAAAAAATATGGACATGCATCGCTATATTCTGTTGGAATGGGTGACTATAAACATATTGAAACGAGCATAGGGAAGTATATCGCTTCTAACTATACCCGTGCCATCGAAGTCGGGATTGGCAGGAACGAAGAGGCTGCAAAAATAGTCAGCACTGCCGGTGCGCTGATCCTTTGTACGGATGTAAAAGCGCTCGGGATTTCCGGGGTACTGCCTTTTTCGCAGGATGATATTTTTTCACCGGATGATTCCCTGTACACAGGTGCAGAGGTCATTTACGCGATTCGTCCTGCACCTGAGATGATCCCGCCCCTGATCGAACTGGCACGGCGGATCAATGCGGACCTGATCGTGTACCACCTTGGTTTTGAATCCTATGAAAATGGCGGGGAGATCATTGACTGCGGCGTGCTCCTCCACAAGTATCATATTCGTCAGAAGCCGTCGAACAGGGTTGACTGAGTCTTTGGCGGGGTTTTCTTTTCCGCAGGTTCGGGGGGTGTAACGGTTGCCGGTTCCGGCGCTTTGGCAGGTTTTACCGCGGGCAGAGGTTCGGATTTTAGCAATTGTTCCTTTTTTGCTCGTTTCTGCGGTTCCTTTACCTTCTGCTGCTCCTTTTCTTTTTCCTTCTCTTCTTTTTCGATAGATTTTACAATCTCTGATGCCCGCGCACGATCATTTAAAAAGAAATTGAGCTGGTCTGCGTCCAGCATCATCTCGTGGGTATATCCTGCCGGGTCGTTTTCTACCAGCATTGAGAAGGTACTCAGGTACTCTTCGCGCAGGGTGCTCTGCGGGATGTGCATACTACCGGCAATTTTATTGAGCAGGGCAATCCGGATCGCCTTTTGCTTTTTAGCTGTTGACATCTTCTGCCACCGCTCAGGGGGCATGATCCTTGCGTGGATACCTTTCCCGCCGGCAGCATCGGCAACCCCGAGCAGCATGATAGCCGTAGCATAGCGCCAGAGTGTATGATACTGCCTGCGATAGGTGTTGCCGAGATATTCATCTGCCCGCGACAGGTGCTGGTATGCCCGCGCGACAGACGTGGGATCAGAGATCTGGCCAATGTTTCCTTCCACCCACTGCGCTATAGTTTCAGGAGTGTCATCCACATCATAGGAGAGCCGCAGCAGTTCCTCATCGGAAGTAATTTTAAACAGGGCAGAGATGAGCGAGAAGATAGATACCCGTTCATCTTTCTGGGAAGTATGCACCTGCGCATCGTCAATCTTTTCACGCCCGATCGCTGACGCGTAGAGCATGTTGACCGCAGAGCGGATATCTCCCTCTGCGCTCTCGGCAATTGCGTGAATCGCTGATTCGCTGCAGCTGATCTTCTCAGCAGAGCAGAGATATTTGAGCCGTGGGGCAATCGACCGCGCAGGAACCGCCTTGAACTGGACCGGTTCGCACCGTGCCCGCAGTTCGGGAGAGAGTCCGTAAAGGTCATTTGCGATCAGGATGATTGGCTGCTGGGCTCTCCTGATACATTCGATGATCGCTTTGGCACCGCCCCGGTCTGCGGTCCCTTGCAGGTTGTCAGCCTCGTCGAGCACGATGAGCTTCCGCGACGCACCCGTCAGGCTTGCAGTCTGGCTTCCTGCGCCGGCAATGCGTTCGATGACTCCGGCAGTCCGCGTGTCACTTGCATTGAGCTCGATAGACTCCCACTTCATGTCATTTGCCAGCGCGTACGCACATGACGTCTTACCGATACCGGGCTTGCCGTAGATCAGGAGAGGTTTTGACTTCCTCGTCCAGCTCTTTGCCCACTCCGCAATCTGACGTATTGCTGTCCCATTGCCGACAATATCCTGCAAATGTGCGGGGCGGTATTTCTCTGCCCAGTCCATACAGACACGTTGACTGTATATCAAATAAAATCACTCAGTTGTAAGCGATGTTTTCTTTTTGTCGGAGTCATATCAAATAAATTATCACTGATGAAACGAAATGAGGATGTAAGCAATAATATTTTAGCTGATTTTCAGGTGATGCCGTGACCCACAACTGCTCAACAGAGACAATTGCAAAAGTCGTTCAGGAATATGAGGGAGTCCGGCGCAAACATGCCATCGGAGAGATGGTCAGGGCATTGAAGATCGATGCCCCGCACGTGGTCGCCTCATTCGGTGAGGATGCAGCAGTAATCGAGCACAATGGCGAAGCGCTCCTGCTTGCAGCTGACGGTATCTGGAGTCGGCTCATGGAAGCCGATCCATACTGGGCGGGATACTGCTCGGTGCTTGTCAATATCCACGATATCGCGGCTATGGGTGGTCACCCGATTGCGATGGTTGATATTTTCTCGATCGCAAAGACCACCGTTCAGGAACAGGTGGTTAAGGGAATGCACGATGCCTCCGCCCAGTTCGGTGTCCCGATTGTCGGAGGACACCTGCACCCTGACGCCCCGTACAGTGTTATCGATGTCTCGATTCTCGGATCCGCACGTATGGATTCGGTCATCTACAGCCACACTGCTCATGTAGGTGACAGCGTGGTTGCCGCGATCGATATTACAGGCCGGGTCCACCCGTCCTGTGCGCTCAACTGGGACTCGGTCACCATGAAAACTGCTGCAGAAGTCCGGGCCCAGATCTCCTTGATGGAGCAGATCGGCACTAAGCATCTCGTGACAGCAGGCAAGGATATCAGTAACCCCGGTATCATAGGAACGTTAGGGATGCTGCTCGAAGTGAGCGGCAAAGGTGCCGAGATCGATCTTGGCCTGATTCCAAAGCCGAACCTCTCGGAAAATAACTTAACATTTGAGCAGTGGGTCCGGATGTACCCGGGTATGGGCTTTATCCTGACGGCAAACAAGAAGCATGTTGAGGAACTCATCCGACTCTTTGCCAGTGTGGGAATGACGGCACACGAGATCGGCTCTGTGAATGCATCACGCGAACTGCGGATCCGTTACGAGGGCAAGGACACGCAGGTCTTTGATTTTATCAAGAGCGGTATTATGCACCTGTCCGAAGAGGATGTGGCATGCCAGGGCCGGTAAGGCGCATCGGGATAGGGATCGGAAAAGATCCGGAGAAGGTTATAGAGAGTGCAAACCGCGTGAGCGGGAAGTTTGAAATCATCTGTTATTGCTGCCCGGGAATAGTTGACAGGAATGCTTCCGTAAGGGGATTAAGTATCTCCGAGCATGCGAATCCCGAACAGGCGCTGGTTGACGATCTGATGGCTGGCAGGATCGATGCGGCGGTGCGGGGAACCCTGCCTGCGAATGCCACTTTAAAAGCTTTGAAGAAAGCAGCAGGTGTCGACCACCTGGAACGCATCGCGCTGCTTGAGACAGTTTCAGGGAAAAAATTCCTGCTCACTCCGGTTGGAGTGGATGAAGGGTGGACGGTTGGAGAGAAACTCGAACTGATCAAAAAAGGCAGGATCATTGCCAAGAAATTCGGTCTGCCGGAAAAAGTCGGCATCCTCTCCGGGGGCCGGCTTGGGGATGTTGGAAGGCACCCGCAGGTGGATGCGAGCATGGCCGATGCCGAACTGCTTGCCCGGCTGGGTGATGCCATTCACTGCGAGATCCTGATTGAGGATGCAGTTGAAACCTGTGGGCTGATCATCGCACCCGACGGCATTTCCGGCAATCTGGTCTTCAGGACACTCGTATTTCTTGGAGGCGGACACGGGCATGGCGCGCCCGTAGTAAATATCAGCAGAATATTCGTGGATAGTTCGCGCGCCTCACCAGATTATTCCAATGCGCTATTGCTCGCAGCATCTTTGTCCGAATAATTTTAATCGATGATTTCCCTTTTGTTTGTCAAAAAAACCATTTAAAAGGAAATAAAAAATATTCTGCGAAATTCTGAAGCCCGATTCCTCCTTTCTAAATGGGATGCCGCTTAAAATCGTATTCGAGCATTATTTGGGCCATTTGCCCGGAAAGTTTTTATATATATCAATGGGATTTAATTTTGAGGTAAGGAACATGACCGATTTACCAATCGCAGCAGTTGTAAGGATTGCCAAGAAGAACGGAGCCGAACGCGTGGGAAGCGATGCAGCAGAAGCACTAGTTATGAGAGCAGAGAAGTACATCGCCCAGCTCACCAAGGAATCCAACAAGCTTGCCGAGCACGCAGGCAGAAAGACGATCAAGAAAGAAGACGTTGATCTGGCAGCAAAGTCCTAGATTAATTCTTTTTTTTCTCGCGGTTTTTAGTTGTTCTCATTTTGGAATTTTGTTTGTCTTGTGAAAGTATTTTTTAGAAAAAAGGCACATGCTCGATACTCTTAAAATCGGACATGCCTCCCACCCCAAAAACAAAACAATTGCCCGGCTCCAGCCCTTGAGCAAATATTACACTGTAAGTGGCGGGACTTTGTGTTTCGCGAAAGGAGATGGTGAGGATGCGCTAATCGATCTCGCCGGTTATTTGCGCCCATCATGCAGGTTTGTAGATTCAAGTATCCTGATGAGCCGGGGAATATCCTGATTTACGGTGTCCCAGATTTCGTCGATGTCAATTTTTCCATAGGAATGGATGAGCATATCCCGCATCCGTGCCATGGCCGACCATTCGATCGATGTAAACTGTTTGAGCGTCTCTGGTGAAAGCCGTTTTGAGACTTCCCCAATCACTTCCAGACAACGTATGACCGCGTACTGGCACTGGCGATCAGCAATGAATGATTTCCGTGTATGGTTTTTTGTAAAATCGCGTGCATCCTTTGCCATAAGGAGAAGATCGAGGAGATAGGCATCGTCACGCGCCATAGACCCTCTCCATAGTTGAGAGAATTGTTTTTTTGCGGATATGGTTCCGGCTTTGTTCTATGGCCTGTCGGGAAATGAGATCGATGCGCCGGTTAAAGATGTGTTCGAGTTCTTCTTCCATTTGTGCGAGATGGATAAGAGTATGACTTGAGCCGGGCGAAAAATCCACAATAATATCGATGTCACTGTCCGGGCGGAAATCTTTTGTAAGGACCGAACCAAATACCTGGAGTTCCTTAACGTTCCACGCTTTACAGAACTCCTCTATCTTTTTTTTCTGGTTCTGGATGAGTGCGTTCATGTTACCCAATCACCACGATC
>SESC01000626.1_pt1 | contig 12482 bp, 11 predicted proteins | sample 3171431 | NCBI WGS metagenome assembly SESC01 (sample SAMN06051868, study PRJNA518727) | freshwater metagenome | biome: subpolar coniferous forest; feature: holomictic lake; material: water; isolation source: holomictic Lake 227, 8 m depth | place: Canada: near Kenora, Ontario | collected... | reverse complement strand
AACTGCCGCTGGGTGGAGGAATGAGATGGGTCATGGCAAACTCCTGATTTAATTGGATTGAATGGATATCATAGCAAACGAACCGGCGCGGGTCTTTTTATTCATTTCCTGCGTTGTTAAAATAGTCGGCAAGGTGTGCACTGCTTACTCATCAAAGGGCTATAAAGTCAGGCAGTTCGGGTAAAGGCGCTGTTGTTCTCGGACATTTTCATGCTGACTTGAATAAAAGGAAACGGGTTGAAATTCAATTCACCGATTATAATGGTTCCAGCGTGTCGGCTTAAAGTTGATTCTATTCAATTTATTGTATGCCATTCCTAAACCGCAAAAACTATTGGAGCAACCATGCGTATTCTTATCGTTGAAGATGAAGTCACACTCTGTGAACAAATTCAGCAGTATCTGGCTGATAAAGGTTTTGCTGTGGACACGGCACATACCGGTAGCGATGGCTGTTATATGGGCAAGGAATACCCGATTGATGCCGCGATTATTGATATTGGGCTTCCCGATTTTTCAGGCATTGAACTCATTAAACGCTTACGCAAAGATAAGGTAAGAATCCCCATTTTAATCCTGACCGCCAGAAGTCGTTGGCAGGAAAAAGTAGAAGGACTGGAAGCCGGCGCTGATGATTATTTGGTTAAACCCTTTCAATATGAAGAGCTGCTTGCCAGAATTAACGCCTTGATTAGACGCTCAGCCGGACAAGCGCATCCTGTGTTAACCCATGATAATATTGAGCTGGATACCGTAGCGCAGGAAGTTTCGGTTTCCGGCGTAAAACTGGAGCTAACCGCTTACGAATACAAGGTGCTGGAATATTTAATGTTTCGTAAAGGCGAATTGATTTCAAAATCCGTATTAACGGCACATATTTACGATGAAGACTTTGACCGTGACAGTAATGTTATCGAGGTTTTTATCGGTCGCTTAAGAAAGAAACTCGATCCTGACGGCACTCGTAAACCGATTGAAACTTTGCGGGGACGCGGCTACCGGATTTCTACCGGTATTTCTTGAGCAAGGCATGACCCTCCGACCCCAATACCGTTAAGTTAACCCGTTCGCTGAGCGGAGTCGAAGCGATTTTGCCGGCTTCGGCTCCGCTCAGCCAACGCCGTTCCGCTCAGCCAACGTGGCTCCGTTCAGTCAACGGTTTATCTTGCTTAGAGGCGCTTAACTTAACGGCATTGCCCCCTACCCTATTGGCACTGCCGGTTTCTTAATCTAAAAGGCTTTAAATGCGCACTAAATCATTAAGCTTTCGCTTACTCATTGCAGAGGGTTTGGTACTTGCCGCCTTCTTTGCACTGGTTGCTATTGTTCTTGAACAAGGCTTTCGTGAAAGTGCCGAACAAGCACTGCGGGAAACGTTACAAGTTCAAGCGTACTCACTGTTATCAGCGGCCAAACTGGATAATGCCGGTGAATTAATCATGCCTTCCAATTTACATGATCCACGACTGACAAGCCCGGGCTCCGGACTTTACGCCTTTATTCAGCAAGCTAAAAAGCCGGTTTGGCGCTCCCCTTCAGCCATTGGCCTTGAGGTTATAGTGCCACCTGAATTAAGTGCCGGTGATTCGGCATTTGTGCTCGATAAACATCGGCGTTATGTTCTGCATTATGCCGTCCTTTGGCAAAATTTGGACGGTATCAAACGTGAATTTATCTTTACTGTCGCTGAGGATGCGCGGTTTGTTGGCAGCCAAGTTGAACAGCTTCAACAAACCTTACGGTTCTGGTTATTGATTATCGGGGTGGTTTTGGTTTTTATTCAATTTGCATTATTGCGCTGGAGTTTAAAACCGCTACGGAGCATTGTAAAAGATCTTGAAGCGATAGAGCAGGGCAAAAAAACCCTTTTGGACGGTCACTATCCAACGGAACTGGAGGGTTTGGCGGGTAATCTTAATGCTTTTATAACCCATGAGCGGGCGCATTTGGAACGTTATCGCAACAATCTGGCTGATTTGGCGCACAGCTTAAAAACACCGCTTGCCATATTGCGCGGTTGTGTCGAATCTTTTAGTGACAACAAGGAAACGGTGCAGGAACAGATTTCCAGAATAAATCAAATTGTTGAATATCAATTACAACGCGCGGCTGCCAAAGGCGAACATAAAACCAGCAAGACCGTTGATGTCTCGGTTGTTATTAACAAAATAATCGCCTCGCTAAACAAGGTTTATATTGATAAAGGCATCAATTTTGAGCTAACCATCCCGGAACAATGCCTGGTTTATTGTGAAGAAGGGGATATGTATGAAATTGTCGGCAATTTGTTGGATAACGCCTGTAAATGGTGTCTTCATTCCGTCAAGGTCAGCATTGCCCTCAATCAACGCAAAAGCCGCCGCAACTTTTTTTTGCTGCTTGAAATTGAAGATGACGGCCCGGGAATTCCCGTTGGCAAGTTTAATGATATTTTAAAAAGAGGGATTCGTGCAGATGAGAATATTCATGGGCATGGTATTGGCATGACCGTTGTTTATGAATTAATCGGTTTGTTGGGCGGCAAGTTGGAAGGGGGTAAAAGTGCAGCGTTAGGTGGTATGAGGTGGAGTGTTTATTTACCATGATACCTTGGCAAAGATTGCCAGTAACCTGCCCTTTCCTTCCGCCAACTTTAAAGCCAATGCGTATCACCTTAACTTATATCAGTGTTATTTTACTTTGGGCGACAACGCCATTGGCTATCAAATGGAGTGGCCAAGGCCCCGGCTTTCTATTTGGTGTTACCGCCCGTATGGCGATTGGTACGGTGTGCATCTTATTGGTACTGGCACTCATGCGGCAAAGTCTGGCCTGGCATCGTAAAGCGCTTTTAACCTATCTTGCGATAGCGTTGCAAATCTATGGAGCCATGTTGGCCGTTTACTGGGCTGCGCAATTTATTCCCTCTGGCTGGATTTCGGTGATATTTGGCCTTACACCGCTGATGACCGCTTTATTAGCCGCTACTTTTTTAGGCGAACGGAGTCTTACAGCGGGCAAGCTGCTTGCTTACGGCTTGGGCATTGGTGGCTTGGTTATTATGTTTGGTTCGGCATTGCAATTAGGCCATGATGCCGTTTTAGGCATTAGTGGCGTGCTGGTTTCCGCATTTTTACAATCAATCAGTGCGGTTTGGGTAAAACGCATCGCTGCAAAATTACCCGCGTTATCCCAAGTAACCGGCGGCCTGTTATTGGCTCTGCCGGCTTACCTGCTGACGTGGTGGATAGTCGATGGTCATTGGCCGGTTTTGTTGACACCCACCAGTCTGGCAGCGATTATCTATCTGGGCGTCATTGCCACCAGCTTGGGCTTTGTGCTTTACTACTATTTACTCACGCATCTGCCTGCTACACGGGTTGCCTTAATTACGCTGGTGTCGCCATTACTTGCCCTGATGTTGGGGCATGTCATGAACCATGAACCACTCACCATAAAAGTGATAACAGGCACGCTGCTCATACTCTCCGCATTGATTGTGCATACCTTTTTTGAGCGTATTCCTGCTTTAAAAACAAGGTCAAAATGAGTCTTGGTTTTATAAAAGGGTATAAAAAATTTATTGGAAAAAAAATAATCGAAGTTTAATTAAAATGTTTTTTTGCCCTACTTACATTTTTAGTGCTACTATTTGACCCGTAGTTAAAGTTTGAGTCGGCTTCTTTATGAAGCTGGAATCTGTAAAGCCAATATAGTGGCGTTTTTTTTAGTTAAGAGTGTGATATGTCTGATCAAGTTGTAGGTACCGTTAAGTGGTTCAATGATGAAAAAGGTTTTGGATTTATTGAACAAGAAGGTGGCAAAGATGTTTTTGTTCATCACAGTGCAATTAACGGCGCCGGCCGCAAAACCTTGCGCGAAGGCCAGAAAGTTACTATGGAAGTAACTCAAGGTCAAAAAGGCCCACAAGCTGAGAATGTTACCCCCGCGTAACAAACTTATAAACTAAACCCAAAAGCCGACTGACTTTTGGGTTTAGTTCACTATAAATAGTGTTAAACCAGGTAAGATGCTAAAAGTTGTTTAAGCGTGACCTTTTAACTCGATTTGTAGGGCGTTTAAGGCTTTAATTTAATCACTGAAAACAGGTGAGTCCCGTTTTGGAAACAAAACCGGGTTTATTTGTGTGGGCGCTATTTAGTAAACGCACTTCGTTAATATCGTGCCATTAGCCGGTTTTAACTGACCCTAATTCCATCCAAAAGGCTTACACAACCGTTTTTGCCATTGCCTTTAAAATAACAAATTTGGGATTGGCAGCAACCGCTGTGTGCTTGCCAAATAATCGATCAAGATTAATGTGGTAATTTAAATGTCGATTACCAATTATCCATAACTCCCCATTCTTCCTTAATACTTTTCTTGATGACATAAAAAGGCTGTTGGCAATCTGATCACCCACTGTATTCAACTGATGAAAAGGTGGATTACAAAGAATAAGGTCTGCTGAAGCCGGTTCAAAATCCGTCAACCCGTCACCGACCCGAAAAGTCGCCTTGCGTTCAGGCCCAAAAGCCCGATAAAAGTTTTCTTTAGCGGACGCAACCGCCATAAAAGACTCATCCACAAAATGAATCGTAGCCTCCGGATTTTTCTCGGCCGCCATTAAACCCAGCAAACCGTTACCGCAACCCAAATCTATAATGTCACAAGGGCCTTGCCTAGTCGGTAGATGCTGGAGAAAAAAGCGCGTACCAATATCAAGACTGTCACGCGAAAATACATTGGCATGGTTACTAATTAAATAATCAGAACCTTCAAGTTGATAACAAACCGGATAAGGACTAACCGGAATAACCAAGGCTGGATCAAGTGTTGCAAAAACAAGTCGCGCTTTTTTTCTTGCCAGCGAAGTTGTTGTCGGCCCAACCAAACGCTCCAGCAACTTCCAAACCGAAGACGGCAGCGCTTTTATCATACCGGCCACAATGACCTTGGTTGACGGCTGCAAATGCGGATGTAAGCGTATCAATTGATCCTCAAGCAAAGCCAATGTTTTAGGGGCTTTAATCAGAACCCAATCAAACGGGCCTTCCAGCGGCTCAAGACTGGTGATTAATTTAACGCCGTGTTCAGGCAAACCATTTGCAACCAGATTAAGCCGTGTCGCCTGTTGCGAAAGATAGGAATCTGATACCGCTTGAGGCCGAAATGCGCTGAGTGCAACAGCCAGCGCACCGAAGCTGTCATTAACTATTAAAATGCGGGGTTGCGTCGCCGGCTTCAGATCGTCTGCGAGGGTATCAAGCAAGTATTCATCAGCGGCATCCCAGGCACGCAATAGCTCTAAGGGGCGTTTTGGGAGCCGGTTTAATTCAAACTCACCCTGAGCAACCGTCAGCAGGTTATCTGCTTTAATAGTCATTGAAAAATTCAACATCCGATTTATTTTAAGCGCGTGACATATATTTTCCGCTGTCGGTATTGACCTTAATCAACTCGTCAGTCTCCAAATATTCAGGCACCTGAACCTCAACACCCGTCGCCAAGCGAGCCGTTTTAGTCCGTCCGGAGGCGGTCGCGCCTTTAATGGCAGGGGCTGTTTCTATAATGGCCAACACGACCGAACCGGGTAATTCAATACCCAGCACGGCATCATCAATCAACAAGGCCACAATACCTTCAAGACCTTCACTTAAATAGTTAATTTGGTCGTCCAAGTCATCACGACTCAAGCTGTACTGGGTATAATCTTCCATATTCATAAAAATATAATTATCCCCATCAATATAAGAAAACTGCACCTTGGCTCTTACCAAATCACTGTCTTTAAAAAAATCATCGCCTTTCAGGGACTCGTCCTGTTTTTGTCCTGTTTTGAGGTTGGTAAAACGAATTTTATACAAGGTCGATGCCCCCCGCGATGAAGGGCTTTTTGCATCAACCTGCTTGACTACATGCGGTACGCCATTAATTTCGACGACCATTCCACGCTTTAAATCACTTGCCTTTGCCACACAACTCTCCTAAAAACCATACAGTCAGCTGTCAAGGTTGACAGTAAATATTTACATTAAAAACAAGGGAGTTAATCAATCTACCCACTAACCTAATCTTATAGAAGCATTATAACGTAGAATACTTGTTGAAAGCCGTCAGAAAAAAACTTATCAGCTCTACCCTGAAAGGTTTTTGTTAATTTAAACCCCGGTTAGGGATTATAATTAACACCCTAAAGTATTTAATTATTTCCAACGGAAAAGCAATGAACGCCAGCGTAAAATTTTTAACCGGCATTACCTTTATTACCTTGGCGGCGTGTTCAACTCAAGAGGTTAAACACGCGGCAACAACCCCCCAAAACAACACCACCAGTACCCCGGAAAAATCATCAGTAGCATCGACTGAAACCGAACAAATGTCCGGTCAAAATCCACCGATGACCATCATGAAAGGCGACAAAAAATTAAGCTTGGTCAGAGTAATGGATGGCGGAATCTGTAAAAACGAGTTTCAGGGAGCAACAGGTGCTTTTCTGCTTTATGCTGATACCAAAGACATAGAGCGTATCAAGCGTGAAAAAGGAGTCGCTGTTTTTAGCACCTTCGAAACTAAAATACAGGATCTTTCCGCTAACGTTTTACAGGAAGCTATTGATAAGACCAATCTTTCAGAAGACCCTTTTGCGTTGGGTGAAGATGAAGCGCAACAAAAACTGGCCACAAAGTTAATCAACAACTTTCGTGATGCCGCTGTAAGTGCCGTTAAAACGTTTAAAAAAGAAACCACCTTAACGATTGACATCACCGCATTTCCCCCTTCCCTTGTTTTTTATCAAAAAGGCTGTGAAGCGAATCACGTCGATCAGGAAAAAACAGAGTCAGACAACCAGATCAATGCCAACTATTAAAGCGGGTTGGTAACTACTTAGCAAGAGGGCGGGTTCAATCATAGAACACTGATTATACAGATTTCAACGGATTTTATTTTTAATCGAAAAAGACCTTAACTGTTTATGGATACTGTTTGTAAGAGATTAAAAAACGTCCCTTATCCGTGTCTATCAGCCAAATCCGTGTCATCCGTGTTCTATTTTTTAATGGTTGAGTAGTTCGCAATTTGAGTATTAAAGGCTCACTCCTAATCCGGCAATCGTACGGCCATGACATCGCATTTTGCATAATGCAGTACACTGTTTGCCGTTGATCCCAATAATAAAGCCAAACCATGACGACCATGTGAGCCCACTACAATTAAATCAACCTGCTCCTGTTCAGCAATATGAATTATTTCCTGCTTGGGAACACCCCAAAGCAACCAGCGATTAGCTAAATCAACAGCGAGTTGATCACCCAACTGCATTAGCCTGGATTTTTCCGCTTCCAGCAACTCATCTGATGAATCGTGGTTTAAAGGAATCACCTTGCCGTAGTTGGTATCAGGCATGGGAATATTGTCCAAAACGTGAATAATACTTAATTTGGCCTGATAACGATTAGCCAGAGACCTGGCTTTTTCTGCAACATAAACACCTTGTTCAGAATAATCGACTGCCAGTAAAACGTGTTGATAATCGCTCATTAACCTGTACCTTATTTTGATAATTGATTGTTGGGTAGCCAATGTCTAAGTCTACCCTATTAAGACAAAAAGCGTCATAGTTAGAACAATCACCCGCCCGGATGATAAAATACAAACTTTAGTTGAATTCGCCTTTGTTATTCGGGCCTGTCTTTATATCAACCTTCGTCACCTTATTCCTACTCTAATTCAACTACCTTCATGCAACCCGCATTTATTCATTTAAGACTTCATACCGAATTTTCACTGGTAGATGGTATCGTAAAAATCAAACCCCTCGTTAAGCGCTTGGCTGAATTAAATATGCCTGCGGTTGGCGTTACTGATCACGCCAATTTGTTCTCGCTGGTCAAGTTTTACAAGGCAGCGCTGGGACAAGGCATAAAGCCCGTAGCCGGTGCCGATGTCTTGATTTTTAATCCTGAAGACCCTGCCACGCCTTATCACATGACCTTGCTGGTCAATAATCACACCGGTTACATCACCCTGACCGAGCTGATTTCAAAAGCTTATCAGGAAGGGCAACATCAGGGTGTGCCCATGCTTAGGCAAGAATGGCTGGAAGCCAATCACCAGGGTTTAATTGCCTTGTCTGGCGCAATGAGCGGCGATATAGGCAAGGCCTTACTGGCAGAAAATCCTGAAGAAGCCAAGCGCCTGGCAAGGCAATGGGGGGCGTTATTTGAACACAGCTTTTATCTGGAATTAAACCGCGTTGGCAAGCCCGACGAAGAGCGTTATATTGCCGCCGCTGTTGAACTGGCGCTGGCAACCGATTTGCCTATCGTTGCCACCAATGATGTGCGCTTTATTCATCAAAAAGATTTTGCCGCCCACGAAGTACGGGTCTGCATTAATCAAGGCCGTGTATTGGATGATTCACGAAGACCCAAAGAATATACCGACCAACAATATTTGCGCAGTACCGAAGAAATGCTGGACTTGTTTGCCGACATCCCCGAAGCGTTGGCAAATACGGTAGAAATTGCCAAACGCTGCAACTTAAAACTGACCTTGGGCGAAAACTTTCTGCCCGATTTTCCGGTACCTGAAGGCATGAATCTGGGCCAGTTTATGGCCGAAGAGTCCATGAAAGGCTTGGAAGAACGTTTACAGCATTATCCGGCAGTGGGCAAAGGCACGGATGAAGAAAACCGGCGCGTTTACTATGATCGTTTGGATTTTGAATTAAAAATGATCACCCAAATGGGTTTCCCCGGTTATTTTATGATTGTTGCCGACTTTATCCAATGGGCAAAAAACAATCTTATTCCTGTCGGTCCGGGTCGGGGTTCCGGTGCAGGTTCATTGGTTGCATACTCCTTGAAGATTACCGATCTTGATCCTATTGAATTCGACCTGCTTTTTGAGCGATTCTTAAATCCAGAACGGGTTTCCATGCCTGACTTTGACGTGGATTTCTGCATGGATAGACGGGATGAAGTGATTGATTATGTCGCCCGTCATTATGGCAGGGATCATGTCGCGCAGATCATCACCTACGGTTCAATGGCCGCCAAAGCGGTTATTCGTGATGTCGGTCGGGTTCTGGGTTTTGCTTACGGCTTTGTCGATCGCTTGGCCAAGCTGATTCCGTTTGAAATCGGCATGACCTTAACCAAAGCCTTAAAAGACAGTCCTGAGCTTAAACAGCTTTATGACACCACAGAAGAAGTCAAAACCCTGATTGATATGGCGCTGTCGCTGGAAGGCACGGTGAGAAATGCCGGTAAACATGCCGGCGGCGTGGTTATATCACCGACCAAACTGACCGACTTTACACCGCTGTATTGCGACCAGGAGGGTAACAATCTCGTTACCCAATTTGACAAAGATGACGTAGAAGCCGTGGGCCTGGTCAAGTTTGACTTTTTGGGTCTGCGCACGCTGACCATTATTGATTGGGCCTTGCAGGACATTAATGCCAAGCATAAACAATTGGGTAAGCCGCTGGTCGATATAACCACCATCCCCCGTAATGATCCGGACTCTTACAATCTGTTGACCAACGCCCAAACCACCGCCGTATTTCAGTTGGAATCTCGCGGCATGAAGGAGCTGATTAAAAAGCTGAAACCCGACTGCTTTGACGATATTATCGCGCTGGTGGCGCTGTTTCGTCCGGGGCCACTGGAATCGGGCATGGTGGATGATTACATCAATGTTAAACATGGGGCAAAGGCCGAGTATGCTCACCCCTTGCTGGTACCTATTTTAAAGCCGACCAACGGCGTTATTTTGTATCAGGAACAAGTCATGCAAATCGCCCGTGAATTGGCGCTTTATACGCTGGGCGGCGCGGATATGTTGCGTCGCGCCATGGGTAAAAAGAAAGCCGAAGAAATGGCGAAGGAGCGGGAAAAGTTTACCACCGGCGCAGTGGAAAATCAGGTCGACGAACCGATAGCCACGTATGTTTTCGATTTAATGGAAAAATTTGCCGGCTATGGTTTTAACAAATCCCATTCGGCCGCTTATGCACTGGTTGCTTATCAAACTGCCTGGTTAAAAGCCCATTTTCCTGCCGAATTTATGGCAGCCGTGTTATCAGCCGATATGGATAATACCGACAAGGTCGTGGTATTGATAGAAGAATGCCGGCAAATGAAGCTGACCATTCTTCCGCCCACCCTTAACGTGTCCAACTATCGCTTTGCCGTTAATGACCATAATCATATTGTTTATGGCCTGGGCGCAATCAAGGGTGTGGGGCAAGCAGCGATTGAAGACATGCTTAAAGAACGGGAGAACAACGGCCCGTTTTCAGGTTTATATGATTTATGCAAACGGGTCGATTTACGAAAATTTAATCGACGGGTCTTGGACGCCTTAATCCGCGCCGGTGCTTTTGATGAATTTGATGACAATAGAGCAGCTCATTTAGCCGAATTACCCACCGCATTAAGAGCGGCCGAGCAGCACGGAAAAATGGCACAAACCGGACAGAACGACCTGTTCTCGCTGCCTGGCTCCGATTCGGAAACGGAAAATAACGATAATAATGCGGCCGATAATACCGACGCCTATTCTACCGTGGTGGAGCCTTGGCCGGACAATGAGCGCCTGGCGGCAGAAAAGCAAACCTTAGGTCTGTTTTTAACGGGGCATCCGATAGACCAATATGAACCCGAATTAAAAAACTTTACCCACGGAAAAATAGGCGCTTTGCAGGTATCTCGCAACAGTGTGGAAGCACGGATTGCAGGCTTGGTGGTAGAGGTACGCACCCGTCAAACCAAACAGGGAAAAACCATGGGCTTTGCTATTCTGGATGACAAAACCGGCCGACTTGAATGTGCTGTTTTTGGTGACGTTTATGATAAATATAAGGGGTTATTTACACGCGATAATCTTTTAATCGCGGAAGGGGCTTTGGGTGTTGATAATTTTTCGGGTGGACTGCGCTTAACGGTAGAAAAATTATACGATATGGATCAGGCAAGAGAGAGTTTCTCAAGAGGTCTTAAACTAACCTGGAATGCAACAGAAGACCCGCAGGAACCAACCACTTACATTGAAAAATTAAGTGCCGTACTTGCACCGTTTAAAGGCGGTAGCTGCCCTGTCAGCATCAACTATACCTCACAGTATGCACAAGCCGCTGTTCAACTCGGTGATGAATGGCGAATACATCCAACTGATGAACTGATTTCGCGCTTAAAATCCTTATTTGGGGCAACGGCAGTAGAAATTAGATATCGGTAAAGTTAGCCACCCAGTGTGATGTAATTAAAACGCTTGCTTAAACATCATTATGGCTCTGAATACTCTCAAGTCATACAGAAAGTCGTTGTATATTTGCCCTCCGTAATTAAAGCAGTTGATTGATTAAAGTGTCGACAAGACATTCCACGGTGATTTGCCGATTAAAGATGTTATTGGTATAGGTAAGGATTAATTAAGGAGACTTGCGTAGGTTCAAAATGACGGGTATTGCGTGTTGCAACGATTAGGTTATGCTCGAGTGCGGTAGCAGCAATCATTAAATCTGCACTGCTATTGCCAATTTCTCCGCTTAACCGACCCCAGCGACGTGCAATATTTACCGATACTGGCAAAATGCGCTGTTCATATCTGAGTAAAATAGTATCCAACCAACGCTCCAGGTCTTCGGAGAAAGTTGGATTGATTCGTCTTTGCAGGGCAATGCCACGCTCAACTTCACCTAATGTAACAACACTCAGAAAAATGTCTGTCGAGTTAATACTACGCAGCCATTTTTCTAAATTTGGATCTCGCTGTTTGCGACGAATAGCCGATAAAATATCGGTATCTAAAAGGAAAGACATTATTCAAAATCTCTTGGCTGAACACTCATACGTTCAAACTCTCCGTCATCACGAGGCATACTGAGTAGATGGTCGATAAATGAAGGTGCCTGGGCGGCTTCTAGCTGTTGTAATTTCTCAAAAGCCTCGATTGATAAAATTACCGCCGCTGGCACGCCTCTACGTGTAACTATCTGTGCCTTACCTGTTTTAGCTGCGGCAACCACAGCTCCTAATTTGTTTTTAGCATCCTGTATTGACCATTTTTCTGTTTGCATAAATACCTCTTTTTATCAGTCAGTTACTATTGCAGTAATACAAAGTTTGGCTACCTAAGGCGGGACAGTTTAAGGTTTAAATCGTTCGCTCAGCGAACAGTCTCTTTTAATGCTTTATCATTAAGTTAACCGTATTGTCGGTTAAGTCTTGTTGCTTGTCCCGCCTAAAGTTGGTAGCCAAACTTGTCAGCAATAAAGAAACCTTAACCGTAAAGGATAAAACTTTTATCCCGGTGGAAAAACATTTTCCACCGGGCATTCTACCACTATTTTTTATCAATCTTCCTTGCTGGTTTAAGACCTCGGCCTTTAGGCCGAAAGGAGCGCCCCGCAACAAGCGAAGTGACGCTGCTTTATCGGGCGCGGATTGGGGAAGGATGCAGACCCCTTCCCAATCTTTGGCTTCATCCCAACG
>SESC01000625.1_pt1 | contig 12498 bp, 12 predicted proteins | sample 3171431 | NCBI WGS metagenome assembly SESC01 (sample SAMN06051868, study PRJNA518727) | freshwater metagenome | biome: subpolar coniferous forest; feature: holomictic lake; material: water; isolation source: holomictic Lake 227, 8 m depth | place: Canada: near Kenora, Ontario | collected... | reverse complement strand
GTTCCGGGGTGTCGGCAATTGCATCCCATACGCTATTAAAAGTGTTTGTTTCGATCATATTAAGAACCTCTCATTAGTTCGGCGTATCTTTTATTGACAATCTCAATATCGCGTTTGGACGTATAGACTTTCAGAAATTAAATTTCCAATTCGCATCGATGTAAGCTTATACAGATAACATCCCTTGAAGGGATGGTATCTGTCGACAGAGAAATTATTTATCTGAAAATGTATAGCTTGTGTTTTCTTCTGGAAAGCTTGCAGTACGTATACCGCCTCAATCAGCCTGGCAGTGTAAACCTCAACTATCAACACAATTCAGAGGGAGCTTGCTCATAACTGCCCGTCTTTTTTAATGTCCCCCTAAATAATATCGTCTTGCATCACACGCCAAGCCAAAGCCAACACTTGATAAGCGATTGCCGTCAGAAATGTCGGCGTGTGGAAAAATACGCCGCGTTATATTTTGCAGCATCGGCATGGCAGTGCCGCCGCCCGTCAAGATAACCAGAGCCACATCGGCTGTTTTTACGCCAGCCATCACCACGCAGTGATTAATCGTGTCCTGAATGTTCTCAATACTTCCAGCGATACACGCTTCAAATTGTGACCGCTCTACCTGCGAGTGCAAACCGGCTTCAATAAAAGCAAGATCCGCTGTTGTTTGGTCGCATGCGCTCAGTTTAATTTTGGTATCCTCAACAATAGACATCAAGGTGTGTCCCAGCTCTTCCTCGACAATGGACAGCAGCCTATGGGTAAGGACTTTATCATTTGATTGACTAATTAACGTCCTTAAATCCCGTTTATATTTGCGCGTGTACATACACTGAATTTTGCTCAATTCGGCAAGATCAAAAAACGGCGTTATGGGGAAACCCAGTCCTTTGGAACCCCAAAAAGAACCCAGCCCCAATAAAGGCATAAAACAGGTCAGGCTTAAAGCCCGGTCAAAATCATTACCACCCATTCTAATCCCGGCATTAGCAAGAATATCCTCCTGGCGATCCGGTTTTTTGATATAACGCTCCGACAAACGCATTATCGTAAAATCGGATGTACCACCCCCAATATCCATAACGACGGCTAAACGTTCGGCATTGCCCATTGTTAATTCATGCGCAAATGCGGCAGCAATGGGCTCATATTGAAAGCGGATATCTTTAAACCCGGCAGCGGTAAATATGGCTTGGAGCTGGCCTTCCGCTTCCTTGTCGGCCTGGTCATTGCCATCGACAAAATGTACCGGCCTGCCTGCGACAACTGTGTTGATTTCTTGGTCGGCCACTACTTCGGCTTTATTTTTTATACTCTCAACAAAGGGGCCAATAATGTGCTCAAATCGTGTTTTTCTACCGCCGATAATGGTGCCTTCTTTCATCAGAGACGTTCCAAGCACACGCTTAAAACTTCTCATAAACCGGCCTTCTTCTCTGGCGACATAACCATTAATGGCTTTACGGCCAAATAAAACCGGTTGATTTTCTTGCGGAAAAAAAATGGTCGAAGGGATGGTTAAATGCCGGTCTTCTACCGGAACCAGGATTATCGGATCATTATTACCCTTGGCAATAGCGACCGTCGTGTTGGACGTTCCAAAATCAATTCCACATGTAATTTCCATCGTTCCCTGTTTTTTGAGTGTCTTCATTCTAAATTTTATTGACTCATTTATTTCTTGTTTTTCGTGGCTCAATCTCCGTTTTTAAGATCATGACTAACTATTTAGGCGCGTGTAAAAAAACAACTTGAACATTAAATATCCCCTCACCTTCTTCTAAAGGAAGAGGGCAAATATGGTTATACCTCATCAGCTTTGGGAGATGGCCCGTATTCGTTTGTTTCCGAATCACCGTCAATCACCATAAAATACAGAAATATGATAGCGCCAATCACCGGCACCAAATTAACCAGCAACCACCAGCCATTTCGACCTGTGTCGTGTAATCGTCTAACTGATACCGCGAATCCGGGAATCAAAACGGCCAAGGGATAAAGGCTGCTTAAAATACCCAAGCCTGTTTCGGGATCAACATTACCCGTAAATCGGTCAATGATTGCCAGTGCCATGCTGATAAGTACATTAAATACAATAAAAAACCAATACTCTTTTCGCCTTGCCCGACCTTCAAAGACCGTATATTTTTTTAATACTTCAAGATACCAGTTCATAAAACGATAACTCCTGCCACCCCTGACGGGTTTAGCGATGCTTAAAAGTAAAGAAAAAGGCACAACCAGTCAACTCAGTCATGCGCACAGTGACTGCTAAAAACAGAAAATTTTAACGTGCTGCCTAATACTACAGAGAAATAACCAAAATTCCAATAGTGGTAACGGATACTCGCTTTTAACGCCTTTGTATTAAATCATGGCTACACGTTTTAACTCAGTCAGCGGGTTTGATCATAATAGAAAGGATTGTAACGACAGAAGTTGAAGCCATAAAAGAAAATAACTGGGTATAATAGCCTAATTTTTAAACACAAAGGTGTTATGAGTCAACAAAGAAAAGCAGTGGCTTTGATTTCCGGTGGTCTGGATTCAATGCTGGCGGCAAAATTAGTCATGGAACAGGGCGTTCATGTTGAAGGCATTAATTTTTTTACGGGTTTTTGTGTAGAAGGTCATACGCACGCCATTCGTGAAAGCGACAAAGCCAAGCCCAAGCGTAATAATGCCTTATGGGTTGCCGAGCAGTTAGGCATAAAACTGCATATAGTTGACGTTGTTGAAGAATATAAAAAAGTGCTGATTAATCCCAGGCACGGTTATGGCACCCACATGAATCCTTGCCTGGATTGCAAAATTTTCATGGTTAATAAAGCCAAACAATGGATAGTCGAAAACGATTTTGACTTTATTATTACCGGTGAAGTGATCGGCCAACGCCCCATGTCACAAACCAAATCAAAAATGCCCATCGTGGCAAAACAGTCGGGTGCCGATGATTTATTGTTGCGACCCATGTGTGCCAAGAATCTGCCCGCAACTCGTCCGGAGATTGAAGGTTGGGTCGATAGAGAAAAGTTATGTGATATTACCGGACGCTCACGCAAGCCACAAATGGCAATGGCCGAGAAATTTGGTATTGATGATTATTCCCAACCGGCTGGAGGGTGCTGTTTTCTGACGGACAAATATTATTCGGCAAGACTGGTCGATTTATGGAAAGCTCAGGGTAGCAAAGATTACGAACTGGATGACGTGATGTTGTTAAAAGTGGGTCGACATATCAGACCCGAAAAGCATTTTAAACTGATTATCGCCAGAGAAGAAGGTGAAGGACGCTTTTTGGAGGGCTATAAAAAAGAGTTTACCAGTATGCATTGCTTAAGCCATACCGGGCCGTTAGCCTTGATTGACGGTACAACGTCTGCCGAAGATTTATATTTGGCAGCCAGCATTGTTGCCCGCTACGGTCAGGGTCGCCATGCCGAACAAGTCGATATTAAGGTCAGGGACAAAGATGGCTCGGAAAGAACGCTTCAGGTTAAACCGTTAACAAACGAAGAAATACCCAAGGAATGGTATGTTTGAGGTGAAAGGTGAAAGGCAAAAGGCGAAAGGCGAAAGTGATTTGCCCTTTGCCCTTTGCCCTTTGCCTTTGCCTTTGCCTTTTGCCTTGCGCCTAAGCACCTTGAACCTTGAACCTTGAACCTGCCCTTAAATGATTAAAGAAACTCTAAATGCACGGCGCCTGCTTTGTCCGTTGCCTGTTATACGTACCCAGGATAAAGTCAAACAGCTCAAGGCTGGCGACCAGTTGGAAGTTATTTGCACAGATCCCGGTGTCATGCAGGATATTCCTACATGGTGTCGTATTAATGGTCATAAAGTACTGGAAACCAAAGCCTGTAATCATGAATATAGCATTACCCTGGAAGTCGGCGAGTAATGGCTGAAATCCTTAACGCTGCAAAAATGGATAAACTAAAGGCCAAAGCCAGCTATGTGGGCGCTGCGGTTAATGTTTTTCAGACACTGATCAAAATCAGCTTTGGCATTCTGGGACAATCAGCGGCGCTAATCGCTGACGGCATTCATTCGTTATCGGATTTACTCAGCGATCTTTTAGTGATTATTGCGGTTAGATTGGGAAGCCGCGAAGCAGATCATGAGCATCCTTATGGGCATCGCCGTTTTGAAACAATCGCAACCGTTATTTTAGGCGTCAGTTTAATTGCCATTGGCGGTGCCATTACCTGGTCGGTGATGAATCGAATGGCGCACCCTGAACACCTTCCAGTACCCAATGTACTGGGCATGGGCGTTGCGGCGGCATCCATTTTGGTGAATGAATGTCTGTATCATTACACCAAACGCATTGCCAAAAAAACCCGCTCCAAATTATTAATGGCCAATGCGTGGCATCAGCGCAGTGATGCCATTTCATCGATTGTCGTATTGTTTGGCATAGGTGCGGTCATCTTGGGCTATCCACTGGCCGATGCAATTGCCGCCATTGTGGTAGCGTTAATGGTTGCCAAAATTGGCCTGGGTCTGGTTCTTGAAAGCATCAAAGAATTGGTTGATACCTCATTGCCGCCCAAACTGATCTCCGAAATTCGCAAAGCCATCATGACTATTGATGGCGTTGAAGGCATTCATTTATTAAGAACCCGGCAAATGGGCGAAGACGCGTTGATTGATGCCCATATCGTTGTTGATCCCCGCATCACCGTTTCCGAAGGTCATAGCATCGGCGATACCGTCAGGGATGAATTAATCAGCCATTTTGATGATGTCATGGATGTGTTGGTGCATATTGATCCTGAAAATGATGAAGCCTTGTTCGAGTCCGAAAAACCGCTAACCCGTGCAGATGTTCAAGTATTATTGGACAAGTATCTGGTGGAGTTTAAAACAGCGATAGAAGATTTTAGAATCCATTACTTAAACGGACAAATTGAAGTCGAAATTATTTTACCGTTTGCCCTTAGCAAACAACCGCACTTATTAGCCTCGCTAAAAAAACAATGCAAGCGCATGAAGACAAGGGTAAGAAAAATTAAAAACATCACCCTATTTTTTAAACACAATGAGGATTAAACCATGTCAGTAGGACAGTGCGATTTTCCAAACATGCTTAACATCGCCGGAATAGCGCTAGGCACAACCTGTGCCGGTATCAAGCAAACCATTAAAGATGATCTTTTGGTCATTCAAATGGCCGAACACTCAACCTGTGCCGCCGTGTTTACCCAAAACGCGTTTTGTGCCGCGCCCGTCCATGTTGCGAAAGCCAATCTGGCTCACCAACCCCGCTGGTTGCTGATTAATTCGGGTAATGCCAATGCCGGAACCGGTACACAGGGCATGCAGGATGCCTTGCTTTCTTGTACTGAACTGGCAAAAGTCGCGGGTGGCGATGCCAATCAAGTACTGCCTTTTTCTACGGGCGTAATTGGACAACCGTTGCCGGTCGCCAAAATTACAGCGGCTTTACCCGCCGCCATAAAAAACCTGTCACTGGCTAATTGGGACAAAGCCGCGCGTGCGATTATGACCACGGACACATTTCCTAAAGGCGTTTCTAAAACCATTACCCTGTCAGGCCAGCCCGTCACCATTAACGGCATTTCCAAAGGTGCCGGTATGATTCAGCCCAATATGGCGACCATGCTGGGCTTTATGGCCACCGATGCAAAAATCAACCAGACGCTATTGCAGAATTGTTTGGCCTTGGCTGTTGAACAATCATTTAATCGCATTACTGTGGACGGCGACACCTCGACCAATGATGCCTGTGTATTGATGGCGAGCGGTTGTTCAGCGGCACCGGAAATTACTGCGGACACTGAAAATCATGCCATTTTTGCCGATGCGGTTATGAATGTTTGCAAACAACTGGCAGAAGCCATTGTGCGGGATGGCGAAGGCGCAACCAAGTTAATACGTATCGTTGTTAAAGAAGCGTTGCACAATGAAGAAGCCGTGCGGGTCGGTAAAACCATCGCCCATTCACCGTTGGTAAAAACCGCTTTTTTTGCCAGCGACCCTAATTGGGGACGCATTCTTGCCGCCGTGGGTCGTTCCGGTGTCGAAAACATGGTACTGGAAAACGTGCAGATTTATTTAGACGACGTTTGCATCGTCAGAAACGGTGGCCGAGACGACAATTACACCGAAGAGGCCGGACAGCAAGTGATGAACGAGGAAGAAATTACCGTCACTGTTAAACTCGGTCGTGGCGTAGCGGTTCAGGAAGTTTTAACCTGTGACCTTTCTTATGACTATGTAAAAATCAATGCCGAATACAGGACTTAAGGGCAGGTTAAAGGTGAAAGGCGAAAGACGGGATTGTACTTCTAAAGCGTGACGGGGTTTGCAACCCCGTCACTCGCGTTTTGAAATTTATTAAAGTTTTCAAACGTTTCGGTCGGGGTTAAAAACCCCGACCGGCATCGGAGGAAATTTTTTACACTCTTTGGGTTTAATTCCATTCTAACTACCCCACTATGAAACGACTTCAAGTTGCTGTCGGTGTTGTAAAAAACGCCGAAGGACAGGTTTTAATTTCCTTGCGTGATACATCACTGCATCAAGGTGGCTTGTGGGAATTTCCCGGTGGCAAAATTGAACAGGGCGAATCTGCGAAACAGGCCTTGGCGCGAGAACTTAAAGAAGAGCTTGATATTACCGTCATAGCGGCAACGCCTCTGATAACGGTTAAGCATCAATATCCGGATTTGGCGGTACAGTTACAGGTGTTTTTAGTGGAGCATTTTTCTGGCGTCGCTAAAAGCTGTGAAGGTCAGCTTTTCAAATGGATCAATCCAGCCAAATTGACAGACCATGACTTTCCCGCTGCCAATCAACCCATTATCACCGCCGCCCAATTGCCACCCTATTATGCAATTTTGGACGATGCGGATGAATCGCTGTTATTGATAAATCTGCAAAAAATAGTCAGTCGCGGCATTAAGTTAATCCAACTACGGTTAAAAACCGTATCACCCCAAACCCTACAAACGTTTCTTGAACAGGCAACCCCTTTATGCCGGCAACAAGGTGCCTTGTTATTAATTAATTCTGCCGTTAACAATACAGCCCATTTTGCCGTTGATGGCATTCATTTAACCAGTCGGGATTTAATGTCTGCCAATAAACGTCCGACATTCCTTCCAAACACATCAAAACAGGCACACTGGGTTGCCGCTTCCTGCCATAATCTGCAAGAGCTACTCCATGCACAAACGATAGGTGCCGACTTTGCCGTTTTAGCGCCCGTATTAGCCACAAAAACTCATCCGGAAACCGAGCCGTTAGGCTGGGAACTGTTTGAAAAACTGGTTGCTCAAGTTAATCTGCCTGTTTATGCCTTGGGCGGCCTGTCTGAATCCGCTTTGGATAAGGCACAACAAGCTGGCGCTCAGGGAATATCTGCAATCAGGGCTTTTTTGGATGCATAAAAATGGTAAAAAGACCGGCACACTTAAAGAAAAAAATCATCCTGTGAGAATAGTCCAAGCTGCTAAAATAAACAGCCAAGGGTACTGAAACCAATGAGTCGCCGGTATTTTAAAAAAAATATCGATCAGTTTGACCTGGCATCGCAGCCAAGTGAAATAAAAAAATTTAGATCAGCATAAGCCGAATTAAGCAGGGTGTACTGGTTCAGGCAGGCAGAGTTAAATCTGATCGAAACTAAAAAAAGAGCATGTCAACGTGGACGCAGGTATCGATTGAATTAATTTTCGATGATGTGTTGTAAATATCAACGGTTTGGTTTGAGGTGACGGTAATTTGTTCCAATACTATTATTCGCGTCGAAACCAATAGCGATAGAGGCTTATTATTTCCGACTCTGCTTGATACCAATCCTCTGTTTCATGGCCTGGTTCAAAATCTCTTTTTTCGGCTCGGTAATAAGCGTTTACGGAAATCATTTTAAAAAATTCATCTTTTAAGTCTGCATTACCGCTGTAATAAAGTAATGATTTATTTGCCATATTAAAGCCTCATTTTATAAGAAACATTAATGATTAATTTATATTTTTTAGGCTATTCTACTTTTTTTAGAGCACCTTACCCATAAATATAGGCTATGCACTGGCAATCTCAGCCCCTTCCAATCGACTGTTTTTGCAATGCATCAAGCACTGTACTGGTCAGGAATAACGACTGTCATAAGGGGTTATAAGCACTAACGCCATTAACCAACAATGATAAATCAGGACATATTAAACAATGTGTCCTGATTAATTTCAAATAATATCAATAATCGTTGAATTATTTGATCATACTGACGAATAACCTTGTTCCTGCCTCCTGCCGTGAACAAGATAAATTTCCGGGAAGCAACAGGCCGGTTTTATTGATCTGTCCCGGTTTATATTGATAACCAAAAAACCGTGACTATTGTCTCTCCATAGGCTCCATACGACCTATACTTTGGGTATATGAAAACACAGGTTTCTTAAAGTTTCTTTTTCCCATGCAGGCTACCCAGCCGCTATGGGTTGCTCATCTAAACAAACGTAAATGACGGAGTCTCCATGTCCTTGTTTAAACAACTGTTACTGTTAATCTCGGTCTTGTTTTTTATACTTTTTAGCGTCAACTTTACGCTAAGCATCAACACTATTAAAACCTATCTGGAAGTTGAATCGCAAGGTCACGCTCAGGATACGGCAACCTCGTTGGGGCTATCGCTAAGTCCCCACATGACAGATACCGCCGACCCGGTAATTAAAACCAAGGTTAGCGCCATTTTCGATAGCGGGTATTACCAGAGCATTCGATTGGTTGATGCCAACGACAAGGAATTGGTTTCTCTGAGTAATGATAAAGGCGTTAAAGGCGTACCAGGTTGGTTTATCGATTATTTACCGATGTCCCCAATGACGGCAAAAAGCGAAATCAGTTCTAACTGGCTGAGGAGCGGCGTGGTGTATGTGACCATAAACCCCTCTTTTGCTTACAGTAAGCTCTATAAACAGGCAAAAACTTCGTTTTACTATTCACTAATAACGCTTGTGGTTTCAATTGTATTGTTAATGCTGTTATTGCGGATAACATTGGCATCCTTAAAAAGAATTAATGAATGTGCATTACACATTAGCGAAGGCCATTTTGAAACCATAGAAAACCTGCCCTGGATCACTGAAGTTAAAAATATCACAGTCTCGATAAATGCCCTGTCGAAAAAAATAAGAAGCACTATTACCGCGCTTAACAACAAACTGGATGAGATGGGTGCGCATCTATTACGCGACGATTTGAGCGGGCTTTATAAAAAATCGGTGTTCGATACCGATATGATGAATCTAATGATGGCTTATAGTCCGGCTTATTTGATGATCATCAAGGTAGATAGCTTGCCTGATCTCATTAGAGATCGAGGTAACGACGCTATTGACCAACTTCTGCAAGCGTTTGCCGACACCTTGAAACAAGCCTCCGAACGGTATCCGGAAACCCTCATAAAAATCTACCGTTTTTACGGCGGCGAATTTGCAATGCTGATTAATAACGGCAACAGCGAACAGATTGAATCGATCGCTAAAATGTTAAGCAATGACTTTTCGAAACTGGGCGAAAAACAGTCAAAAACCGATTTGGCGCATATCGGTGTGGCCCCTGTTAATCCGGTATGCACCCCGACAATGATACTCGACTCTGCTCATGAAGCTTATGAACTGGCGAGGCTAATCGGCGTAAATAGTTATTACATGCGTGCCGATGATAATTTTGCCAAGGACATTAGCGAATGGAAAGAATTAGTCTTTAACTGCATTGACGATGCCGACTATTCACTGTCGTATGCCGGACAAATCACCAGCTTTCAAACGGGTCAACTCCTCATGGAAGAAGCTTGTATTCAAGTGCATGACAATAACGGCCAATTAGTCGCCATTGGGCCTTTTGTTGCAATGGCCGAGAAACTTGCCAAAATTATCGATCTTGATAAAGGCGTCATCAATAAGGTGCTTGCTCATATCCTCAGTACCCGTCTTTCCCATGCCATTGCTGTTAACTTGTCCATCGACACCATCAAAAATATCGGCTTTCGCCTATGGCTGGAAAAACTCTTCAAAAACAACCTATTGGTAACCAGGCAACTGGTGTTTAGTTTTTCAGCGTATGCGGTTACCAAGGAACTGGAAATCTGTCTCGATTTTTTTGAGGTGATACATCAATGGGGCGGCAGGGTTATGATTAAGCGTTTTGAGTCCCAATCAATGTCGCCTGACGTTACAAAAAAGCTTAACCCCGATTTTATCCGGCTTGCCAGAGAAATAGGCAACGGGATCAGCCTTTCCCCGCAAAAAAGTGAGTTTGTGCAGGCTTTGCAGCAAATGAGCGACTTGTTGGACATCATTGTGCTTGCTGAAAATGTTCAAACTGATAACGACTATTATACTTTAAAGGCAACAGGAATTACCGGTGCCAGCCGTTAACTATCGACTACTGACCGGTTTCATTATTGTTGTCATCGCGGGGCTTGGCGTTATCCATGGTTTTTTTTCAGAACCCGATAAGAATGAAGATTGGTTACCGCTTCAACCCGTTATGCTGGATAAGATTGAGCGCAAATATGGCCTGGCGGCAAGGCAACGCTTTATCGATTGGCAACAACTGATGGTTACCGGAAAAACGCTTCCGGAACGTGACAAGCTAGAACACGTTAACGATTTTTTTAATCGTCATATAACCTTTTCCAGCGACCTTGTTGTCTGGCTAAAAAACGACTATTGGGCTACACCTGCCGAACTGTTATCCAAAGGAGCCGGTGATTGTGAGGACTTTTCAATTGCCAAATATTTTACCTTGATAGAAACCGGTATTGACGAAAGCAAACTGCGAATTACTTATGTCAAAGCATTACAGCTTAATCTCCCGCACATGGTACTTACTTACTTTGAATCCCCCCAAGCTGTACCGCTGGTATTGGACAACCTGATGCCGAACATCCGCTCTGCGACAGAGCGCAGTGATTTATTGCCGGTGTATAGTTTTAACGGCAGCAGTTTATGGCTGGCTAAAATAAAGGGAAACGGCCAACCCGTCGGTAACGCAGATCGACTCACTATGTGGACTGATCTTAAGCAACGGATGCTGGAAAAAGTATTTTGATTCTCGACTGTGGGAGCGACGCCTTCGTCGCGACTAATGTTTCAAATCGCGACGTAGGCGTCGCTCCCACGAAGTATAATCTGGCATGACGGGACATATAACATCCCTTAAAGGAATGGACTCTATAAAATCGTCCCACTTTAAATTGATAGCGCAAAACAAAATAAAGCTCAACTGCCTGTTATTCAGGAAAGAACTTCAGGTATCGGTTTACGGGCACTATGACAGCCGAGCATCCCTGAAAATATGGCTTTTGCGGAAATATCGCAATAGCCTTGCTCTTCAAGCAGAACAGACAACTCTTCGGTTGAATAAAAAATTTCCAGGGCGTTAATAAAATACTTGATCAGATTTAACGCCGCAGGACTGCTACGAAACAACAAGCCGGTACCACTCAGGCACAAACGCAGATAAGCGTAGTAAAGTTTTTCAACTACCCGATTACTGGGTCTTAACATATCGCAGTGGTAAAAGTGTCCACCCGGCTTAAGGACACGATTAATTTCGCCAAACATGTGCGCTATTTTTAAATGGCGTGAGGCAAACTGCAAGGTGACGACATCAAAGTGATTGTCAGGAAAAGGTAAAGTGTGAACATCTGCAATCACGCTATTAATATGAAACCCCAAGCTTTCAGAACGCTGCCGCCCGACTTCCTGCATGTCGGTACTGCGATCAATGGCATAAACGTCCAGAGTCGGTTCGCGTTTAAGCAAGGCAATACCAATCGCATTAGTCCCTGCACAAACATCGAGTACACGCTGGTTTGGCTGCAATTCAATCATCGACATAAAGGTACGCAGAAACCAGTTCCAACAACCCAGACTGGCAACCTGGTTGCCTCGATCATAATACGGGGCAATGTTCTTAAAAGCATCATTCAGTTGCTCAGACCACACGGTGCTAAAAGCGGATTCTCGAACTTGTTCACGGTTGGTAAGGGGTGGTAAAGCCATAGATATAAAATCTCTGTTAATTAAAATTATTGGTTTTGTTTCTGCTGGTTCCCAAGCTCCAACTTGGGAACCAGCGAACGCACCTTGAGGTCTTTACTTCTTGGTCCAGCGAGGCAACCACATTTGCGCAAAGGAGGTAGCAAACATAACCATGGCTGCCAGGCTATAGCCTAAACCCCCAATCATGGTAAGCCAGGCGCATGATGGCCAGAACTTGGTCAGCCACCAGGAGGCAACATCCAAAACCAGAAAAGCAAAAGGCGTTGAAATCAGAATCAGTTTCCAAAACTGATTAAATTCGGCCAGGCCGAAAATGGCTCCGACAAACAGAAAAATAAAGCTGATACCAAACAAATGAATATGAGAAACGCGCGTCAACGAGGCAATGCTGGTGCCATGATCGGTTTCCGCCAGGCTTTTTGCAACCTCAAGTTTGCTCACTTCCGGCAAACCGGATTCA
>SESC01000623.1_pt1 | contig 12532 bp, 15 predicted proteins | sample 3171431 | NCBI WGS metagenome assembly SESC01 (sample SAMN06051868, study PRJNA518727) | freshwater metagenome | biome: subpolar coniferous forest; feature: holomictic lake; material: water; isolation source: holomictic Lake 227, 8 m depth | place: Canada: near Kenora, Ontario | collected... | reverse complement strand
AACCATTGCTACGATCACGGCTTTAAGTTGCTCAACCCCTCAAAGCGAATTCGGGGTTTATCTGCAATCTGATGGGGCTATCGGAGTACATGCGCCTAAGAATGCAAAAGAAGATGAGGCACAAGCTGCTGCTCTGGCAGAGTGCAAGAAATCAGGAAAGCAAACTGTCAGGATTCTGGAAAGTCGGAAAACGGTCAATGACCGTTTTCCTTTGACTTATATCTATTCCTGTAGATAAGGCTGTTATTAGCTAAGTAGCCACTTCTTAATCGCTTTATTGACACACATTGCATCTAAAGCAAGACCAAAAAACTCAGAACCATTGGTCACCATGCTTTCGATGGCTTCAACTTTTCCTAACTTAATGCCACGTAGGTAGGTTGCTGCACGATAGCGTAAGAAATGCTCAGTTTCGCCTTCTTCGTTTTCAGTAGAGCAAAGTTCTAAGCTGCCATAACGGGTTTCTGGGTTGATATTGAGTATCGCCAAGCCTAAGGCACCAATTAACTTTTCCGGAACGGGGATTGGTACATAGGAATAGAGAGAGATCAACATTTCTATCTCGTCTACCTCAATGATGTGGTCAATATCCAGAACATCTTTTTCGGTTAACTCAGTTTCGCCAGAATCACCACCACCAAATGTAGATTCAAACTGCAGCATTGCAGTGTTGCTACCTTTAGAGATCTCGATCATGTCAGGGTAGCCAAGTAAACCTTTCCACCAATACATCAATGAGAAAGTGCAAGGCTTCACTTCAACTAAACCTTTATTGGTCGATTTAGCAAAATACAGACCATGAAATTCATCATCTTGCTCTAAACCATATTGGTCTACTTTAGGCGACTTAGATGAAGCCTTTTTAGTTGCTACTTTCTTAACTACTTTCTTTGCAACCGGTTTTTTGGCAGCAGGCTTTTTAGCTACTACCTTTTTAACAGTGGATTTTTTTGCAGGTGCCTTCTTGGCAACTACTTTTTTCACTACCTTTTTGGCTGTCTTTTTAATTGCTACTTTCTTGGCAGCAACTTTCTTGACGGCTTTCTTTGCAGGGGCTTTTTTTACCACCTTAGTAGCTACTTTCTTTTTTGCTGGGGACTTCTTTGTAGCCATGGTTTATTACCCTTCTTTTCGGTTTTATTGTGTTTAATACACTTGTTGATATTACTTCAATTTCTGTAAGTAAATAACCAGTGTTATATGGGGTTTCTCCTGCTATTTGCAAGGGTAAGGGATAAATATAAATATTTACTGAATTCATTGTCCTAAGGCAGGAGCATTGATAAACTCAAAAGGTAGTTTTATACAAATCTAACGTGAAGAGAATCTATGTTCCCCGAATATCGTGAATTAATTACTCAGCTGAAAACTTCAGATCGTCACTTTTCTCATTTATTCGATAAGCACAATCATTTGGATCAGAAAATTCAAAGAATGGAGGCTTTTACTGAACCTGCCACTCCAGAGGAAATTGAAACCTTGAAGAAGGAAAAATTGCTGCTGAAGGACCAGATTTACGCAGTATTGAAAAAGGCGAGCACCTAAGTCAGTACGTTTAAGCTTTCTTCAGGAAGCAGGCTTTAAGCAACATATTGCCTGCTTCTGTTTTACAGTCCACTTCATGGTCGCCTGAGACCAAGCGAATTCCTTTAATCTTGGTGCCCACCTTTAACGTGGTTGAGGAGCCTTTCACTTTAAGGTCCTTAATCAGGGTTACTGTGTCACCATCAGCTAATAGATTGCCATTGGCATCTTTCACAATCAGGCCAACTTCCGTTTCTTCGGCTGCTGTAGCCATGGGCCATTCGTGTCCACATTGGGCGCAGACATAGTTATCTGCATCAGGGTAAGTCATATCTTCCTGACAGGCAGGGCATTGAGGTAGCTTATCTGTGCTCATGCCATGTATTTTAGTCTAAGCCTGACCGCCTTCTTTGCTCCGATATAGAATGAATACATCATGAGTAAACCCTTGAAAATCTTCCTCATCGTTCTGATCTCTATAGTGGGTATAGGGAGTCTCATTTCTTGGTATGCCGTTTCTTCGATTAATACTGTGGCATTAACAAAGTTTTTGAGCTCTTCTGTGAAAGAGGCTAGTGGGCGGGATTTAACCATTTCCGGCCCCGTAAGCCTGACTTTCTTTCCTTCAATTGGATTAAAGGCTGAGCAAGTAAGCTTAAGTAATGCTGATTGGGCAAGCGACCCCCAGATGCTTAGCTTAAAACAGGTTGAGCTTGATATTAAGTTATTACCTCTTTTTGCAAAGCGCGTTGAAATTGGCAGCATTAGTGTTCATGGGCTGATACTTCATTTGCAGTCCAATAAAGCGGGGCAGGATAACTGGGATTTAAGTTCGCCAGTTATCGTGCCAAGTAGCCCAAAAGAATCCGTTAATGTAAAAAATACCAACACTACAAATGCTGCCACCTCAACTACACAGGCTACATCTGATGAAAGTAATTTTGTAGCCATTACATCGATTCATATTTCTGATGCGCGCATCAGTTACCAGGATGCTAGTAATTCTGTGAAACTGATTACAGTTCCTCAATTTGCATTAGAAGGTGGTGGGAGTAAAACAACTGTCTTATTGGATCTTCAATACGCAAATTACAAATTAGGCTTGAAGGGCAAGACTAGCGCATTGCGTCAGGCCATCATCGACTGGGATCAATCCCCGGTCAACATGAAGCTTGACTTCAACCTCTCCTTAAACGGCAAATCCATCGATATTGAGGGGCAGATTAATAAAAGCCCACAGAAGTTACCGCAATTTGACATCAAAATGAGCTCTAAATCGTTTGATTTGATCCCTTTGGTGGCGGCTACCGCTGCCTCCGGCTCTGCCAATGCCAAAGCACCAGTTGCCCCTAAAACTTCGCAGGGCAAGTATTTCTTTAGCGACCAACCCCTACCGTTCGACTTGATCCCGGAGGCTAGCGGGAAAGTAAGCATCAATATTGCTGAGTTAAATATTCCAGATCAAGCCCCATGGAAAAACTTACAAGCCGGCGTGCTTTTTAAGGGCGATATGCTTGAGGTAAATGGTGTGAGCTTTGATCTTGGTAAAGGTCAGGCCCAAGCTCAGGGTGTAATTTCTCAAATCAATAGCGCAAGCCCTCTGGTCAGCATGAAGGGTATAGCCAAAGGATTTACTCTAGAGCAAATTTATGTCGGCACTGATTCAAATGCAAAAGTGAGCGGTGGTAATACTCAGATTGCATTTAACTTATCAGGGAAAGGCAAAAGCTTGCATCAGTTGGCTGCTTCTTCTAACGGTGCTCTGCAGATCTCCATCAACAATGCCAATCTCGATTCAAAATTGCTCAATAAAGGCGGAGATTTTGTCATCACTCTTTTGGATACCATCAACCCCACGCGTAAAAAAACCAATACTACGATTCTGGAATGTGCTGTAGCGTATTTACCGGTTACCAATGGGATGATTTCTTTAAAGAACTCCGTTGGGGTGGAGACCGATCGATTAGATATTGCTTTATCGGGCAGTGTGAACCTCAATACTGAAGCAATTAATATAAAAATCGATCCTCAAGAGAAGTCTGGCCTTACAACGGGATTTGATTTAGGCGGCTTAGTGCAGTTGGTGGGAACTCTCCAAAACCCTCAAGTAGGAGTGAATAAAGAGGGTGTTGTTAGCAGTGCAGTCTCTATTGGACTTGGGTTTTTAACTGGGGGTGTCAGTATTGCTGCCGAGAATGCAAAATCACTCACAAGCAAGAGGCAGTCCTGTGCTACGGCACTGCACTCCTGGTCGAGTATTTATCCCGGATCGAATTAATCCAGAAGTTTTATTAAAAAACCAAGCCGCTGATAAAGAGGCTGAATAAGGAAATAAAGATACTGGCAAATAATGCAGTCCAGAAGCTAGAGATCGAAAATCCACTGACTACTGCAGATACCAGCATTAGCACCAAAGCATTGACCACTAGTAAAAATAGACCCATGGTCAGAACTGTTAGCGGCAGCGTAAAGAGTATTAACAGTGGTTTAACAATGGCATTCGCAAAGCCTAAGACTAGAGCGGCAATCAGAAGTGAGCCGCCATCTGCAAAGCGTAAGCCGCTAAAAATATAGCTAGCCACCCAAAGAGATAAAGAAGTTAAGCCCCACTGGATTAGAAATAGCGTTAAGTTACCCATGGTTATCTTTCTATAAAAGTTGTAGAAAATGACACGTGCAGCACAATCTTATCAGTGGTTTAGTAGTGAGGTGGAATTTCATCTTTGAGGCCACCACCACCAGATCCTGGGCTACTAGCTTGCTCTTTAATGTCCTTTAGCTCCCGATAGAGAAACTCGATTTGTTGCTGTTGCTTATAGACGATCTCATTCAGTTTTTCGATCAGGTCTTCGGTAAAGCTCAGCTGGATTTCTAGGTTGGTGATTCTGTCTTCAGTCATATTTTGATCTCTTTTAGGAGGAAATGAGTACAAAGCGCCCATCTTCCATTTCCGCCTTTGGTCTAATCCAAAAGTCATTTGACTGCATGGATTCGTAAACATAAGCAGGTTCGAGAGTGGCTTCAATATTGGCTAGCAACAGCACTTTATAAAAACCCCCCGTTTTGATGTGTTTCAATTTGCTACCTGGTTTAAATAGGCCATCGTCAGGATCAGCCATTTTCTGCTTCATCATGTCAATAATGTACTTTCTCAGTATGATCTTGTGATGGCAAATCCCATCCCGTACTCCATTCTAGATATATCTCCGATTCCGCAAGGATTTACTGCAGGGGATGCCTTGCGTAATTCTTTGGATGTGGCTAGGCACGCTGAGAAGTGGGGTTATACGCGCTACTGGGTGGCCGAGCACCACAATATGACCGGTAATGCTAGCTCAGCAACAGCAGTACTGATAGCCTACTTAGCAGGGGGAACCTCCCGAATTCGAGTAGGCTCGGGAGGGGTAATGCTCCCAAATCATGCCCCCTTGGTGATTGCAGAGCAATTTGGCACTCTTGAGACCTTATACCCCGGTCGAATTGACTTGGGTTTAGGGAGGGCGCCTGGTACCGATCAAATGACCGCCAGAGCTTTACGTCGAGATCTCCTGGGAAGTGAAGATCGCTTTCCGCAGGATGTTCGAGAATTGCAGCATTACTTTGGACCCATTTCTGAGGGGCAGGCTGTAAAAGCAATACCGGGGGCAAATACGGAAGTACCTATTTGGATTTTAGGATCGAGCCTCTATGGCGCTCAACTCGCTGCCCATTTTGGATTGCCTTATGCCTTTGCTTCCCACTTTGCGCCGGAGCAATTATTGGAGGCGATGAAGATCTATCGTGAACTTTTTAAACCCTCCGATACATTAGATAAGCCATATTCAGCATTTGTCATGAATGTAGTGGCTGCGGATAGCGATGAAGAAGCGCAACATCTATACACCACATTACAGCAGAACGTTGTTCGGATGAGACGTAACACACGGGGCCAATTGCCACCGCCAATTGCTGATCTTGATGAATTCTGTGAGCCTCATGAAAAAGCTGCCGCTGCTCATACCTTGCAAGTTTCCGTGGTGGGTTCACTAGAAACTATTCGAAAGGGGATGCGTCAATGGCTAGAGGTAACTGGTGCAAGTGAAATGATTTTCACTGGGCAAATATTTGATCATCAGGCCCGTCTGAAATCTTTTGAAATAGCTGCGCAAGCTGCTCAGAGTCTTTAAGATTTCTCTTGCTGCTGCTTAGACTGTGTAGTCGGCGGTAATCTGGATTCCTTCATTGGCCGCTCTATTAGCTAGCTTTAATATTTCATTATCTTTGCTAATGAGAGTACACGGCTTTGCGGTATAGGCCAGATCTAGAAAGACTTGATCATCGGCATCTTGGCATTGCCAGGGCGCAGATAAGAGGTTTTGATCCTCCAATACTCTTGCAAGTAAGCGCCACTTCACAAGAATTTGTTCTTGAGCGTCTGTATCCAGAGAAAACAGGGGGCGAGAAATTACGTCAGCGAATTCTTCGAGCGTTTTTGGGCTAGCAATGGCATCAATTTGTCGACTAAGCAAAGCCTCTTTTAGATGAATTGCTCTGAAGTCATTAAAGACAAATAGATCTAGCAAAACATTGGTATCAAAGACAACAGATTTCATTTTGAAAATGAATTACGCTTGATTACTACGCCACACTTCAGGGGTTATTGTCACTTGCCCTTGATCAGAGGAGACGTAAGCTTCACCATCTTGAACATTGACATGGAGCACCATACTGCGTTCAACCAGTTTATTGAGTTCTGCTGCCTGATCTGCTGGAATTGAAATCACCTGTAAGTTACGAGCACGCGTGAGTTTATTGGCAATACCATCCCACCAAATTTTGCTAGTGTGACCACCATAGCAATACACAACCACCTGATCAGATCTACCGCAGGCTTTGAGGATGCGACGTTCGTCAGGTTGCCCTATTTCTATCCATAACTTGATGGCATCCGTGAGATCCTTGATCCAAAGATCAGGCTCATCGGTATCACTCAGGCCTTTGGTGAAGACCAAATCTTCATTTGCTTGTAGGGCAAAAGCGATGATTCTGATCATCATTCGCTCTTCAGTTTCTGAAGGGTGTTTAGCAATAGTGAGGGAATGGCTGCCGTAATAGTGGCGGTCGGAATCTGCGACGTGAAGGTCGGCTTTGTGGATAGTTGCGCGTAGAGCCATGCCGCATTATCGCCTGTATCCCCCTCGGCATATGACTAGACAGTCCTTAGCCAGTATTATTTGACCTGAGGGGCTCCCTTGAAGAGAGGGGTAAGCCTCAAATTACTGTGTATCGTAGAGTCCCATGATCCGTATCACCGAACTGCGTTTGCCTATTGACCATGCTCCAGAAGCTCTGGAGGGGGCGATTTTGAAGCGCCTCAATATTCCTGCTAAAGACTTAATCCGATTTGAGATCTTCAAGCGCAGTTACGATGCCAGAAAAAATGCGACACTGTCATTCATCTACACAGTAGATCTTGCTGCTAAGAATGAAGAGAGTCTGCTAGAGCAATTTGATGGTGATATTCATATCAGACTATCGCCGGATACGAGTTACCATTTTGTAGCTAAAGCACCCGAGTCCATTGCAAACGGTAAAGCCTTGCGCCCTGTGGTGATTGGTTTTGGTCCTTGTGGAATATTTGCAGCGCTCGTTTTGGCGCAAATGGGCTTTAAACCTATCGTCCTTGAGCGTGGCAAAAAAGTTCGTGAACGCACACAAGACACCTGGGGTTTATGGCGCAAAAATATTCTTAACCCAGAATCGAATGTGCAATTTGGTGAGGGCGGGGCCGGCACCTTTTCGGATGGCAAGTTATATAGCCAAATTAAAGATCCTAAGTTCTACGGTCGCAAAGTCATTCAGGAGTTTGTCAAAGCTGGCGCACCGGCAGAAATTGTTTATGTTGCCAAGCCTCATATTGGAACCTTCCGTCTAGTAGGTGTGGTGGAAAAGATCCGGCAAGAGATTATTGATCTCGGTGGTGAAATTCGTTTTTCCCAGAAAGTGATTGGCTTTGATATTCATGATGAGCAAATTACTGGCGTCAAGATTGAAGGCTACGATGATCTACCCGCAAGTCATGTAGTTCTTGCTCTGGGACATAGTGCCCGGGATACCTTTGAGGCTTTGTATGCTGCTGGAGTATTTATGGAGGCGAAGCCTTTCTCGGTGGGGTTTCGTATTGAACACCCCCAGTCGCTTATTGATCGAGCGCGACTTGGTCCGCACGCAGGTAATGAGCTGATTGGTGCCGCGGATTACAAATTGGTTCACCATGCCAAGAATGGCCGTTCTGTATATAGTTTTTGCATGTGCCCAGGAGGTACGGTTGTAGCTGCTGCATCAGAACCCAACCGCGTTGTTACTAACGGTATGAGTCAGTATTCTCGCAATGAACGAAATGCGAATGCAGGCATTGTGGTGGGCATTACTCCAGAGGATTACCCAGGCGGTCCGCTTGCTGGCATCGAATTTCAGCGCGCCATTGAATCCAAAGCCTTTGAGCTTGGTGGTGGTACTTATGAAGCTCCAGGCCAGTTAGTTGGCGACTTTTTAAAAGGGAAGCCTTCAACCCAATTTGGCAGTGTTCAACCCTCTTACAAACCAGGGGTGCACTTAACGGATTTGGCGGAGAGTTTGCCTGCCTTTGCAATCGAAGCCATTCGTGAGGCCTTACCAGCCTTTGAAAAGCAAATTAAAGGGTTTTCAATGAATGACGCCGTTTTAACTGGCGTTGAAACTAGAACTTCCTCACCTTTACGCATCACGAGAGGGGTTAACTTTCAGAGTTTGAACATTAAGGGCCTATATCCTGCCGGCGAAGGTGCTGGCTATGCAGGTGGAATCTTGTCGGCTGGTGTTGATGGGATTAAAGTAGCAGAAGCGCTTGCCTTAGATTGCCTCTCTCAATACCCTTGATACTGATTGACGAACCATTTATGAACTCTGTAGTAACTCCTGGTCCAGCAGAAGAAAAAGAAGTTTTATTTCATCCTGAATTACTGAAAAAGTTCGATATCAATGGACCGAGATATACCTCTTATCCAAGTGCCGACCGTTTTGTGACTGAGTTTTCAGAAGCCGACTACTTAGGGGCATTAAAACGGGTTGCCAAAGTAAATGAGCCCTTATCCCTTTATTTCCATCTACCGTTTTGCCCCAATATTTGTTATTACTGCGGATGTAACAAGATCATTACTAAAGATCATGGCCGCAGTGCAAAGTACATCAAGTATCTGGCGAAAGAAATGGCAATGGTGAGCTCAGCTATGGGGGCGCAGAAAAAGATCCCGATCACTCAGTTACATTGGGGTGGTGGTACGCCAACATTTCTTTCTCATGAAGAGATGATCGAGTTAATGCAGTACACAAGGGAGCATTTTGAGTTACTTCCCGGAGGTGAATACTCCATCGAGATCGATCCGCGGCGAGTAACCGAGAAAGATATTGCGCTCTTGGCAGAATTGGGATTTAACCGCATTAGCCTTGGGGTCCAAGATTTCAATCTTGCTGTACAAGAGGCGGTTCATCGTGTGCAGACTATTGAAGAGACTCAAGCTGTGATGGACTGGTCAAGAAAATATGGTTTTAAATCCAGAAGCGTCGATTTAATTTATGGTTTACCTAAGCAAACGCCTGAGACCTTCAAAGAAACGGTTGATACGGTCTTGGCCATGAATCCAGATCGTCTTTCTGTGTATAACTATGCGCATTTGCCGCATATCTTTAAACCTCAACGTCGTATATCAGAGGCTGAACTGCCGCCTGCAGCTGATAAGCTAGACATCCTCTCCAATACCATTGCGCGCTTAGGTGAGGCTGGTTATGTTTTCATTGGAATGGATCATTTTGCAAAGCCAGATGATGAATTGGCAATTGCACAAAAAGAAGGAAAGCTACATCGTAATTTCCAAGGCTATTCAACTCAAGCGGAATGTGATCTCTTGGCTTTTGGAATTTCCTCCATTGGCAAAGTGGACGATTGCTACTCTCAAAATGTACGTACCTTGGATGAGTATTACGCAGCTCTAGATCAAGGGCATTTACCAGTACTCAGAGGTTTACAACTAAATCCAGATGATTTATTGCGTCGTGAATTAATTGGTGAGTTGATGTGTCAATTTGCCCTCAATACCGAATCATTTGCAAATGCACATCACATTGATTTTTCTAGCTATTTCAAAGCGGAGCTAGAAGAGCTCAAAGGCCTTGAGGATGCAGGCTTACTGGAATGGCAGGGCACCAGTATGCAGGTTCCAATCAAGGGCAGACTACTGGCAAGACGGGTAGCGATGACCTTCGATAGGCATCTTAGAGAGTCACAGGCTAAAGGAACCTATTCCAAGGTGTTGTAGGTAATTTTTAAGACAAAGATTTGGGTAAATCCGAATCCATTTGATCTGCATCAAGTAAATAACAAAACACTGTTGCTTTTTAGCAAATTTAAAAATCACAGCCTGATTTAATTTGATTTGCATCAAATTCCTTCCCACTTATCAATTCGAAAATGAACTCATCAAATTGATAACTAAGAGGAAATCATCATGCGTATTAAAACTCTCGTGGCAGCAATGGCTGCAGTAGCATCGCTAGCACCAATCGCCGCACAGGCACAAGCTGCAGCGGAAAATCCATGGATGATTCGTGTGCGCGCCGTGGATTTGTTGTTTCAGAATGGGCAATCTGGCGGTAATGGAGCAGTTCAGGCTTTAAATGTTAAGGCACAGAATCAATGGATTCCTGAAGTGGATGTTTCTTATTTCTTTACTAAAAATATCGCTGCAGAGTTAGTTTTAACATATCCACAGCAAGTAAATATTACTGCTGGATCAGGCAATACCAACGTCGGTAAGATTACTGCTTTACCACCGTCCTTATTGGCACAGTATCACTTTACAGATTTAGGTGCATTCAAACCATACGTAGGTCTCGGTGTGAACTACACAATTTTCGGTAATCGCCAAAATTTCCCAGCACTTGGAAATTCTGTAACGGTTAATCAATCTAGCATTGGTGTAGTTGGACAAATCGGTATGGACTATATGTTTGATAAAAACTGGGGTATGAACGTTGACTTGAAATACGCAACTATGAGCACTGAGGTTAAGACTGTTTCAGGCGGTACTAATTTAGGTACATTAACCTTGAATCCATGGATGCCAGCTGTAGGTGTGACATACAAGTTCTAAGAATTCAGTTCTTAGTGCTTGAGATAGGGCCCCTAAGGGGCTCTATTTTTTTGTCTGCAATTTATTGCACTAAGTGGTTGAGTAGTGCCTCAAACTTGATTTCATCGAAATGTAAATTATCAAAGCGCTGTATTGCTATGTGTTCTGGTGGCTGCACTCTGCGCTTGAGGTACTGATCCCAGTGCGCGAGCTTGTATTCATCTCTGGGATCGGCACGCATTTCCATTCGATGTTTTGCTTCATTCGCTTCTAGATCAATCCAGGCGATTTTGATGCTAGATGCATTTGGAACTCCAAGCTCTTCTGGGTTAAACATCCTGCCACTTTGGATCTCGCTAGAGAATGGGCCTACAAGAATGACATTCACCCCAAGTTGAAGATTTTCTTTTGCTAGGGCAATGAGGCCTGAATATTCCCAATCCCGGAGGTTTTCAAGATAGTAGGGGCTGTCGCGATCATTGGGATTATTGGTGGTGAGCTCCATTACATGGGCGCTATAGGCTCCATAAACCGTATCTTTGTCCAGAAAGAAAAAATCTTCCCCTGTTTTTTCAACAATGCGCGGTAAGGCCTTTTTTGCTAAGGTGGATTTACCAGTGCCTGCATGACCTGCAAAGAGGATGAGGCGAGGGTTAGCGGTACTGAGTTTGCAGGTCATTTATCTCTTAATTTGGACTGATTGCTTTAGTAAATTCTACTGCGCAACACCATGTTTATTAGAAATATCAGGAGATTGGGTGAAGTAGCGATAATGTCGCCATGGCTTTAATCGTACTCACTGATGCAAAACTGGCTTTCGGCCACGTTGACCTCCTCGCAAACACGGCTTTTTCACTCGAATCGGGTGAGCGTGTTGGCTTAATTGGCCGTAATGGCACTGGCAAATCTTCTTTATTGAAGATATTGGCTGGCATTGAAAAACTGGATGACGGACTCCTGCAGTATCAACAGGGCTTGCGTATTGCCTATGTTCCTCAGGAACCTATTTTTGACGCTGAAGAAACGATATTTGAAGCAGTCTCAAAGGGTGTGGCGCAGGCTAAGGCTTTGCGTGAAGAGTATGAGGCTCTAAGTGTGGGCGATTGGGATGATGCCTCGCATCATCGTTTGGATGAAGTGCAATCTCAGTTAGAAGCCCTCAGTGGCTGGAACTGGGAGCAGCGGGTTTACGAGACATTAGATCGCCTGCATTTAGAGGCGGATCTTAAAATCAGTACACTCTCGGGCGGAACCAAAAAACGTGTAGCACTTGCCCGCGCTTTAGTGGAAATGCCAGATGTTTTATTGCTCGATGAGCCAACCAACCACTTGGACTTAGATTCAATCGCTTGGTTAGAAGAGCTTTTAAAGGAATACCAAGGATCAGTCATTCTGGTGACCCATGATCGTGCCTTTTTAGATAATGTTTGTACCCAAATCGTGGAGTTGGATCGCGGGATCTTACGTAGTTATCCCGGTAACTTCACACAATACGAAGTATTAAAAGAACAAGAACTGAACTCCGAGTCATTGGCTAATGCAAGGGCTGATAAATTATTGGCTCAAGAGGAGGTATGGATACGTAAAGGGGTTGAAGCGCGTCGTACTCGAAGCGTAGCGCGTATTGCACGTCTAGAGACATTGCGCAATAGCCGTGCCGAGCGCAGGGATGCGATGGGTCAAGTGAAATTGGCTGTTTCTGCGGGAGATCGTAGCGGTAAGATCGTTGCTGATCTACAAAATGTCAGTAAATCTTACGATCGACCTATTGTTACTGACTTCACTGCAACGATTTTGCGTGGCGATAAAGTCGGCCTGCTTGGACCGAATGGGGCTGGTAAAACGACTTTGCTCAAACTGAT
>SESC01000620.1_pt1 | contig 12572 bp, 10 predicted proteins | sample 3171431 | NCBI WGS metagenome assembly SESC01 (sample SAMN06051868, study PRJNA518727) | freshwater metagenome | biome: subpolar coniferous forest; feature: holomictic lake; material: water; isolation source: holomictic Lake 227, 8 m depth | place: Canada: near Kenora, Ontario | collected... | reverse complement strand
CTTCAAGAAAGCCATGGAAGGGATAGCCTGCCTAAAGAGTTATCAAATTCCGTTGACTGTAAGGGTGACCATCAATCGGTACAATGTGAACGATTTGGAAAATATCGCAGAACTATTGCTAGAAGAAATAGGACTGCCAAGTTTCTCCACAAATAGTGCAACACATTTTGGGCTATGCAAAAACAATGCAGAGCAAGTCCAACTTACTCCAGATGAACACTATCTAGCGATGAATACTCTTCAGATATTGAATATTAGATATTCAGATCGAATTCAAGCCCAGGCAGGGCCCCTTGCCAATTTGAAAGCATGGAACAAAATGAAAAAATCCCTCGCACAGGGCTTAGAAGAGCCATCAAATCTAGGTTTTGGTCATTTGACCTCTTGTGGAGGTCCAATGACGAATATAGCAATACGGGCGGATGGGGTTATTGTACCATGTAGCTTGCTTAGCCACATTGAGCTGGGTAGAATAAACGAAGATAACCTAACGGAAATATGGTCCCATCATCCCCAGCTAATTAGACTTAGGGAGAGACACAAGATTTCGCTCAAAGATTTCAAATTCTGCAGAGGATGTGATTACATTGAGTATTGCAGGGGAGGTTGTCCTGCCGTCGCCTACAACATTTTAGGCAACGAATATCATCCCAGCCCAGATTCATGTCTAAAGAGATTCCTTGAGGCTAGCGGCACATTGCTCACGAAAAGGTGCGAGACACCATGAATAAAGCCATCCATGACAACAAGAGTTTCCCACTCAACGTGCTATATTTCTATCTAACAAAAGGGTGCAATTTGGCTTGTCGTCATTGCTGGGTTGCACCTAAGTATCAAAAAGATGATCAGATTTATCCTAGCCTTCCCCTAGATCTATTCAGATCTATAATATATCAGGCAAAACCCTTGGGCCTCAATAGCATAAAACTCACGGGAGGAGAACCGTTACTCCATCCTAAAATTGTAGATATTCTTGAGTTGACCAGGATAGAGAAGCTTAGGCTAGTTGTGGAAACAAATGGCGTCCTTTGTTCTCCGATCTTGGCGAGAAAGATCGCTGAGTGCAAAGACCCTTCTGTTTCAGTTAGCATCGACGGTACTGATGCCGAGACGCACGAATGGCTCCGGGGCGTTCCAGGATGCTACGAAGCTGCTTTAAATGGCGTACGTAACCTTGTTGATGCAGGACTTAAACCCCAGCTTATCATGACTTTGAACAAGAGAAACAAGAATCAAAAAGAAGATTTCTTAGAACTAGCTGAATCCTTAGGTTGCGGTTCAATAAAATTTAATATGGTACAGAATGTGGGACGCGGAGAGATAATGCATCGAGATGGAGAAACCTTAACTATTGAGGAACTTGTCGCCACCAATGAATATTTAGAAAATAGCCTTTCCAAGTCGACAAAGCTTACGGTGTTTGCCAGTCATCCACTTGCATTTCGCCCTCTAAGTAGGATGTTTGGTTCTCTCGGGAATGGATGTCAGACCTGTGGTGTTCTTGGAATTCTAGGCGTTCTTGCAGATGGTTCCTATGCACTCTGTGGTATTGGCGAAACCATTCCGGAACTTATTTTCGGTAATGCAGCCCGAGATAAATTAGCGGATATTTGGGAAAAATCAATTTTACTTCAGGAAATCCGCAAAGGAGTACATGAGCACTTAAAGGGAATTTGCAGCGAGTGTATTGTAAAGAACATGTGTCTCGGGCATTGTATAGCAAATAACTACCACAATAGTAAAGACCTATGGGCACCACACTGGTATTGCGAAGAAGCTTATAAAGCAGGGCTGTTTCCAGAGAGCAGACTAACTAAGGGAATATCTTAATTTGGCTTAAGGGCTGACGGGTGATAAAGTATCCAAATTTTGGCTCCCGCAGTAAGAAAATCGCTATCATTAAACGAAGTGATTTCAGGCATGCCTTTGGAAATGAGTAAATTATCTCCCGTCAACCCCTTAGGGCAACTTCGTATAATCAACCGCAGGATTATCAAAGTAATAGTAATAGAGGCATCGTGGCTATATCCATCACTGCGTTTCACCATTCATCAAAATGATTATATGTAACCTGCAATATCTACGCATGATATGGAGGGCACAGAAAAAACCATAGCGTATGCATTCGCTGCTGCCTGTGTCTTGGGAATAATAATTGTTGGCGCGCTGGTACTGACGAGCCATACGACCGAAGAAGAGTTCTCAGAAATATATTTTGAAGATCCAGATAGGCTTCCCAGTATGGTCAAAATAGGCGACAAGATCGATTTCGCATTCACTACCATATCGCATGAGAAAAAGCAGACCGCCTATGATTATAAAGTAACCTATGATGGCCATGACATAATGTCTGGATCCTTCTCTCTTGAGCCCTCCAGTTCAAAGACGATAAATGTAAACATAACGCCCGAGAACACAAGCCAGGTCAAAATGACAGATCCTGTCGTGAACTTATCCAAAATGAAATATAAAGCTGCATCGTGCACCATATCAAGACAAGACGACGGATTTGATCGGATGGAATTATTACCACCACCTAATGGCTACTCATTGGTATTATGCGGCGCAAATGCAATCAGACTTCAGATCATGGATAGTGTTGGCCTATTGATATTTGATCCAAAATTAAAGGAATCATACAATACCAGCTTTCGTACCGTAATCCCAGAAGTACGCATAGCGTCATCAGATGGACCATTTCTCTCTAATTTAGGATATATGATACGTCGCGATGACTGGAATATAGTCAATGACAGAGGCAACATCGATATCATGCACAAGAATTCCAGTACTATCTATCGTTATGGCTTAAAGAAGGTATCCGTGAAGGTGTCATCTGCGAATTCTGAGATACGTGGAGCTGGAGCCAAACCCGCAGTTAGTGAGACGCGGACTGGTTCTGAATACGAGATTCATTTTAGGATTACGGTAAAGGAAGATCCAGATAAGCTGCTGAACATTTTGTGATACGACAAAGCTCGCGCACGCACCGAATCGATTTTGATGATAGTTGCTTTCGGTCTGCAGATCTGGTGCATCAACGCGTATGCATTCAATATCTAACGCTAATAGGGCAAAATTGATTATGTTGAAGCCCTAATGAACTTCTTGATATGGAGTTCTTGCTTTCTCTGTGCGTGCTGATCAGCTTTCTAACCACTTTGATTATTACACCTAAGTGGATTCGTAAAGCTCTGAAGATCGGCCTGCATGGTTATGATATGAACAAGCCCGGTAAGCCAAAGGTTGCTGAGATGGGTGGGATCTGCGTCGTCTTCGGCTTTGTGCTTGGGATGCTGGCCTATATCGGCCTCATGACTTTCTACTTGCATAGTCCGAAATACATTGATCTCATGGCTGTTCTCTGCACCGTGCTCATGACCTGCATAATCGGGATGATGGATGACCACCTGGGCTGGAAGAAGGGGCTACGGCAGTGGCAGAAGCCGATCTTCACTCTATTTGCCGCCCTGCCCATGATGGTCGTGAACGCAGGGCACTCCACCATGAACCTGCCCATTCTGGGCACCATAGATTGGGGCATCCTCTATCCGCTCTTGATAGTTCCCCTCGGAATAGTCGGAGCTTCGAACGCCTATAACCTGCTGGGTGGGTATAACGGGCTTGAGGCCGGGATGGGAGTGATAATATTATTAGTACTTGGCTATGTCGGGCTGCAGAATGGTAAATCGGATGCATCTGTTCTTGCCCTGGTTATGGTGGGCGCTCTGCTGGCATTTCTCTATTTCAACTGGTATCCTGCCAAGGTTTTTCCCGGCGACACGCTGACGTACTCCGTGGGCGCGCTCGTAGCCTGCGTGGCGATTTTGGGAGACATGGAAAAGATTGCGATTTTACTCTTCATACCTTATGTAATTGACTTCATTCTGCCCATGCGAAAGGGGCTCAATGTAGAGGCATTTGCCAAGGTGAACGAGGATGGAAGCCTGGAGCAGCCCTATGATAAGATATATGATACCACGCATCTGGCGATTGCGGTACTAAGAAATATAAAGCGGAAGGTCTATGAGAGGGATGTGGTGGTGTTTATATATTTGATGGAAATTGTAATGGTAGGATTAGTGTGGATTGTGTATTTGAGAGAAAATGCGATTTTATGATGATAATAATAAGTGAGGAGGGCTAACAATAAATGAAGGTATTATTTGATATAGGGCATCCGGCAGACGTCCATTTGTTTAAATATACTATTAAGAATTTAGAAAAAGATAATCATGAGATTAAGATATGTATTAGAGAACGAGAAAATATAGTTAAAAAATTATTAGATTACTATGAGTTTAATTATGAAAATTTAGAAAAGAATACCCCCGGATTGTTTAATAAAGCAATTACGATGTTTAAAAATGATTATAAATTAATTAAAATATCTAAAAGATTTAATCCTGATATTTATGTGAGTTTATCCTCTCCATATTCTGCACAGGTTAGTAAATTATTAGGACGCCATTCTATCACCTTTACCGATTCGGAACCTACGAGATTAACGCTAGCTTTAACCATGCCCTTTACGGATGTAATTATAACTCCTAGCGGATTTGCAGGGGATTTAGGCAAAAAGCAAATTCGAATTAGCGGATACAAAGAACTTGCATATCTTCATCCCAATTGGTACAAGCCCAAATCGGACATTTTGAGAATACTCGGTGTATTAAAAGATGAACCATATGTGATTCTTCGATTTAGCGCCTTCGATGCAAGCCATGATATCGGGATTAAAGGATTCTCTTTGGAAGACAAACGGAGATTGGTCAAGGAATTAGGCAAATATGCGAAGGTATTTATATCGTCCGAGGTAAAACTGCCATTAGATCTCAAAAAATATAGCTTAGATATACCACAACATAGAATGCATGATGCATTGTATTATGCATCGATGTTGGTAGGTGATACACAAACCTCGACAACGGAAGCTGCTTGTCTTGGCACACCAGCAGTACGATGCAATTCATTCGTTGGTCAAAATGATATGAGCAACTTTATAGAGCTAGAAAAAATATATGGCCTAATTTTTAATTATAATCTGCCAGAAAATGCAATAGAAAAGTCAATCGAGCTAATTCAACAGCAAGATCTTAAGGAAAAATGGATAAATAAAAAAGAAAAATTGTATAAAGAGAAAATTAATGTGACCGCTTTCCTGACATGGTTTATTGAGAATTATCCCGAGAGCTTAAGGATGACGAAAGAAAATCCATCTTTCCAGGAACGTTTTAGATGAAAATTGCATGTGTTATAGGCGTAAGACCCGAATTCGTTCAAGCAGAGCCAGTTATAAACAATTTAAAGAAACATGATGTAATTCTTGTGCATACAGGTCAACATTACGATTATGAGATGTCAAAGGTTTTCTTTAACGAGCTGGATCTACCTGAGCCAAATTACCACCTGGAAGTCGGATCCGGATTGCATGGATACCAGACGGGAATAATGCTAAAAAGCATTGAAGACGTATATATAAAAGAGGAACCAGATAGCGTATTAGTATTTGGTGATACAAATACGACTTTAGCAGGGGCACTAGCTGCTGTAAAGCTGCACATCCCTCTGGCGCATGTCGAAGCCGGATTGAGGAGTTTCGATAGGCGAATGCCTGAGGAGATAAATCGAGTTGTAGTTGATCATGTTTCGAATATGCTCTTTGCACCTACAAGCACGGCAGTAATCAATCTTTCTAATGAAGGAATTTCTGAATGTGTTTTTAATACGGGCGATGTAATGTATGATTCATTGCTTCAGAAGACGGACTCTATTAAAAATAATCGAGATATTTTAGATGAATATCATCTGCAGGCGCAAAAATATTTTTTGATAACACTTCATAGATCAGAAAATACAGAGTGCTTTGAGAATTTGAAGAATATACTTCTCGCAATCAACGAATCGGGTAAACAATTTATATTCCCAATCCATCCCAGAACCAAGAAGTTTATAGAAAAATATTCTTTGTCACCTCTATTGAATAAAATGGATAATATTCTGATAATTAAGCCACTTGGTTCTCTAAATTTCCTGAGGATCTTGCAGGGGGCCAAGAAAGTTTTGACCGACTCAGGGGGAATTCAAAAGCAGGCATTTATGCTGGGAATACCCTGCATCACCCTCCGAGAGAATACAGAATGGGTTGAAACTGTGGAAATGGGATGGAATGTATTGGTTGGCACGGATAAAGAAAAAATCAAAAAAATGATAAATATTTTTAGCCCCCAAGGAGAGCGCCCCAGAGTATATGGAGAAGGAAAAGCAAGCAAAAAAATATCTGAAATATTGACATCTATGGCAGATAAGAAAAGAGGGAGCCAGAAAAGAATATGATGTTAAAAAAGTCTAATTTATTGATAATATCTGACCGGTATCCCCATGAAAAGGATACAATAAGCTCATCCTTTGTGAAGGGCCAGGTCGATTGCTTGAAAAATTACGTTGCCCATATCGATGTAATCGCATTGACCCCCTTTGTCCCCAGGTTTCTCTCTCAATTCTCGTTCATGAACCCCAGATGGCGGAGAGATGCCTTTGCAAAGGATTATAAGTACGATAATGTAAGCGTATTTTTTGCCAGGTATTTTACTCTGCCGTTTGAGTTCTCAAGGAGGTGGCGAGGGGATGAAGCATTTAAAGTTGTGGAGAAAATAATAAGAAGAAGAAAAATGCATTTTGATTTAATACACGCACACTTCACGTATCCCTCAGGATATGTCGGAGCAAAGCTCAAAGAAGACTATAAAACGCCTGTGATTCTAACTGTGCATGAAGACCATGATGTGTTTTTAAGGGAGATTCTATCGAATAACAGGAACATAATTTATACATGGAATTCTGTAGATAAAATTATCCGGGTTAATAAAAAAGATCTAATGGAATTCAAACGATTACAGATCGATGAGTCTAAACTGATGTTCTTACCAAATGGCTATTCCCAAGACCTGTTTTTCCCAATGGACTCGAATAATGCGCGCATAAAGCTCAAATTGCCTTTAGATAAGACGATCCTCGTCAACATAGCCAGCCTGGAAGCTTACAAAGGCCAGAAATATCTGATTGAAGCCATGAAAAAAATTTTGGTTATAAGACAAGATATAATGCTCTATATCGTAGGCCAGGGGTCCTTGGAAAATAGCCTTTCGTCGCTTATAAATAAGTATGGCCTTCAAGATAATGTCATCCTGGCAGGAGGAAACAAGCCTCGTGAAGAGATCGCTCTCTGGATGAATGCCTGCGATGTCTTTGTCCTGCCAAGCCTGAGCGAGAGCTTCGGGATCGTGCAGATCGAGGCTATGGCCTGCGGCAAGCCCGTTGTGGCAACGAGAAACGGTGGCAGCGAGGAAATTGTCATAGATGACAAGCTGGGTATACTAGTTGAATCAAGGGATAGTGAAGGGTTAGCGAGAGCGATATTCACTGTGCTAAATGAAGGGTGGGATCAGAAGTATATCCAAGAATACGCAAAGAAGTTTACTTGGGATCGGATAACAAATAAATTAATGATAACATATAGTGAAATTCTCAAGACGGATCTCTTTGGAGATTAGATGAAGCTGACGAGCCGAAATATAAATATGAATTGGAAAAAGCAATATGCAGGTGTGGAGATCCTTAGACGTTTATGGAGTCTATTTGAGAATATGAAAAGAGGTTTGCAAAGGACTATGCTTCCACATGCAATTGAGATATTCAAAATAGATTTATTTTCACCATATTATCTATTTCCGAGTATATATATTTTGTATTTTACATTTGGATGTATTAAGTTAACAAACCTACCATATCCATCACGCGAGTCTATTATATTTATTATTATTGGCATTATATTTTATTTTATAGGTGCATGTGTCTCAACGAGAGCGTTTAAGCGTAACGATTTTCTTTATTGCCAATGTCAAAAGAGTTCAAATATTGGAAAATTAATTCTCGCGTTTATTTCAATATCTATATTTGGTGCAATTATCGCCATGACAATACAAACCATTTTTTATGGAGTGCCACTATTAGATCCGAGCATACGCCTAGCCATGTCTCCCAAAATATTATCTGCTATTATTATATTACCATTATCATTAAATTATTATTTATCGATTAAATTAAATGAAGCGATTAGTGATAGGATGAAAATATTATATATCGTTCTCATTTTCGCAATAGGCATAATCACTTCATTATTTACTGCATATAGAATTCTTGTTGTAGTTTTCCTTCTAACATTTATAGTAATAATAAACGTCTCTTTTAGAAGGATTAAACTAATTTATCTCTCAATCGCAGGATTCATTTTAGGATTAATTATCGTTGGGCTTCAACAATATCGCCTTCAAAAAACAATTGGTTCCTCTTCGTTTGATTATCTTAACCCCCACGGATATCCAAACATCCTTATTGCAGCACACTTGCCATGTCATGAAGGAGCAACGGTATTTTCGGATATCGTGCGTTTATTTCCCGTCAGCGGATGGCTTCATGGCCAATTTTTCCGAATGAGCTTGGAAGTAATCAAGCCCGGAATTCAATTAGGACCAAGTAGTTTTATATCGCTGGTTCGGGGAACAAATCTGGAAAGTGGAACTACAGCCAGTATTCTTGGAGGTCCATACCTGGATTTCGGCTTTTTTGGGATTACGGTATTCATGTTTTTGGTTGGTTTTGCATTGATGTTGCTTTATAATAATATGAAATGCACGAAAACCGATGCGTTTTGTGATAGTGTCGGAGTTATATCTTACGCATATTCATTGGCGATTTTTATTGTTTCAATTCATGTAGATCTATTTTCTAGCACTATATTAATGGCGTCATTATTTTTCGTTATATTTCTACAGATTATCGTAAGCAAATGGTACAAGAATTGGAAAATATTAGCAATTACCGGACTGATTATTATTAGTGCCTTTGCCATAATTTTAACCCCGAATATATTCAATGAGACAGGAATTGAGTCCTCTGCCATAAAATTTTGCTCCACGAATTTGAATAATGACGAAATGATTCTTGTAGACAAATATTCGGCAAGAACAGGACTTACATTCAAAAATAATATATTTAGTCCTATTGATTATTATTCAACTAATTCGAATATGTGGAATATACTAAAAAATCATAATAATATAAATATAAAATACATTTTTTTGAATAAACACGCACCGATTTTAAAAAGCAAACTGCCAGAAGAGATCAACGATATCGCCATAAACAATATATATGCCAGCGATGACATTAATATATATGATATGAACTATTAATTTATAGTGGATGTAAATTATGTTTAGCAAACAAATAATGATTAAAAATACTATTCTCACAGGACTCGCGCTTGCCTTTACAGGACTGACTCGAGTAATTTACAGCATTGCGGTTGCAAAAAGCTTTAATGCAGATATCCTGGGTCAAATGAATTTAATCATTTCCATTACCATGCTGCTTTCTTTGGCCATCTCAATAATAACGGAAAGCTCCGCTACAAAATTCTTGAGCGAATTTCCCTCAGATAGTGATAGGAAAAACACTTTTGCTTTGCTTTTGCGGTGGCTGCTGATTGGATCATTGATTCTAATAGTTGCGACTTATTCTTTGCAGAATTACATGCTGCAATATATCAAAATAGACAAAAGCATATTTATGATCAGTCTTCCGCTTATATTATTAATATCAGCTCACCATTTTTGTAGGGGCTGCTTTTACGGCCTCAATGCTATCGATAAATATCTTAAGTTAGAACTTGTTTCTGCTGCGCTTTTTTTTCTGGTCCTTGGGGCAGACATATTCGTATGGAGACAGAATTTGCTGTGGCCATTTCTGGCATACTATCTTCTATTCACCTTATTGGGCGTAGTTAGCTTAAAAGAATACTTTCGGCCTTCAAAGAAGTCATTTGCTTTAAGTAGATATATTGGGATCTATGGCATCATCGCTGCGATTGGAACATTAGCCAGCACATCCAAGGCATATATAGCCAATATATCAATTGGAATTTATCTATCTCCTGAACAGGTTGGGTTTTATTCGGCTGCCATATCAATAACAACGATTCTTATGTACGCGCCAACAATCCTTGGACGTGTCCTTCTTCCTACCATATCTTCTTCGTATGGAGCTGGCGATGTTCATACAATCAAGAAATTACTGGATATTACAACAGTATGGCTCTCCATGGCAGTATTCTTCTTGGGTGGCATATTAATCATTTTATCTAAAGAAATACTTATCTTACTATTTACACCCGCGTTCAAAGAAGCAGCTTTTTCACTCCAAACGCTAATATTGGATTTATGTCTTGCTACCATGGTTTTGCCCGCCGTCAGCGCTTTAGTTGGAACAAAGTACGTTAGAATCCCAGCATTCGCCGCCATTTTTGGTACTTTAGTGAGCATAGCTGTTTGGCCCTACCTCATACCAACGTTTGGGATCGACGGTGCTGCAGCAGGTTACATCATAGGAACTATCGTGTGCACAATAGTTCCTCTGTTTTACGCTAAAAAGTACTTCGACATGGATCTGAGAAAGCTTAGTTTCATGATTTTGCTTTCGCTTTTCCTATTTGGCTTTGCTACGGCGATAGGTCATTACGCAAAATACTCCTGCTGGATAACTGCGTTCATATTTGCAGCGTTATTCTTAATAACTTTAAGAAAGGACCTTAGCGTGATATTTTATGAGCTTAAAAAGAATTTATAACAAGTATGACAATCCATAAAAAAGTAGTCGGCTATTTTTGGTATAAAATAGCCTCAACCCGGATTTTCCAGTCTTTTTCAACCTAACTAGCGTCGCCTGACAGGATACGGCTTTCTGGGTGCTGATTTGTGCGCGCTCTCCTGTCTGGACCCTCTGGCCGTGGCCCTCCCTCGATAGGAATTGGCAGACTCGGCTGCGGCCCCCACGGCCATCTTTGCCGTTTCGGAATGGTACTGGTGCTCCATGACTGCTACTTTCGTCCGTATCAGCCGTTCAATGCTGCGCAGGAAATTGCGTTCATCTGCAGCGCAAAACGAATATGCTTTGCCATCCGCCCCGGCACGCCCCGTGCGACCGATGCGATGGATATAGCTCTCCGGCTCGTTGGGCAGATCGAAGTTAATCACATGGGATATTTCATCAACGTCAATTCCCCTCGCGGCAATATCCGTTGCCACAAGTACCCGCAAGCGGCCGGATTTGAAATCATGCATGGCCTTGGTGCGCTGGTTTTGCGACTTGTTGCCGTGAATGGCATCTGCGTTGATCCTGCTCTTGTTGAGCGCCTCAGCGATCTTATCCGCCCGGTGCTTGGTTCGGGAGAAGATCAGGACGCGTTCCATATCTTCATCTACGATAAGCCTCTGCAATAGCGGAAACTTATTGTTTTGATCCACAAAGAAAACGCTCTGCTTGATGCACTCGAGAGTGCTGGCCTGGGGAGTGACCTCGATGCGTACGGGATCGGTGAGAAGCTTTTCTGCAAACTCGCCTGTCTCCCGGGACACTGTGGCCGAGAAGAAAAGCGATTGATGCTTTGGCGGCAGAGCTGCGACTATCCTTTTCATATCCTTGATGAAACCCATGTCAAGCATGCGGTCTATCTCATCCAGGACGAAGAACTCTACGCCCCTCAGCATAATGTAGCCCTGATTCATCAGGTCGAGCAGCCGGCCGGGTGTGGCAACCAGGACATCGACGCCTTGAGAAAGCATCTTGACCTGTGGCCCTTGACGAACCCCACCGAATACGACTGTATGCCGGAAACGCATAAACTGGCCGTATGTGGCAAAGCTCTGGTCTATCTGTGCGGCCAGTTCTCTGGTAGGTGCGATAATCAGAGCGCGCGGAACTCCGGGGGGGGAGGGCCTGTGCTGTTCTGATATCTTTTGCAATATGGGCAGCACGAATGCTGCGGTCTTGCCTGTGCCTGTCTGAGCGATGCCCATCAGGTCTTTTCCATTCAAAAGATGGGGTATAGCCAGCGTCTGTATGGGAGTCGGTGCAGTGTATCCTTCCTTGGCCAATGCTCGGCAAAGCGGATCTATGATATTTAAATTTCCAAATGACATTCTTGCCTCTAGATAATTCTAAGTTTCGACCTTCGATTTGGTTGAAGTCCTTTGATGTGGATCCGAAAAGAAACTGGTTGAGTCGTATCTGTTGTCTCTTAATACGGAGAGATACTTCAACCGGCTGCAGAGGCACTTGGGGAAGAATGCTACTTTGTTAAAACGAAATGACAATAATATTATAATCAAATCCTTTTAATATCGCCTTGATTGCTTAGCAGGCCTTTCGCCTGTGCTTTTGGCAAGCATTCCTGGGAATATGCAGGCCTGGATCCTTTTTTTCAGGGAAAGGTGTCACGGTACCACGTCCCAAATCGGAACATGCCACGTCTGTCGTCTCTCCTGGACCAATATTCAAGCCGTCTCTGCCATTTCCAAATCTCATTTTTTCTATTTATCCTTTATATCGATTCCAAAGAACCGATCGGTGCTCGCAAAAACATCTCAACAGCTTTTTTGAATCAATGCAAATGAAGCCTATTAACGAGGTGCACTTTAGTCTATATACCTGTCGGTCAAATATCTGCCCGTTAA
>SESC01000619.1_pt1 | contig 12582 bp, 4 predicted proteins | sample 3171431 | NCBI WGS metagenome assembly SESC01 (sample SAMN06051868, study PRJNA518727) | freshwater metagenome | biome: subpolar coniferous forest; feature: holomictic lake; material: water; isolation source: holomictic Lake 227, 8 m depth | place: Canada: near Kenora, Ontario | collected 2014-07-08... | reverse complement strand
CGATGAGAAAATTCGTCTCCTGCTGAATTCGACAGCCGAAGCGATATACGGCCTGGACATGAAAGGTAACTGCACCTTCTGCAATAACTCCTGTCTCTATCTGCTTGGATACAAGCACCAGGACGAACTGCTCGGAAAGAACATGCATTGGCTGATCCATGCTAAATACCCTGATGGAACGCACTTTCCCGTTGAAGAATGCCGTATTTTTCAGGCGTTCAACAGAGGTGAAGGTACGCACGTGGATGACGAAGTGCTCTGGCGTTCTGACGACACATCGTTTGCCGCTGAATACTGGTCGTACCCACAACGCCGTGATGGTGTCGTTGTAGGGGCGGTGGTGACATTCCTCGATATCACCGAGCGAAAGCGGGCGGAAGACACCCTGCAGCGGGTGAACCAGAAACTCAATGTGCTCTCCCAGCTGACCAGGAAAGACTTAACCAACCATCTCTTTGTCCTGAGCAGCTACCTCGAACTGACAAAAAATCAGTTGGCCGGGCAGGACCACATCATCGACACCCTGGAAAAAGGTATTCAGGCGGTCCGGCTGATCCACGGAACCATTGAATATTCGAAGGATTACCAGGAAATGGGAGCAAAACCACCGAAATGGCAGAACGTGAATATGGCAATGTTGTTTGGGCTCTCCCATATCTCTATCGGCAGCATTCAACACAGCATTGAAACAGGGGCCCTCGAAATCTATGCCGATCCCCTGCTGGAAAAGGTATGCCAGCGCCTCTTCGAGAACTCCGTGAAACACGGGGGCCATGTCACAAAGGTCCGGGTCTGGCACACCGTCACTCCCAACGGGGCAACTATCGTCTTTGAAGATGACGGTATCGGTATCCCGAATGGGAAGAAAGAGCAGATCTTTTCACGCGGGGACGGGACCCGGACTTCGATGAACAGCCTCATTTTTGTACGGGAAATTCTTGATATTACCGGCATCACTATCATCGAAACCGGCGAGCCGGGCAAAGGAGCACGGTTTGAGATGACGGTGCCGAAGGGAGCGTGGAGAATGGCAGGGACGGATAAATAATGGATGAGATACTCCGGGTCCTCTATGTCGATGACGACCCGGACCTTCTGGACATTGGCAGGCTATTCCTGGAGGAATCCGGAGATTTTACCGTATCGACGGTAATTCGCGCATCTGACGCAATCCGGCTACTTGAACGGGAAAGGTTCGATGCCATCATCTCCGATTACCAGATGCCGGAGATGGACGGCATCCAGTTCCTGATCGAGGTGCGGACACGCTTTGGACCGATCCCGTTTGTCCTGTTTACCGGCAGGGGCAGGGAAGAGGTTGTTATCCAGGCGATCAACAGCGGGGCAGACTTCTACCTGCAGAAAGGCGGCGATCCCAGCGCACAGTTTGCAGAACTGGCCCACAAGGTCAGGTCAGCGGCATTACGGAAAAGGGCAGAAGATTCTCTGCGGCAGAGCGAGGAGAAATACCGGCATTTAATCGAACACTCGAATGAGGCAATTGTCGTTGCACAGGACGGGATGCTGCAGCTGGTTAATCAACGGGCGGTCGAACTGACCGGGTATCCGAGACCGAAACTCCTGTCCATGGAGTTTTCTGCAGTTATTTACCCTGATGACCGTGCGATGGTAGTGGAACGGCACAACAAGAGATTAAAGGGTGAGGAGGCCCCGTCCCGCTATAGTTTCCGACTGAGTCCACCGGATGGAAGCATACGGTGGGCTGAGCTCAGCGTCACCCCGATAGACTGGAACGGACGCCCGGCCTCGTTGAATTTCTTAACGGATATCACCGAACGCAACCAGGCAGAGAGGGCACTCAGGGAGAGCGAGGAGAAGTATCGTTCCCTTACCAGCCAGGTCCATGATGGCATTTATATCTACCAGGGGAATCGTTTTGTCTATACGAACACCAGGGTTTCCGAGATAACCGGGTATTCAAATGAAGAACTTCTCAGTATGCAGTTTATAGAGCTGGCTCACCCGGATGACCAGGCATATATTAAGGATATCGCAGAACGCAGGTGGCGGAGAGAACCCGTTCCTGACATGTACGAGTGTCGTATTATCCAAAAAAACGGAGAGGTCCGGAACCTGGAACTTGTTGTTTCTACTATTCCGTACCAGAACGGGATTGCCGCACTGGGAGTTGCCCGTGACATCACCGATCGGAAACGGGCAGAGGACGCGCTTCGTAAAAGCAATGCACTGTTAAAACGGGCTGAAGAAGTCGGCGGGTTTGGCAGTTGGGAAATTAGTCTGAATGAAAAAACGGTCACCGCATCTGAGGGTGCAAGGATACTCTATGGTCTTCCAGGGACACAATGGACACTTGAAGAGGTCCAGAAAATTCCCCTGCCTGAGTACCGTCCTCTTCTTGATACGGTGTTTGGAGATCTTGTCACGGGAAAATCATCCTACCATACAGAGTTCAAAATCCGGAGGCTATCTGATGGGGCAGTCCTGGACATCCAGTCTTACGCAGAATACGACCCGGTAAATAACGTCGTTTTCGGGGTGATCCATGATATCACCGGGCGCAAAGCTACAGAGGACGCGCTGCGGCAGAGCGATGAATTCAACCGGAACCTGGTAAATAACCTCCCTGATTATCTCCTGATCTATGATCAACTGGGTAATATCCTCTATACAAACCCGTTATTTTCGACAAAATTCGGATATACTCCGGATGAGGCATTGGGTTCACCTGTTATCGGGCACATCGCCCCGGGGGACCGCCACCAAATCCGCACCCTGATGGAGCAACGGATAGCAGAAATCAATATCCCCCCTTATGAAGTCTCGATTTTAAAAAAGGATGGCTCACTTGTGCCGGTGATTGTCAAAGGCACCCACATAACATTCCGTAACCGGGATGCAGTGCTCGTACTGATGAATGATATCTCGGATCTGAAACAGGCAGAGGATGCACTACGTGACGCAAATAAAAAACTCACCCTCCTCTCCGGCATCACACGGCATGACATCAACAACCAGTTGACGGTGTTGCGGGGATATCTTGCCATTCTAGAAAATAAGCAGCCTGATCATGCCCTTTGTGAATATTTCCAGAAGGTCGCAACTGCTACAGATCGGATATCGGCGATGATCCGGTTCACCAGTGAATATGAGTCAATCGGCGTCCATGCTCCTGCCTGGCAGAATTTCTGTGCACTCCTCGGGACTGTAGCAAAGGAAGTCCTGCCAGGAAAGGCCATCATTAAGAACGATCTTCCTTCCGGTGCAGAAGTATTCGCTGACCCGCTGATCGTTAAGGTCTTTTTCAACCTGGTGGATAATGCGGTTCGGTACGGCGGGAAGATCACGATCATCCGGTTCTCTGCTGAAGAACGCAATGGAGATCATATCATCGTGTGCGAAGACGATGGCATTGGTGTCCCGGGTGACGAGAAGGAGAAGATTTTCGAACGTGGCTTTGGGAAGAACACCGGGCTTGGCTTAGCATTATCAAGGGAGATCCTTTCGATTACCGGGATCACGATTTGCGAAAATGGCGAGCCTGGGAAAGGGGCCCGGTTTGAGATGGCGGTGCCGAAGGGAGCGTGGCGTTTCGCCAAAGAACCGGAATGAGTGGCCCTTTAAGACTTGCCCTCACAATCAGATTCCGAACGCAGAAAGAACCAGAATGACCGATGAGATTTCAGATAAACGGCCATCGGGTCCTGGGCAGAAATGTCCGTCCCCAATCCCCTTTTTTAGTCCTGTTTTTAAAATCACATACTATTAATACGTTCAGCCGAAATGGAGAACTGCTGTGCGAAGCTCATGAAACTCCAGAAAAAAACACTGTTGGTTTTCGTAGTCCTGCTCATATCGGTCCTCGTAGTAGTCAGCGTCTTCTTTTCCACCATACTCCTGGCAAGTTACAGCGCTCTTGAAGAGCAGTATATCGAAAAGGACCTCGACCAGGCGGTCAGCAAACTTGATGACGAACTTTTTTCCATGTCATCTATCGCAAGGGACTGGGGGCCCTGGGATGATACGGTTGATTTTGTAAACGGGAATGATCCGAAGTACATCAACTCAAATCTCCAGCCGTACGGCTTCGATAATCTCAACCTGAACCTTATTGTCCTTACTAATACCAGGGGAGAAATCCTCTTTTCGGGGGCATATGATCTCGGGAGCAAGGTGATGGTCCCGGTCCCCACTTTCTTTTCCAGACAACTTGACCCTAAAAATCCCCTGATGGACATGTCGGATCCCCACCGGGTAACTTCGGGAATTCTGATGCTCCCAGAAAATCCGATGCTCGTTGTATCACAACCCATTCTATACTCCAATTTTACCGGTTCACCCCAGGGTGTCGTGATCATGGGACGGTACCTCAATAAAGCAGAAATATCGAAGCTTGCCGAACTCACACGCCCCAGTCTTGCCTTCACCCGTACCGACGATCCAGCATTGTCACCAGGCCTGGTTATGCGTATCCGGGAGAACAACGGGTCAGCACCCGGAATTATCCGGCAGCTGAATGGGGATAAAATTGCAGGATATGCACTTATACCTGACATTTATGGAAATGACGGGCTTGTCCTCCAGATTACAGAGACCCGTGATATCTACCGGCAGGGATTGAATACAACCTTGCAGGTCCTCCTGATCATCATCCTGAGCGGGGTGTTCCTTGGGCTTGTGGTAATTATTCTGCTTGACCGGTTCCTTTTAGAACGAATGAGATCTCTGGCACTCCAGGTATACACGATCGGCAGATCCGGAAGTGCCACGGAGCATGTGAAGATCGAAGGTGATGACGAACTCTCCGGGCTTGCAGCCGAGATAAACCGAATGCTGGAGACGATCGAAAAGACACAGGCGAAGGTAAAAGTGAGTGAAGCCCGGTTTCGGGGACTCGCGGAGAACATGCCGCTGATCATCTTCGAGATGGACATCACCGGGAATCTTCTGTATGTGAATAAGACAGGCGTTGAAATATTCGGCATTACCGAAGAAATGATCGCCCGGGGTACTAATATCAGGTATTATTTATCCCCGGAAAATATCGGGATGATGGAGCGGGGACTGGCAGCAGTAATGTCGGGCGGCCGGTCTCTTGGAGAGACATATACGTTAAAACGACTTGATGGCAGCCTGATGCGGGCGATTGTGTTTACGTCACTCATTTACCAGGAAGACAAGGTTACCGGGTTCCGGGGGATTGTTCTTGATATCACCAAACGGCTCAAGCTGGAAGAGGAGATTAAAAAACTGAACCAGGACCTCGAGGTAAGGGTCAGGGAGCGGACGGAAGAACTTGCTGAAACGGTCAATAAACTCCAGGACGAAAATGCAGAGCGAAAACGGGTGGAAGAGATTATGCTCCTGACGAACGCCAAGTTGTCGCTCATGAACGATGTAACCTACCAGGATATCCAGAATAAAGTCACTGCACTCCGGGGCTTTTTAGGTCTTATCCGAAAGGCAAAGACCGATGATGAACGAAGGGCCCTGTACGAAAAAGAAAACACCGTCCTGGAAAACATCCACAACCTGATCAAAAATACGAAGGATTACCAGAAAATGGGGATCAACAAGCCCGAGTGGCTTAACGTAGAAAAGATAATCCTGGAGATTACCCTGCCATCCGACATTTCGATAACCATAAAAAACGATATCAAAGGGCTTTTTATCTATTCCGACCCCTTAATATCCCGTGTATTTCAGATACTCGTTGATAACGCGGTAACACACGGTAAAAAAACTACGTGCGTCTCCTTTTACTGCTATAAGACCCCGGACGGTATCACGATCGTCTGCGAAGATGACGGGACGGGTATCCCTGCGGGGGAAAAGGCACGTATTTTTAGCCGGGTTGTAGCAGGAGAAGGAAAATTCAGCTTATTCTTTGTGCATGAGTTTTTTACCCTGTCAGGCGTGACTATCACCGAGACGGGCGAGCCGGGGACGGGGGCTCGGTTCGAAATGACGGTGCCGGACGGGGCGTGGCGCCAGGCAGGTAACGGGAATTAATCCCGGAAGAATGAGTTCTTCACCACACCAGGGGTTACAAGGAGGACACGGTTGTCATTCGTGGCTGCAGGGGTGGTGACCGGTCTTTCAGGCACTACGGGGCCAGGTTCAACAGTGGCAGGGCATAGTCAGAACCTGAAAAAGGAGAGGGGTGGGTAATGTACCTATTTTTTTGAACGTAAGGCCCTGCTAATCCTGTTGGAAAACGAAGGCATATTCAGGTCGAAATCCCAGGCATCCCTGTATATCATGGGTACCACGTGTCCATGCCGGCAGCAGTACCGATCTCATCTACAGACCATTTGAATTTTCCGGGGTCCCGTGGATGATTACGATGAACAACGATTAATACCCTGAAACCCGTATTGACACATAGAATCCACAGGCCCCCCCACGGATTAGCCCGGCACCCTGGTCCCGGTGACTACTACCAGGTCCTGGCCCATTTCACCCATCTTCCGGTGCATTCACCGCCTGAAAGGTGGAAACCAGATAGAGAAATACGGGGGCAGGGGTACCCGTTGGAACCATTTCCTAAAAAGGGCGTCCCCTTGATCAGTTACAAGGAGGTAATACAGAATGAAAAAAACAAAGACGGCCGTTGCGAACGGTACCGGCAGCGGTATACCGGGACCTGCAGTTCCCATGACCCGGAACCCCCCCGATGTGAACTTCCCGATCATCGGGATAGGCGCCTCCGCCGGTGGCCTCGAAGCGTTTGAACTGTTTTTCAAGACGATTTCAACCGACAGCGGGATGGCATTTGTACTCGTCCCCCATCTTGACCCGGGCCATGCAAGCATGCTCTCCGAGATCCTCCAGAGAAATACGACGATGCCAGTCCACGAGGCGCAGGACCAGACACCCATCCAGGCCAACCACGTCTATATCATCCCGCCCAACCGGGACATGGCCCTTTTCCATAGCACGCTGCACCTGAGCGTCCCCGAACAGGCACGGGGACTGCGCCTCCCCATTGATTCTTTCTTCCGGTCGCTCGCCGAGGACCAGGGAGAACGGGCGATCTGCGTAATACTGTCAGGCAGCGGATCGGATGGAACGCTCGGGCTCCGTGCAGTCCACGGTGCCGGCGGGGTCTCGTTCGTGCAGGAACCTGCCACTGCCAAGTATGACGGCATGCCTTCAAGTGCCGTCCAGAGCGGTCTTGCCACCTACGTCCTGCCGGTCGAAAAGATCCCCGAACAGCTGGTCGCGTACGTAAAGACCATCGCTGATACCGGCGTTCCCCCCGCACTCCCGGTCCCGGCCGTAACCAGTGCGATGACCCGGATCATGATGCTGCTCCGGTCGAAGACCGGCAATGACTTTTCCCAGTACAAGAAAAGTACGATATCGCGCCGTATAGAGCGGCGGATGGTGGTACACACCCTTGCGGATACGGACGCGTACGCCCGTTACCTCCACGAGAACCCTGCCGAAGTCCAGGTCCTGTTCAAGGAGTTGCTCATCAACGTAACCAGTTTCTTCCGGGACACAGAAGCGTTTGCCGCCCTGACAAAAGAGGCCCTGCCCCGGATATTTGAAGGGAAACCTGAAAATTATATTTTCCGGGTCTGGGTACCAGGATGTGCCTCCGGTGAAGAGGCCTACTCCATCGCGATGCTCTTTTCCGAGTACATGAACGAGATCAAGCAGGAGTTCAAGATCCAGATCTACGCGACAGATATCGATGACGATGCAATCGCGACGGCACGGTCAGGCATGTTTCCGGCGAACATCGCGATCGATGTCTCACCCGAACGGCTGAGGCGGTTCTTTACAAAAGGGGAGAATGGCTTCCGGATAAAGAAAGAAATCCGGGAGATGGTCGTCTTCGCGATCCAGAACGTGATCACGGACCCCCCGTTTACGAAAATGGACCTGATCAGCTGCCGGAACGTGCTGATCTACCTCGAGACTGAGCTCCAGAACCGTGTCATCCCGGCGTTCCACTACGCCCTCCGGCCGGGAGGAGTGCTCTTCTTAAGTCCGTCTGAAGGCATCGGGAATTTCACAGACCTCTTCGCCACGCTCGATAAAAAGTGGAAGATGTATACCTCGAAACCGTCATCTGCATCTGCCCGGACCCTTGTTGCACAGCGTTACGCGTGGACCGGTGATAAGGCCGAACGGTTACCGGGCGAGCTTGTTGGCACGAGGGACAAGACCAACTTTGCCGAGCTCACCAAACGTGTGCTCCTCCAGTCCTATGCACCCCCGTCGATCATCACGGATGATAAAGGGAACATCGTCTACGTGCACGGCGATACCGGGAAGTACCTGCAGCCGGCACCGGGGCAGGCAACGTTAAACGTGATCGATATGGCACGCGAAGGGCTCCAGCTCGACCTCCGGTCTGCGGTCCTGGCGGCCACGATGCAGAAGAAACCGATCGTCGTAAAGAACGTGCCGGTCAGGACGAATGGCGGTATCCACGGGGTCGACTTAACAGTCCGGCCGCTTGCCGACCCGGAAGCGACCCGGGAACTGCTGCTCGTCAGTTTCCAGGACACCGAACTCCATCCACCTGATAAAAGCATCCCAAAGAAACGTGTTACCCCAAAAGGGGTATCAAAACGCGTTGAAGAACTGGAGCAGGACCTCGCGTACACGAAAGAGAACCTGCAGGCGACGATCGAGGAGATGCAGGCGGCAAACGAGGAGCTCAAGTCCACGAACGAGGAACTCCAGTCTACGAACGAAGAACTGCAGTCCACAAACGAGGAACTCGAGACCTCAAAAGAGGAACTCCAGTCGGTGAATGAAGAGATCGTGACCGTGAATTCGGAACTGCAGGCAAAGATCGAGCAGCTCACGGACATCCAGAACGACATGAAGAACCTCCTCGAGAACGTCAATATCGGGACGATATTTTTAGACGACAAGCTGGCGATCAAGAGGTTCACCCGCGACGCGGTAAAGGTGTACCGGCTTGCTGCCTCCGATACGGGACGGCCGCTCGCCGATATCAGGTCAAATATCCCGGACGATGACCTGATCCCTGATGCCCAGGGTGTGGTTGACACCCTCATCCCGCGGGATAAACTGGTACGTACGGCAGGTAATGAATGGTTCCAGGTCCGCATCATACCGTACCGCACCTATGAGAACCTGATCGATGGCGTGGTGATGACGTTCTCCGATATCACGGTACTAAAAGCGATCGAAGCCGAGGCGAAAGTTGCCCGCAACTATGCCCAGAGCATCGTGGACACGGTCCGGGAACCACTGCTTGTCCTGAACGGTACGTTTGAGGTCGTCTCTGCCAGCCGGGCGTTCTACCAGACGTTCGGCGTTACGCCGGAAGAGACTATTGGAAAGGTGCTCTATGAGCTCGGGAACAACCAGTGGGATATCCCCCGGCTCCATGAGCTGCTGGAGACGGTGCTGCCGGGAAAGACATCGTTTGAGAATTTCGAAGTTGAGCATGACTTCCCCGGCATCGGGCCGAGGAAAATGGTGTTAAACGCCCGCCGGATCCCGGGTGTTGCGGGTGCGACGCAACTTATCCTGCTTGCAATCGAGGATATAACACCATCCGTTACGTCGAAATCGATGAATCCACCCGGTAACAGGTACAGATAGGAGGGACTGAAATGGCTGCGGGAAATAAGAAACCGACAAAAAAAGGGAGCGGGGATAGTTCTCAGGCGGCCAAAGACACAGGGCTGTCTTTTGTCCTACCCACATTACTGGGTGATCTCCAGTCTCTCATCGAATCAGCACGTGTCCGGGTTGCGGTCGGGGTCAATGCAGAGATGGTCCTGCTCTATTGGGATCTTGGCGAGCGGATCCGGAAAGAGATTCTTAATGATTCACGAGCAGGGTATGGTAAATCGGTAGTGAATACATTATCCGATCAACTGGTCACGGATTACGGCACTGGTTTTACGAGGACCAACCTTTTCAACATGATTCGGTTTGCGGAAATATTTCCGGACCGTGCAATTGTCCACTCACTGAGTGGACAATTGAGTTGGACACATTTTCGGAATATTATCTATATCAATGACTCCCTTGCCCGGGAATTTTATACTCAGATGTGCCGGCTTGAACGGTGGAGTGTCCGGACCCTGCAGAAGAAGGTCCAGGGAATGTTGTTCGAGCGTACTGCCCTTTCAAAGAAACCAGAAGAGCTCGCCCGTAAGGAACTTGGAAGCCTCCGGGATGAAGACCGGATGACACCGGACCTCGTCTTCAAGAGTCCATACTTCCTGGAATTCCTCGGGTTGTCTGATACATTTTCAGAAAAAGACCTGGAGAATTCAATTCTTCGGGAACTGGAACAGTTTATCCTTGAACTTGGCTCTGACTTCTCGTTTGTTGCCCGGCAAAAGCGGATAACGGTCGATACCGAGGACTACTATATCGACCTGCTTTTCTACCACCGGAAACTACGGCGCCTCGTTGTAATTGATCTCAAGCTCGGTAAATTCAAGGCAGCGGACAAGGGCCAGTTGGAACTGTACCTGCGATGGCTGGACAAGTATGACCGGCAGCCAGGAGAGGAATCTCCGATAGGATTAATCCTATGTGCTGGTTCTTCTGTGGAGCACGTCGAACTCCTCGAACTCGAAGCCAGCAGCATCCGCGTCGCCGAGTACCTGACCGAATTGCCGCCCCGGGAAGTGCTGGAGCAGAAACTCAAGGCAGCGGTGGCGATTGCAAGGGAACGGCTCGCTGCACGGACGGTGGGGAAATGAGGACGTCGATATCGAAGGGGATGTGGCGTATCGCTGGTAAGGGAAACTGATGGCAGCGGGAAAGAAGATGCCGAAAGAGAACGGCACGGGTCCACGGGGCATCGAGCGAATGCTCCGGGATGACGCAGAAGAACAGCAGGCCAGCTCCCTGAAACGGTCTCCCGACTTATCAGGGAAGACGCCGGAAGAACTCACCCACGAACTCCGGGTACACCAGGTCGATCTTGAGATCCAGGCAGAAGAACTCAGGAAATCGAAGGACGCGCTTGCGGAGTCGCGGGACAAGTACCTCGACCTCTACGAGTTTGCCCCGCTTGGCTATCTTTCGCTCAATGACAAGGCACGGATCACAGAGGTAAACCTTAACGGTGCGGCGCTCCTTGGAATTGAACGGAATAAACTGATCAAGGCCCCATTCAGTAAATTTATGCCGGAAAAGGATTCAGATCAGTGGCACCGGTATTTCTTAAATGTGCTGAAGCAGAAGGAAAAACAGAGCTGCACCCTCATGATTCATCGGTCTGATGGTTCCACGTTCCCCGCCCGGCTTGAAAGTATCCGGCTCACCGGCAGCGACGGGGCGACCACGGTCCGTATTGCGTTCAGTGATATTTCAGATATCTGGCAGATTGAGGCGCTGCAACGCAAGACCGCAACGCTTTCGATCCTCAATAAAATCATCTCTACCGCAAACCTGGCTGATAACCTTCCAGAGCTCCTCAACATTATCCTGGAGGAATCGCTGCGGCTACTGGATTTCGATGCCGGGGGGATCTACCTGGTGGACCGTTCCACACGAACAGCAAATGTCGTCCAATCCAAAAACCTTCCCCCGAAATTCCTTGCAGAAATTCAGACGGTTTTGATTGATAAAAAGCCTTATGATACGCTGTTTATAAAAAAAGAACCAGTCATCACTGATAATTATGCACAAATTGCTCCTGGCCGTTCGGGGGAATTTGGATTTCATTCGATGGTTAGTATCCCCTTACTCTCAAAAGGGGTGGCCATCGGGGCGCTGAATATCGCGAGCCTGAGACGACAGGTAATCTCTGAAGATGAAAAACAGATGCTGACTTCCATTGGCTGGGAACTTGGCAGTACTATAGAACGAATGGCTGCCGAAGAGGAAGTGAAGAAGGCCCGGAAAAACCTGGAAACCCTGTTCAACTCGATCGACGAGATGGTTTTCGTGCTGGATATGCAGGGGCACATCCTTGCGGTAAATGAGACTGTCGAGAAACGTCTCTCGTATACCCAAAGGGAACTTACCCGCACGAATGTTCTGCTGCTGCATGTACCCGAACAGCGTGACGAAGCTCTTCGGAATGTACAGGGAATGATTGCAGGGACTATCGATTCCTGCCCGGTGCCCATTCTTACAAAGGACGGAATCCGTATTGAGGTCGAAACAAAGGTTACCCATGGGTGGTGGAATAACCAGGAAGTGCTCATCGGAGTGAGCCGGGATGTCACCGACCGCAAACTGGCGGAAGAGGCGCTACGCCAGTTGTCAGACCGCCTGTCGCTCGCCACGCAGGCCGGCGGCGTGGGCATCTGGGAGTACGATGTTGTTCATAACATCCTGACCTGGGATGACCAGATGTTTGCCCTCTATGGGATTACAGAGGAACAGTTCGGCGGTGCATACGAGGCCTGGCAGGCAGGACTTCACCCGGAAGACAAGCAACAGGGTGATGCGGAAATCAAGATGGCGTTACGCGGAGAGAAGGAATTCGACACCGAGTTCCGCGTCATCTGGCCGGATGGCAGCATAAGAAATATCCGGGCCCTCGCTCTCGTGCAACGCGATGCCGAAGGTACACCGTTGCGGATGATCGGGACGAACTGGGACATCACTGAGCATAAACGGGCGGAAGATGCCGTG
>SESC01000617.1_pt1 | contig 12623 bp, 14 predicted proteins | sample 3171431 | NCBI WGS metagenome assembly SESC01 (sample SAMN06051868, study PRJNA518727) | freshwater metagenome | biome: subpolar coniferous forest; feature: holomictic lake; material: water; isolation source: holomictic Lake 227, 8 m depth | place: Canada: near Kenora, Ontario | collected... | reverse complement strand
TTTTAAACCCGAAACCGATGACATGCGGGCCGCCGCCGCCATTACCATTATTAATATGTTAACGGCACACGGCGCAAAAATTGTCGCTTACGACCCCAAAGCACGACACGAAGCAGAAAGCTTTTACCTTAAAGGCAATAGCAACGTCAGTTATGTTGACAGTAAATACGAAGCACTTAAAACCGCAGATGCCATGTTATTAGTAACCGAATGGCAAGAATTTAGAAGTCCTGATTTTGATGAAATAAAAAAACTACTCAAAACTCCCTTGTTTTTTGATGGCCGCAACCAGTTTAAACGTCAGCGAATGGAAGCCATGGGTTTTGAATATATTCAGATTGGCGTTACCGCATCAATCTAAATTTAGGGGTCGACAACGATTTGTCAGTTATCTTTTGATCTACTTTGTTCATCATTGGCTCATGATTAATATTGAACAAAGTAGCATTTAGTATCGATATCCCCTAACCATCATTGTAACAAGGGTTTCTCAAGGCCCCTCCGAATCCGTTGTGAAAAATCAGGTGACTGATCGGCAGCCTGAGCCACTGGATTAATATGGGCTTGCTGCTGCAACTGCTCAAATGGCATGTCATTTGCCAATACCTTGGATTGATAGAGGTACTCGGGCACATAGCCACTTAACAAAATTTTCCACGAAAACGGCAAATGTTGTGGATTAATCCGCGTATTAAACCAAATAGCCGTGGTGCAATTGTCCAGCAAGGTGTTATAAAATGCCGGTTTATCGTGCAGCTCATTGATCTTTCTGATATATTCCAGAAACAGGCGACGCGCATTGTCTTTAAGTCCTTGAATTCGGTAGAGGTAAACCTCTTCCGGAGGATCTTTGCGGTAGTTGGTGCGCAAGCGAATGACATCACGCTCATCTGCCACGATGTAAGTCAGTTCGTACTGCCGAAAAAAACCCTTGATCGTGGAATAGCCTTCATTCAACTCTTTGCGAGCTTCTATGGAAACTGCCAGATAATCCTTATCCCCAAAATTAAAACTGACAATCGTATGCGCAATGGCGGGCCCCATCCAATAAACAGCAAACAGATCTCCCCCTTCAAGCATTTTTAAATCGTAGGTTTTGGTGTAATAGCCCGGTGAATAATCAAATTCACTGCGATAATCTACATTACGGATATTATGCAGCGTTACCAAATCACCCTCGATTGTAGCGTAAGGCAGTTTAGCCAGATCAGGTTGCCATTGCCGATCATTGGAAGGACTCACAGCAAACCACCAAACGCACACAACCCCAATAAAGAGCATTGAATAAGCGACTAACAAACGTTTGCGCCAACGTGCAGAGCCTAAACCAACCACCGTCACCAGGCCAAACACAGCAAATGCCGCAGCTATCGCCGTTTGTAGGGGACTGCTATGGGAATCACCGAAATAAATCGCCAACACCGCCCAACTTGTGGTGCCTGTCAGTAACAATACCAGCAATAACCGTTTGATAAATTTCAGCATATTAACGTTGTGTGCGGACTAGAAAGGTCTCAAGGTAAATGCGACAGGATCGGTTATGACCTCGCCCGGTTTCCGGTTAGCGATTTGTACGAACTGCTTGGCCCACTGATCCATGATACCTTTGGCCGGGCCATACCAAGTCAAGCGAGTCAGATCCAGTGGACCCGCATCCGCCATATCGCGGTCAGCAAAAGTCGCAACGATTTCGCCGGTTTGCAGGTCGCGCAGACGGCCTTCGAAGGCAGCTTTACGCTGATTGATCATACCGGCAGCAGTCCCTGTGCCTGGAGGGCCCGCCCAACTGAGCGCATGTAATACCGGTGCCGACGGGTCAATTTCGATCAAGGCAAGTTCCAGTCGCAGCGCGGGTTGCTGATGTTGTGCGGGTGTGTCAATGATTTGAAAGCGTTGATTGGGATCGTTTTTGAAATCCTTGACGACTTGGTCATGGAAGTAACGGGCAAGCTCATCAATATCCTTTTTAACATCGCCTAACCAACTGGCCGAACTTGCACCATGAAGCCAATCCATTTTCAACATGTACTCCGTGTTGACGGGGCCGACGACCAACTCCCGATAGCCACTCTTATCAAAACCAGGTTTGATCCAGACTTTCTGAAACGGCAAATCCTTTGGCTTGACCTGTCGATCAGGCTGCTCAATAAAACCGGCGTCAGGTGCCGGTTCAACCGCTAGCGCCTTCGCATCATTGCTTCCCGACTTAACAGCAGAACATCCGGAAAGCGTACCGATGACGCATAACAACAGCGCGAAGCCTGCAGAATGCTTTTTAATTTTTTGCTTATTAATTTTCAATTGTTTTCTCCAGATTAAAAATTCAATTTATTGTTTTTCATGAAGCCTCCACTAAAAATCCTGGCAACGGAAGGCAAGATAAGTAAATATTTATGCCGTTTCTTCATCACCAGAACTTGTACAGACAGGTGGCTTACTGGATAGCTCCATTAAGGCAGCCGGTTGGCTAAAATGTCGGGATACGTACATGTCGCGCAGAGCAAGTTCCGAATCCAAAACTTCGTCGTAACAAATTTAGCGTGACTTGGCCCACGATCTTATAAACCTTTACAGCAATACAACCCGGCGCGACACAAGGGCTTTTGGCGAGCGCTTCCAATACCTACACAATATGGCTGCGTTTGACTTCTTACAGGGAAGTCAGAGAGGATTTTGATAGCCTAAAATGCCAACACATTGGTATGTAAAAAAAGCCCCATAAGAAGATTAAGGCTTACAGGGCTTTTGTGTATAGTGCGCAGGATGAAGTTCGCTAAACTCCCTTCATCCTACCGAACTGACTATTTTGGTATCAAAGGAAGTTTAGAACCTATAATGACATCGCCAGCACCTTGTAAAAAGTTTTCAACTTGCAGAGCACGCGCCGCAGTTGTTTTCGAGGTCGCTTTTGCTACTGCCGCGTAGTAATCGCCGTCAAGTGCGATGCGCTTTTTGCGAAAGTCAATCGTACGTTTTGCAAGTTCGCCAGCCTTAGCGTCTGTCAATTTATCAACGTTACTCAAATAATCCGCAATGATCGCTAAACGTTTGTCATTTAACGCCTTCAATTTAGCGTTAAAAACATAGTATACATTCAAAAACTTCTTCTCTTGCACCGCATCTAATGCCAACGCCTTCTTGACGAAGTCCTCTTTATCCATTTCCAGAGCAAAGCGAAACATTTCAAGTTCGTTGCCGTTAGGGGTTGCTGCAGCCGCAGTCTCTGCTGCGGGAGCGGTTGATAAGATGCCGACTTTTTCAGCATGAGCAACGCCATTAATGACTGGAAAACCAAGGCTTGCAACAGCAAGAATGACAGATAAATTTTTATATTTCATAAATTACTCCTAAAATTATAAGTATTGTGAGATTGAATTATAGCTTAAACGAATTAATATATGCGTTAGAAATTAATAAATTATAGCTTAAACGAATTAAATAAATTACGCGTATGAAACTTGCCGGAATGCTGACCAACACAAGGTAAAAAAATGGGCAGAAAAGTATTACCCACATCGCCTAATCGAATATTATTTCTCAAAAGGAAAAACCCTCTTCCAGTCTTTTTTCATATCCACAAACGTCCAGCCTTTTTGCTTAGCTTCATCCAGTGCTTTATCGAGCTTACCAATGACTGAATCACGGTCATAAGCCACTTCACGTTCTGCATCGGTATGATGCACGATGAGCGCGAAATACGGGCGATTAGTCGCGGATGTCCACTGCATCCACTGCCACCCTAAAGTCATTTCAGGATGTGTTGCGGCAACTCGACGCCAGTCCATCAAACCCGAACACCGAGCCTTTCCGTATAAATGACTACACTGCCGCTGCCGCACAGCTCAACGCCACTGCGCAAGACTTGGTGAAATTATTGCAAGCCCTTGACCTGACATTGACTCCAGGAAAGCTTGACGGACTGTCAACCCGATTGGACGCGTTGACCAGGCAAACCCAAGCCAGCGGCAAAGAATTAGTAGATTATACGTTTAGGAAAATCTTGTTTTTGGGTTTGATTCTGATAGGTTTCGCTTCCGGGATGGTGCTGGTTTCCGCCGTGGCTTTTTGGACGTTGAAGAAAAAATTTTCTTGAACCATGCGAGGCAGGAACCGGATAAAATAAAACCCGAATCAATCAAGAAAGCGCACCCGTCCGCTGTTTAGCTCATACACGGCTCCGACCAGCGTCACGCGCTTTTCCAACAGCGCCCGTTTCGCTTCCGGAAGCGCACGCAGTTGGCGCATCGACCAACGCACGTTAGCCTCCACTGCTGTGTGCAGCAAGATGTCCCAACCCAGCTTCAGATCAAGTTTCTTTAGTCCCGGCTTGATCGATTTGATCAACGATTCGATATGTTCCATTTCCCTGGTTTTATGCAGCATCTCCTCCAGCGTTGCAGAAACTGCACCGCAGCCTTCATGACCCAGCACAACGACCAGCCGGGTATGGAGATGCGCCACGGCATATTCCAAAGAACCAATCACATCTTCAGCAATGATGTTGCCGGCCAACCGAATGGTAAAGAGTTCACCGAAGCCCTCATCGAAAATAAGTTCAGGCGGCACGCGCGAATCGCTGCACCCGACAATGGTCGCAAAAGGTTTTTGGGTTTCGACCAACATGCTCCGCCAGGACGCTTTTTCATGGTTATGGCGGGGTTTGTCTTCTATAAAACGCTGATTGCCATTCTTCAACCGCGCCAGCGCCTCATTGGCATCGCCCGGATAAGGTTCCGCATGGATTGCGCCAAGACTGGCCGTATCGGCCGCGCCAACCGAAGCTATTCCAAAACCGGCGCAACAAGCGCCGATTACCCATTGTCTTCGTGTGATAAGCGGACTGGTCATGGCTTAAGTTATTCCAAAAATCAATCGTTCGTTGTCAAACGGTCATACAGCAAGGCCTGATGGGATACGCCCAAATCCTTGGGCAGGCCGAACATAGTCACCAGCCCGATAGCCAGATCACCCAGACCCAGCGGCACGGCAATCAAGCCCAAATCACCAAAAAGGCCGGCGGGAACCAGCAACAGCGCCGCAATATAGCGGAGTATGGACTCCCAGTACACGAAAGCAGCGCGATGGCGCAAATCCCGCGAGGCCAGAATCAACGCCACACTGGTGTAGGCCAAAAAACCTGCGACCAACCAACCCCACAAAGGCGCGGGAACATTTAAGCCCAGCCCTCTATAAAAAGGTGGGCACGTTAACGTCAATGCCAGTCCGGCATTGTAAACGCCTGACCAAAAAACAAAGCTTTTCATTTTGAATGGCATAGGGTTTTCTCCAAATTTAGAGTAATTTTAGGGACTCAGTGCATATCCCTACGCCGGACATTGATTGTGCTGGCGCAGTCAAAGCATTTTTCATAACGGCTAGTGCTGAACCTGAACAAGTGCCATGGCTATTTGTTGACTTAATTTACTCAGTAATTGACTGAGTGCTTGCGCTGCACTGTTGTAATTTGCGTCATTCAGGGGCTGTTTGATGTTGGCTTGCCCATTGCTGACTATCGTATGGTTTTTTTCTTCCATGATGGCCCAGCTTGCTTCAAGATTTGCCGATTTGCCAAGTTGCGTGTCAAAGCGGCTAATATCGACTATAACCCGATAATCAACATCGCCAAAAGCATTCCACGGATACGCTCTCACGATGGCATTGGATTGCAGGGCTGCCACATTTTTGCTTAATACGGCAAGGACATTGTCTTTTAACGGTGCCGCCCAAAGATCAAATTCAGCTATTTGTATCCCGTTATTTTCTGTGCGCGTGACAATCTGCCTGCGCTCAACTAAAGCCGGTAGCGACAGCGGCCCTATGCCAATCAGCCGTTTTTTGGCAATAGCAGTGTTGGCAGTTGCAAATGGCAGGCTCTGTGATTCCAGGGTATAGAAATTAGAGGAGGGGGTTGCGCATGCGGTTAGCAAACTGCCAAGGCAGAGCAAGATGAATCCGTTTAAGTGCTTATTTGACATGTTGGCTACTTCTCTTTTTTACCACGAATTAAAGAATCAGGATGTTCTTCCAAATAATCGGTTAGTTGCTTGACTGAGCTTGCCGTTTGCGTCAATTCTTTTAGTAACTGGTTCAGTTCATACTGCGTAGTCGATCCCGGCTCCAAGGTGGTTAATACCTGTTGCGCTGAACTCATGGCTTTATCTGCAGATTGCATGGTTTTATCAGCACTGCTCAATGTGCCTGTAGCAATGTCTAAAGTCTTGGTTGCCGCCTTGGATGTGCCTTGTAAGGACTCCAGGGTTTTGTTGATTTCGACAGTCATGGTTTCCAGCGGCAGTTTGGAAATTTTATCCATAATGGCTTGTGCAGAATTAACAATCTGATTCATTGAGTTGGGCGTCGTCGGAAATTCCTGATAGCCCGTAGTATTGTTGTGTGTCACCACTTTGCTTTGTGGAAACAGATCCAAAGCAATAAACAGCTGCCCTGTCAGCAGGCTACCGGTTTGTAATTGTGCGCGTAAGCCTTTGGCAATCAGATGCACAATATTCTCTTTTACTGTCGTATTGGCTTGTTTATTAACGACTACAATGCGATCCGGCTCTACTTCAACCATGACGGGAATCTCTATATCTGCGGTTTTTGCATCTATTTCCAGGTTAAAGTCGGTTACTTTGCCAACCGGTATACCACGTAATAAAACCGGAGCACCAATGGTTAAGCCGCGTACTGAATCACCAAAATACATAACGACTTTGACGGTTCTATGATAAATCACTTGCGTAGATTGGTCATAGCCATCGAACAATTGAAATGAGGTGTTTTCAGGTACAATGTCCGTCGTTTTATCATCAGAAGAGGTACGAAAAGCAATGCCGCCAGCCAATAATGCGGCTAAAGGCCCTGTCCGTAATTTAAAACCATCGGCACCCGCTGATAAATCAATGCCGCTGTCTATCCAAAAGCGGGTATTTGTTCTTATAAATTGATCATAAGGGGCGTTAACAAAAATAGTCAATTTTATGTTGTCGGCGTTTTTGGCCAATTCATATTCAAGCACCTCGCCTACGGCAATACCATGAAAGTTAATCGGTGTTCCAGGGCCCATCGAACCGATATTAGTCGTCTCAAGTATAAATTTCCTGCCTTGTGCATTCGTTTCCAATACCGGCGGTTGGTCAAGTCCCGCAAAATGACGCTCTCTTTTCCCTTTTTCGGGCTTGATAGCTATATAAGCTCCGGACATCAATGTGCCTAAACCGGATACGCCGCTTAAGCCGATTTGTGGTTTTACAACCCAAAACTGGGTGTTATCCGTTAAATACCCATCGCTTTCCTTATGCATTTGCGCGGTGACTTGAATGGTTTTTAGATCGTCATTAATGACAATATCAGAGACCTTGCCAATTTCTACATCCAGGTATTTGATTTTGGTTTTGTCTATTTCCAAACCGTCAGCGCTGGAAAAAGTGATGGTAATTTCAGGCCCTTTTTCCGATAAGGTCTTGTAAATTAGCCAGCCACTGACTAATAACGCGCATATCGGTAATAACCAGATCAATGGAAATTCCCGCTTTTTATTAATAGCGGCATCGCCCGCTTCGTAAGATGGATCGATAAAATCATTCATAGGTTTTTCTGGTTATCCCAAAGTAAACGTGGATCAAAATTCTCGGCTGCGAACATCGTCAATATCACCACGGCGGCAAATGCAGTTGCTGCGGGGCCTGCTATAATCTGTATCCCGCCAAAATCAACCAAATCCACCAGAATTGAAATCATAAAAATATCCAGCATCGACCAGCGCCCGACAAACGCAATGACACGATACATCACCGTCCAGCGACGGGCATTAATTTGCCAGCGAAAATGCGCACACAGCAGCAGCAAGCCGATGCCTATCAGCTTTGACGACGGCACGAGAATACTTGCCACCAGAACCAACATCCCGATGGGGATCATGCCATTGTCGATTAATTCCACAATACCGCCGGCAATGGTATGTGCATCACCCGCGCCAAATTGATTAACGGTCATGATGGGGAAAATATTGGCCGGAATATACAGAAAAAAGCTACTCAATAGCAACGCCGTGGTGCGTTGCAAACTGTGAGGGTGTCGTGCATGCAGATGGCTGTTACAGCGTGGACATGATAAAAGATGATCAACTGTTTTTACCAGATAACCGCAGTCGTGGCAGCGGATAAATCCTTGCCTTAATGCATTCGCTTTAGCTTGCATGGTTGTTCTCCTTTCGCAATTGCTCAATGCGTTGCCAGAATAACCTGCTATCCAGACTGCTGGTTAGCATGGTTGTTATGATGATCAGGGCGATAAAAGCATAGAGACCCCAACCTAATTTAAGCGGTGCAATCGCCATGAGCTTAACGCAGGCAACAATAATACCCAGCATATAAACTTCCAACATCACCCATTCGTCCAAATGATGCATCCAACGCATCCACGCAACCAAATAACGGTTGGGACAATTAAAATAAAGATGTCCACTAATGAGTAAAGATAAACAAAGATGCACGAGCGGAAACAAAATGCTGGCCAAAAATACGACAATAGCAACGGCCTCCATACCGTCGTTATATAAAGCAATAACCCCGGATATCAATATACCCGTGTTCGCATTGCCCAAGACAGTTAAGCCCACCATGGGCAACAAATTAGCGGGGAAAAATAATATGAATCCGGCAATAGACAGGGCAAAAGTGCGCTCAATACTTTGTTTACCGGGTCTTGACAGTAACATGCCACAGCGAGGGCAATGGACTTTTTCACCCAGTTTTGGTTGAGCAGGTTTGAGCAATAAATCACACTCAGGACAAGCATCGTAGTTTGTGCTATTCATGTCTTTAATGAAAAGATGCGACAAATCGCATTTCAATAGAGGTTTGAAAAAAGGCCATAGTATGACAAATCATAATAGAAGGCTAGAAGTCGCTATTTCCCGATTAAAGAAAGCGCTTTGTGAAGCGGGGCGCTCGAAACCTTAATGGTTCCCTCCAGTGGGTTATTTAATTCCAGGATTAGATAAATAGCGCACGATATCGATAGGGCACAGATGAACAATGCCGATTTGGCTGTCCGGTTTCGGGGAGCCAACAGGCCAAATTGGACGAATAGGACGGTGAGCCAGAATGTCAGCACCACAAGAAATATCCTCGGTAGATTAGTCTGCGACTGTTCGATTAACATCCATCGTGATTGCATCATGTCGGTGCCTATTTGCAGAGCCTGAGATTGAAGATATTTTTGCGAGTCGTTCTGCGGCGAAAGCTCACGAATCTTGCTGTAAACGTCAGCCATTCCTGTGGCTGTTTCCATCTTCGCCAAATTGGCCCCATGTGCGCGGTCGTTTGGCCAGATGCGTTCGATCCCGGCGGCTGTCGTTTGACGCACAAGCTCACGCGCTTCTTTCGTTTCCGGTCCGTAGTTAGACAAATAGTAGTCGAGCGTGATAATTTTCGCACCTGATTGGGTAATGCTTGAGGTTGTAACATCGTAGTTGCCTTTCGCCGACGTTACCAGCAGACCAATAATCAAAGCGATCAGCGTTCCCATCAAGCCTGCCGAGGTCATCAGAATATCTTTGGAGTCAGCTCGCGTGTGATCATCGGGTAAAACCAACCGGAGGTATGAACCCAGCGCGACTCCACAGAGCATAAAGACAAGAAAAATGAACGCAATTAACGGAGCTGACATCAGATATCCTTCTCTACTATTGCCAGATTAAAATTAAACATCTGTATAGATATAAAACATTGCATCATTTATTTACCTCATCATTTATAAAAAATAAAATAACCGTGTGGGCGTAAAATAATTCAGTATCTACGTGAGGAATTTGTTTGGGTTATTAACAGTGGTCAATTAATGGGTGACCCCATATTCAGCAGCATAGGTTGGATTAACAACTTTATCGTTAACCCAACACATTGATGCAACAAATGTTGGGTTGCAAAAAGCGCAACCCAATCTACACGACTACCCGTTTAAGGCTGCCTGAATTTTAGCTTCATCTTCATGGGAAAGAGAGGTTTTGAGAAGGGTTCCGCCGGTTCCTTTTAACTCCTCAAGAACTTTGTCGGGCGCAGCTGAAGGGCTTCGTAGCAGAACGAACAGTGCCGAGCTTCCAGGTGTCAGAGTGGTACCAAGTTCCTTCATGAAGTTATCATCGATTCCGACGTCAGTGAGAGCCCCGGAAACCGCCCCGGCTGATGCGCCCACAGCCAAACCCAGTAGCGGATTCAGGAATATCAAGCCAATCAGTGAGCCCCAAAAGCCTCCGTTTATAGCACCAGAAGACGTAAGGTTAAAAGCCTGATGCAATTTGACTTTACCCTTATCGTTTTTAACAACAACAACGGCATCCTCAAGATCCAGCAGGTAATCACGTTGCAGTTTCCACAACTGGAGACGAACTTCCTCTGCCTTATGTATGTCTTGGTAACCGACGACTATTAATGTACTCATACTATTTCCTTAATTTTTTTGGTTGCTATTGTAAAGGGAACGATGCGCTTCATTTCATTCAGCTCATCCATGGGTTTTTTTATATATTACGAGTTGCCCGGCTATAATGCCCTATAAAAAGCCGTTCGCATATACGATAACGGCCTCTATTTAATGTTTAAAGCAGCGTAGATTGGGTTAACCGCTTTATCGTTAACCCAACACATTGATGCAACAAATGTTGGGTTGCAATAAGCGCAACTCAACTACACAACTAAAAAGGATTTAAACTAAACGCTGTTGGGGCACTAATCACTTCCCCAAGTTTGCGATTGGCGATTTCAACAAACTCTTTTGCCCATTGGTCAATGACTTGTTTGGCCGGGCCATACCACGTCAATCTGGTCAAATCGAGCGGATCAACATCTTGTACATTACGGTCTGCAAAAGTTGCCACAATTTCATTGGTACCTAAATCACGTATTCGACCTTCAAAGGCCGCAGCCCGTTGATTGATCAAACCCGCAGCGGTGCCACCACCAACTACTAACCATCCAGCCGCGTTCAACATCGGCATTGAGGGATCAATCTCAATTAACGCCAACTCCAGTTGCAAAACGCTTTGCGTTTGTTGGGCCGGATAATCCAAAATTATGAAGTGTTGATTATCATCATTTTTAAAATCGGATACCACTTGGTTTTGAAAATAGACGGCTACGTCTTGTATGTCTTTTTTTACATTCGTCACATAATTAACCGAGCTTAATTTATGTATCCAGTCCATTTTTAGCATGTATTGGGTATTGACGGGGGCGACCACAAGATACTGATACGACTTAAAGTCGACACCTGGTTTAATCCAGGCTCTTTGGAAAGGCAAGTAAGCAACTTTCTTTTCCCGTTGCGCGTCTGGCGTAAAAGCCGTGTCGGGAGCAGGTGCTATAACAGCAGTTTTTGCATCATTGCTGAGACCTTGAGTATCTTTTTCGGCGCTGTTAATGGTAGAGCAACCTATCAGAGATGTAGTTAGCGCACAGCCAAACAGAGCGCCAATTGTTTTAGAACTTAAAAAATATGTTGGTATTTTCATTAAATGTTCCTATCGTAACGATTGATTTAAAGCCCGTTGACAAACCACAAGCATCAATAATCCGCTGTTCAAACCGGATAGATTACATGCAGTCCAGCTGGAGCAGGAAGTTTATTAACCTGATATTTACCAATACCCCGTCAATCCCACAAAGGGACCGTTCAAAGTTACATCGGCTCCCACGACGCCCTTGTCCACGTTCACCCGCAGCACCTTGTAACCTGCATGTATTTAAGGCTACAGATCAAAGCTTAGGCGAGCCCTGACCAAATAAGTTAACTTACTGTGCTGGTGCTGTGCCCGAAGTCCAAGAAGACAATCGAGTTGCCGCTAGCTCAGCCCAATGATTGATGGCATTTTCCGCATCACCCCACTGCCACTGAAAACCGGTCGTAAACGAACCGCCGCCAATCCTCTTATCCACCACCATAGCGAGTATCTGTCCTGTCACCGAGTCAGTTACCTTAGCTTCAACCTGTGCCGCGCCGACAAATGGCATTGTGCCAGTCGCCAGATATTTGAGATTGGACAGCATGTGCGCCTGAGGGATGATCATTGAGATACTCCGCAATCCTGCCGTGGCTGCCTCGGCATCGGTTAATGCGGCATCGAACTTCATGACACCGGGGCCAGGCTGGTCGACGATTTCAAATTTCTTCCCGAGTTCCTCTTTAAGTTGCTGGGAGAGATAATTTACCAGCATCTGCTGATCAGATGAGGAAATCTGGGTAGAGCTTCCACCCCAGAAAGTCACCGGATCAATGATGATCTTGGTATAATGCCGCCACTGCGCAGCCGGATTAACGTAACGCAGGCCAGTCTGATCCTTCCCGCCAACGGTGAGCAGAGAGCAGTCGTTGGCAAGGAACGAGCAGTTTATGCCAGACTGTTTAATGTCAACTTTTTGTGTCGTTGTACAAGCACTTAATGTCAACAGACACAGAGCCACCAACGGCAAAACGGCTCCGGCTTTTGTTTGGTATTCTGAATTGTTCAATTTAATGTTCATGATTTTTCTCCAAATGTTTAAGTAAGTGGTTATTTAAAAAGTAACTTCTCATGCTTTGCAGAATTTAGACCTCTCAGGTTTTGAGATCCTGGCAGGTCTGGT
>SESC01000614.1_pt1 | contig 12637 bp, 8 predicted proteins | sample 3171431 | NCBI WGS metagenome assembly SESC01 (sample SAMN06051868, study PRJNA518727) | freshwater metagenome | biome: subpolar coniferous forest; feature: holomictic lake; material: water; isolation source: holomictic Lake 227, 8 m depth | place: Canada: near Kenora, Ontario | collected 2014-07-08... | reverse complement strand
GAAACGGGCCCGCGACCAGCAGGCGGCACTGGGCACGATCGCTTTCTCACCATACCTTTTTTCAGGCGACGTGCTTGAACTATGCACCAGCCTTACGGAAGTGTCGTCAGGAGTGCTTGGTGTGGAAAGGGTGAGTGTATGGCTGTTTAACTGCACTGGAGATGAACTGCGATGCATCGACCTGTATGAGGCCCGGATTAACCGGCACTCCAGTGGGGCTGTACTGGAACGTCATGAATATATACCTGAATTTGACGCCTTAAGCAAGGCGTTGTTCATCGATGCCGATGATCCATTGACTGACCCACGCACGGCGGGGTACGTGGATGGCTACCTCAAACCGAATCGTATTACTTCCATGCTGGATACCGTGATACGGGTCACCGGGCAGAATCTCGGGGTGCTCTGTTTTGAGCATGTTGACCGTCCGCATCACTGGGACAGCGATGAGATCACATTCGCCTGCCAGCTTGCCGACCAGGTTGCAATTACCCTGATGAACCATGACCACAGGCAGGCAGAACTTGCCCTTCGGGAAAGTGAAACCCGGTACCGGAATGTCGTGGAAGACCAGACGGAATTCATCTGTCGTTTTACTCCGGATGGAAAGATCACGTTTTGTAACGATGCCTATTGCCGTTATTTTGGACTGCAGAAAGAAAGCTGTATCGGGGGTCCTCACAGCGTGGTCCTGCCCCCTGAAGATGCACGGGTGATGCAGGCCCACCTGGCATCACTCACTCCAAAAAACCCTGTAAAACTCGTTGAACACCGGATTCTTATGCCCGATGGCAACCTCGTCTGGCATTGCTGGAGCGACCGCGCAATTTTTGGTCCTGGCGGGGAGGTGATCGAGTACCAGTCTGTCGGGCGGGACATTACCAAAAAAATGGAACGTGCAGAAAAAATAAGGGCCAGTGAAGAACGATTCCATATGATTGCCAATCTCTCCCCCTTCCCGATTTCAATTATGGATGATGCATCGAATTACCGGTACCTGAATACAAGGTTCGAACGCCTCTTCGGCTATACCCTCGCAGATATTCCAACCGGAAAGAACTGGTTTTTAAAGGCGTTTCCCAATGATAGTGAACGGCATGAGGCGATATCCACGTGGAAAAATGATCTCGCACATTCAAGCCCTGAAACGGCCAGGTCCCGTGTATACCCGGTCACATGTAAAGACGGGACCGTTCGCCAGGTCCGGTTTTTCGCAGTAACCCTTGCGGACGGGGAGCAGTTCGTGGTATATGAAGACCTGACCCCGAAAAATGAATTAGATCGACTCCGCTTAGTCCTTGCTTCAATTGTGGACTCTTCCAATGATGCCATTATCGGAAAAACGCTTGACGGGACTATCATCAGCTGGAACAATGCCGCGGAGCGTATCTACGGGTATCGTGCTGATGAGATAATAGGGAAATCGATTGGGGTGATTATTTCACCAGAATTGCGGGACCAGCTTCCGACATTCCTTGAACGAGTCCGTAACGGGGAACGTATTGAACATTTCCGGACAATAAGGGTGCGGAAGGACGGTACCCCTGTCGCGGTCTCAATTACCTTGTCCCCGATCAGAGATGAAAACGGCGGGATTTCTGGTATATCCACGATTGCCAGGAATATTTCCGATACCAGCGAATTTGACTTACGCAGGGCCACTTGAAGTCCGTTATAAAAGCCAGGCATTGATGAAACGGGATTCCTCTCGCATTGGGTGAAGATTTCGCCAGGGTTGATACTGGTTTGCGACAAAGTAGTAACCGCCCCTCAGTGCAATGATGGGGCCAGGGATGTTTGGCCACCACCCGGTTTAAAACAAAGGCCTCCCGGATCTTTCGTGAAAATTAAGCGGAAATCTGCTTTCGGGATAGATATTTGCCAGATTTTTTTTCAGCCCAACCTGCCTGAGCCTTTTGCCAATCACTATTGCCATGCAGTAATTTCTGGCAAACAATGATAATATACCGGTGTTGATTATTCATCAGCCCAAATTGGCGGGACAGTGTTATTAAAATGAAGAATACAGCAGCATCACTTGCAAACAAAGAGAATATCGAACGATGGAAAGCAGTTATCGAACTTGAGAGATTCGGGCAGCCGGCAGCCGATTATCTGATCCCGGCGCTGAAGGATGATGACCGCTGGGTCAGGTACCTTGCTGCGGATGCACTGGCGAACATTGGTGCATCCCAATCGGTGACCCCGCTGATCGCACTCCTAAAAGACCCGGACCAGGACGTCCGCTTTGCCGCTGCGTCAGCACTTGGGAAAATAGGGGACAAAAAGGCACTACCGGGACTCGAATTTGTCTTAAAGACCGACAACGCGTATGTCCGGATCGCGGCGGAAGAAGCAATAGAGAGCATTTCCCCCACCTGATGAGTGGTGTAATCCCCAGGGGAAATCTTAACAGACCGGACCAGCATATCATTTTATAATTTTTAGTCGACTTTTTTTATTTTCTCATGTTGGAATTGATATCCCCTGCTACCAGCAAGGCATGTGCTCTCACACGTATAATCCGGCTGACCTCACACAGTCTATGTCAAAAAATTCCCATCTAGTGCAGCTCGATCGCCGGCCACTTGCCGGGAAGGTCACAGCCAGATCTGGTCCCGTTTCAGGGAACCTGCGGAAAAAACCAGGTGAATAATAGGGCAGGAGGACATTGCAGGACCCGGTGAAATGTTATCTGCACCGATCTTTCGGTACCAGAATCTCAAACCGTGCCCCTTTGCCCGGCTCACCAGTCTCGGTAATTGTAATACCCGTAATGGAAAGGATCTCCCGGGAAAGCGCGAGACCAAGCCCGGTGTTCTTCCCGAAACCCCGCAGGAAGATCTTCTCCTTTTCATCAGCCGGCACACCGTTGCCATCATCCTCGCAGACGATGACATAATTTCCATCACGTTCCAGGGCCGTAAACCAGATGGTCGTGGTCTTTCCGCCGTACCGGAACGCATTGTCCATCAGGTTGTAAAATACCTTGACAACCAACGGGTCAGCGAAGACTTCCGTTCCGGCTGGAAGATTATTGTTCACCATGACCTGCCCAAGAGGGGCTTGAATAGTCGCAGTGTCTACGAGTGTGTGCCAGTCCTGCCATGTAGGAGCATGGACACCGATCTCCTCGTATTCCTTGGTGAACCGGATCATGGCCGAGATCCGCCTGGCAGCATTTGAAATCTCCTGGAAATACTCTTTCTGTGAGGGATCGAGCTGGCTGTCTTCGAGTATTTCGAGGTATCCCATCTGCACCGTAAGCTGGTTGCTGATATCGTGACGAGTGAGGCCTGATAGGAGGGTGAGCTTCTTGTTTGCCTGGTGGAGTGCCACCTCTGCCTGCTGGCGGACGGTATTTTCATTATACAGTTCCTCATTTGAGCGCTTCAGTTCCTCGTTCACTTCATTGAGGTGCTCATGGGTTTCCAGCAGTTCTGTATTTTTCTTTACGGCGAGATCGTACGCCGACAGGAGGAACATCAGGACCTGGACCCTTCCCGCCGTGATAATATGATTACTGTCCGCAAATGAGACTTTAATGCCTGTTCCAGACCGGCCCTCCGGGTCGGGGAGAGACAGCATCTGGAGTACACTGTCAATCCGCGAAAATACATGGTGGGGCTGAAAAGGCTTGGTGATAAAATTATCTGCACCTGCCTCCAGACCCCTGATTACATCAACCGGATCAAATAACTGGGTAACCAGGATAACCGGAATTGAGGCAGTGGCAGGATCACCCCGGATCCTCCGGCAAAGTTCGTACCCACCCATTTCAGGCATCAGAATATCAGTGAGTACGAGGCCGGGCGGGTCTTTTTGAATCTCCTGTAAGGCTTCAGTGCCATTTGTTGCCAGGCTGACCGTATACCCTTCATTTTTCAATATATGGCGTAAATATTCTGCCTGTGTCCTGCTGTCTTCTACGACGAGGATTTTTATTTTACGCTCCCCTAAATTCTTCCGAACGATCGCCTTATTTTTGCCAGGTTCCGTATCCGGGGTAAGTAGGGTCATTATTGAATTTTTTCAGCCTCAATTGAAGGAGTGACGCTCAGCAGGAGATGAGAGGATCGGATGCACCTGGAACACACAACCAGAATAAAACCCCTTGTCCACCATGCCTCAATGGGAACTTCGCAGGTACCTTACCGGATCCCAATAAGCAATTGCTGTACTATGGTTAACAGTTCATCCTTTTTAAAACCACTTTTTTCCATATAAATATCAGCTCCCACCGCAATTCCATGTGCCCTATCCTCTTTCGTGTCGAGCGAGGTCACCAGCACCACCTGCAGGTGGGAAAGCTGGCTATCAGCACGAATTTTTTCCGTTAAGGTAAAGCCACTCATCCTTGGCATATCAACATCCGATACGACCATATCAAACTCATCTTCCTTCAGCATTGCAAATGCCGCCAGGCCATCCCTGGCAGTGATCACCTTATGACCGGCCTGTTCAAGGAGGTTCTGCAGATATGTCCGGGAAGTAACGGAGTCCTCAACCACAAGGATTCTACCTGAAACCGGATTCTGCTGTACAGGGGCAGATATCATCTGATCGGTCGTGATGCCTTCCTGGATCAGCTCAATCGGGTCGAGCACAAGGGCTACCGTCCCGTCCCCAAGAATTGCAGCGCCAGTGATACGTTTCACCCTGCGCAACTGGCTTCCCAGAGGCCGTACGACAATCTCCTGTACCTGCAGGACCTCATCCACCATGCAGGCAATCTGTCCGGCACCATACGACAGAAGGATAATAGAGATACTTTTCGAATTTTCAATCGGTTCATGATATTTTTTTATTCCTAACGCATCGGTAAGACGAATGAGACGAATTTTTTCCCCGCTGACATTGATCACCAGCCGCCCTTCATAAAAGACCGCCGTTTCCGGCCGGGACCTGAAAACGAATCGGACCTGCTGCATTGGAAGGACATACATCTGGTTGCCGGACCTTACCACCACCCCACGGAATGTTGCAAGCCCCACCGGTACTCTCAATGCGATACTGGTACCGTCCCCCTTCTGCGAAGAGAGGATCACATTTCCCCCCAGGCGTGTAACCGTATCTTCAACGATAGCAAGGCCCAGGCCCCGCCCGGATATATCGGTGACATCGTTGTTTACTGAAAGCCCTGACCGAAAAATAAGCCACATTGCTTCTTCATCGGTAAGCTTTCCAGCTTCCACGGCAGTGATAATCCCGCATTTCACTGCTGCATTCCGGACCTCACGGCAATCTATTCCGGCACCGTCATCAGAGACTTCAATACTGACTTTACTCCCGGATAATGGGACAATTCTTATTCGGACGGTAGCTCGTACAGGTTTGTTATGTTCAGCCCTGATATCGGGGTACTCGATCCCATGGTCTATACTGTTGTTAATAAGGTGCATCAGGGGGTCCTTGAGTGATTCAAGGATACGCCGGTCCATTTCAATACCCTCACCTTCAATGACCAGGTCGACTTTTTTCCCTGTTGCGCGTGAATACTCACGAACAAATCCGGAAAATGGCAACATGATACTCTCAACAGGCATCAGTACCGCATCGTGGATCAGGTCAGATATTTCAGAAGTACTTGCTTCCAGTGCGGACCGGTCACGCTCTGTTGCCCGGATATGGGCGCCAAGATCATGACGGAGGTAGGTCATAAATTCCCGGTCGTATTCAAGAAATTTGAGCATGTGGCGAAGTGGAATGACCAGGTCCGGAGGCATTGGATATTTTCCAAGGCCCGCTACGGCCTCGCGTAATACATAGAGATCAGACGAGACCCTTGCGTGGTTCCAGCGCCAATGGCTAAAACGGGTCATCATCTCTTCAAGCTCCTGCATCCTGTGAGTGATGAACAGCCTCGTGGTAAGGAGATCATCTGAACCAGCGATCAGTTTGTCAAGCTTATGCGCGGCAATCCTCACCGTTGCACTACTACCGGTAATTGGGCGTGCTTTTTTCGGAGTGGGGGGGTTTACGGCAGCAGGCCCCGGTATCCCGGGGCCATTTTCTACCGTGATACCGGCAGGGTGAGAATCCCCACCGTATGGCCCCACTGGTTGCAGACCATCGGGTGCAGTGACACACATTACCGGAGGTGCTGCAGGGGACGAGGTGTGTGTAATTCCAGCACAACGAAAGGCAGAGAATTCCGCCATTTTTTTACTGGTAACCAGCCCCCTGATAGTGCTGATAATTTCAGCCGATCCGGTTGATGCAGGTGAATTCTCCGTAAGGTATACGCGTGTTACTTTTATGGCACGGTGGAAAACATCAAATGCCTCTGCATCGGGATGGTATTCCCCTTTTTTGATGGCAGAAAAGACATTTTCAAGGTTCTGGCAGATGAGCTCTATCTCTCTGAAACTGACCGCCCTTGCAGCGCCTTTTAAACTATGGAGGGTCCGGAAAACCCGCTCTACCAGGATTGTTCCTGCATCGACGCCGGTTTTTTCCAGATCAAGAAGACCCGCGGTAATCGTATAGAGATATTCCTCTGCCTCTTCGCGAAACGTAGCGAGAAGTATTTCCCTGAATTCGTCATCCGGACCGGTCATAGTATCGGATATCAGACATGGTACTGAGCGGTCAGTTTCTTCAGGCGTGCCCCTAGTTCGTGGAGATCTTCTGCGGTCTTTTCAACTTTCTGTGTAATTTCGAGGTTTTTCTGTGCTGCATCACGTATCTTTTCCATGGCAAGGGAGATCTGGTCAACCCCCGCAGCCTGTTCCTGGATAGAGGACGTGATCTCTATTGCCTCGCGGGAGGAGTCCGCAATTGACCGGGTAAGGACCTCAATTGCTTCCCTCGCATCGCTTGTCAGGCGGACCGCATCAGCCACGGAACGGGTCCCCTTTTCGGTTGAAATAACCGTGGATGAGACCCCCCGCTGGATATCAGTCAGGATCGTCCGGATATTCGCCGTTGCCTGTTTCGACTGCTCGGCCAGGTTATGGATCTCATGCGCAACAACGGCGAATCCTTTTCCAAGTTCGCCTGCCTTCGCAGCCTCGATAGATGCATTGACGGCCAGCAGGTTAGACTGTTCTGATATATCCGTCACCGTTGCGATAATCTCACCGATTGCCTGGCTCTGTTCAGACAGCTTGATAACACTTACCCCGATGGTGTCCATCTGTCGCTGGATCTGGTTCATCCCGTCGAGAATTTCCTGTACTGATTTCTGCCCTTCACCAGATACTTCGATGGCCTTCTTTGCCTTTTCAGATACAGATTTTGATTTGTGAATGACAATGTCGGTTTTTTTACGGACACCTTCCACGGTATCTGATGTGTCATTCACCGTTGTCGCTGTTTGGGAGCTGGCGGTTGACAGTTGGGTTGTGACGGCAAGGATCTCGCTGGACGCTGAAGACAGCACCGAAATACCTTCATAGAGCTCTTCATTGATCAGCTTCATCAGGCGCTGGAGTTCGATACCAATGGTATTGAGTGCATCCCGGTATGCGACAAACTCCCCAGCTACCGGGATTTTTTCATCAAACCTGGCAGTAAAATCTCCGGATGCATAGAACCGGGCAAGGCGCATTGCTTCGTTTACAGGTTCAGTGATTGTTTCAAGCGTTTTATTGAACCCGGCAATGATCATCCGGTAGCCCCCGCGGAATGCGTTTTCATTCCCCCTTACCGATAGGTCGCCCGCACGGGCGGCGTCGGTCAGCTTGATTGTTTCCTTGTGAAGGTGGTCCAACGACTGCACCATCAGCCGGAGTGCAGGACGGATCTCATCCCGGTCATCAACCGGTTCTGAGAACGCTTCGATGTAATCCCCTTTCGCAATCTTCTTGATATTCCCGACAACATTCGTCTGGAGGTCATCGGCAAATTTATCCATCGTCGCGGCCATGATGCCGATCTCATCCTGGCGCCGGATATTAAGGCGGACCGAAAGGTGGCCGTTACGGAGCTCTTTGATCATCACTACAACAGACTGCAGGGGCCCGGATATCGAGCGTCCAAACAGGATTGCAATCAATGCTCCAAGTGCAATCGAAGCAATAACAAGGGCTAAAATTGTGTTCCGGATTGTATCGATGGGGCCGGTGAAATCCGGCATCTCGGCCCGCGATACGATATACCAGTCAAGCGGTTCGTAATAGGTATAGGCATCAAGGACATTGGTCCCGTCGACTTCGTGAGGCACAGCGCCTTCCTTATTTTTGAACATCGTCTGGACGTAATCCTTGCCGGACCAGTTCTGCCCTTCCGCATCCGGGTGGACCAGGACATTTCCTGAACTGTCAATTACGTACATGTACCCGTTTTTACCCACCACGGTATCACGAATACTTTTCTTAACTACATCAAGAGTCTGGCCCTCTTCGGTCCCGACGAACAGTACCCCGATAATCTTTCCACCGGGGTCTTTGATCGGCTCGTACGCAGTGACATAATTTTTCCCAAAAAGGTCGCGCCTCCCGTAGTATGTCTCGCCTTTTTTCACCGCAATTTCATATACGTTATCCGTCAGACGCGTGCCGACTGCCCGTTTTCCATCAGTACCGATAACATTCGTCGATATCCGGACCGCGTATGTATCATTATAAACCTGGAAGACGGTGGCAGCACCACCGACCATTGCCTGGACCTGGTCGACAATCTCGAAATTATCATTGACCACGTAACGGTTGCCATTACTATCGATTAGCGTCATGCTGCCATTGATGACCTGTGGCCTCCCTTTGGCGTAAAAATTCTGTTTCGCAACATTGAGATCGCTGTTCACCTTGTTGCGGGTAAGTTTGTAGACATCATTCGTCCACCCTTTCATATCCTGGACCTGTGTCTCAAGCAGTGTCTGTATCTGTTCTGATATCACAACACTTGAACTGGTATACGCCACCAGCCCAAGAAGAAGAGTAGGTATGACCGCCAGTAACAGGCAAATCAACAGGATTTTGGTCCCCACTTTCAAGTTAGAAAAAAACTGCATCCTAATCCTTACCACTTCCAGTACACGATCCGTCCCACGTAAAGAATAGACTGACCGCATATTGTTTAAATATACTGGTATTTTTCAGGTCAGCAGGGTCGTAACTCTTGCATACTATACCGGTACAGGATAAAAATCCCATTCTGACTCTCATGATTCAGGATGTCTGGTCATCAATCAGCATTTTTGGATCTGCCAGAAGTGCCCCACCGTCCAATACGACAACATTATCAACGACCCCGAGTAGATATGGAGCTGTAATCCCATACGGGACAGGGTCTGATGAATTTGGGATGGCCCAGGGTATGGAACCGATGCCGGTAATATAATCCGCGAGCAGGCCGAACGTCATGGACCCGTCAGTAACTACAATAACCCGGTTTAAATCAGTCAGCCCGTGTTCCCTGATGGAAAATAGGACCCGTAGGTCCACTAACGAGATGATCTCGCCCCTTACTGCACAGACACCGGAGATGTATTCAGGTGTCCCGGGAACAGGAGTGATCCCCCCCGACAGTACCACTTCCCGTACATATTTCATTCCGATTGCATATTCCTGGAACGCAAGGTGAAATTTAAGTACCTCGATGCGTACAATGACCGGGGCTTTGGCAGCGGGTTGTGCGAGCTTTGATGCCCGCTCCATTAAGGTTTCAATTACCCGGGCGGGGTCCTCTTCGCCCGCAGATTCTTCAGATACAACCGGATTTTTTTGTAATTCCGCCTGGATTTGTGCGGGTCGTGCATCCCTTAAAAAACATTGAAGGTCACGGATGATATACAGCCCGTCAGGTGTGATGTTCACCCCTTCAAAAACAGGTCTTTCCTCTTCTGATGGTGAAGACTCTCCAGGGGGACATAAATCCGTACTAATGCCAGACGTTGCATCAACCCACAGGGCAACACAATCCGGGCCGGCTTTTGTTACAATAAGGACATCAGACAGGGCGGGTTTACGGCAGGGAAAACCAAAGGTGGCCCTTACCTCGTATACCGGGACAATTCTGCCATGAAGATCGATCACACCAGCGGCTCCAGCCGGACCTCCGGGGGACGGCATTATCCAGACTATCCGCTCGACAAAAGTTGTCTTTCCGACAGCGATTGCACAGTGTACTCCATTAACGGAAAACCGGAGCAAAATCGGCATATTGCTTCACCTGTGATTCCTACATTTGATTTCCTGCAATAAAAGCATGCAGGGGCTGAATATCTACAATCCGGACTTCTACATATTTCTGGTACCAGACGTTACCGTTGTTAGCGGTGGAGTTAATTTCCTCAACACCCGGCGGAATAAATTCCCCACATTGCGGCTCATATCCCGGGGGGATCTGACGTGTCACCCACGACAGGATACCCTGGAATATCTGAAATAATACACGGTCCTGCACACAAACAAGAGGCCATAACGGACTGGGCCAACAACCAGGTTTTTGTCATGAGGATCATACAAACAGAACGTTTGTATATCCCAAAATCCCCATTCCGCTGATAAGAATAACTCCGGTGATATGATCACAACAGGTCAGGGCTATGCAACACGGAATGGAACCGCCCTAAAAAAAACAGTATAGTACCACAATTCCCACCATTTTGCGCCCCTTTTCCCACCAATATACCCGGATATTCAAGGCCTGCCACCCCATGACCTTACCCCCTCCAGGAAAGTCCGCCCATGGCCCATCGCAAAGGCCGGATTTGCCCCAGTTTTACCTCGGCACCTAACCGGGCAATTTAAAGTGAATTGAGCCAGATTACCCCAATAATTATGCCTCCTTTACACTGTAATATTTTTAAGGGGATGATAATCGCCCCCATTTCCAGCCTGGAATAGCCATTTTCTAATGTTTCGCGATCTGATGGAACAGCTAATCCAGACCTGGAACTGGGGTCAAAGGGTCAATGGGATACGGTGTCCTGCCGATCGGGTGCGTCCCTGTGATGTCACCAACCCCGCATCGGGGCTGTTTCACATCCAACACCAGCCAGATGCCAATGTAGCAATCGGGCAGCACTCTACCAGGAGTTCCGGGAAAATTTTCGATTTTTACACGAACATTCATGCTGCCGGAAAAAACCGGGACCTGGTAGGTAAGATCTCTCACATCAGCGGGTTCCGGGAACTTCCCGCCCCGGAAAATACCGTCAACCGTTGCTATCAAAAAAAAATATCCGACAGGCCATCCACAACACCGTGACGGTGCTGCCGGGTATACAAAAAAATCCCGGGAAGATCCTCTCGTTAAGCGGAGGCCAGAAAAAATAATTTTTCCCGGGTTCAGCGAGAGATGAGTTACGAAAATCGGTAGCAACCAAAAATGAGATCCTACGGGTTACACCTCATACACCGGCACCGCACGGACATTGTAATCCTTTAAGCACTCCCCATCGAGTTCAACTGCAACAGTCGTGGAGGCCCCGGGTGCCAGTGTCCCGATATAGATATCCCGTGAGTCCCGGACGGCATTGTCGTTGATATGAATGAGCATGACCCCTAGTTTCACATTGTTTGCAGGCGTAGAGCCTGTATTATAGACCTGGTACTGTACCGTATAATAACAACCCCGGGTAATACCCCAGTCCTCATGCTGCGTGAGCAGTGTTGCCTGCACCTTTGATGTCTGGTCGCCCTGGTCGTAGGTCCCGACGCTACCCAGTGAGGAACACCCGGCTACCATGATCGTAATACCTGCGAATAGTAGTACCAATGCTAATCCAGCGGGTTTCATCTTTTTTTTCACCTGTATAGAGGTATTGTATGGGATATCCCTTCAATGTCACTGCCTGGTAGAACGACCACTCGTTTGATTGCATTCCCAGATTATTGCCAGAGCACCCCCTGTAACAACCCCGGATATTCAAATCGTTTTCCGGCAATGGCAGGTTACACCAGGATTTCCGCGACCATTGGTAAAACGATCCCTTATTATTGGATCAGGTTTTAACGTTCATTCAATGAATCTGCGGTGACGAAATGTCGTTGCGTTACGTCTTCTGGGGACTTGGCCTGATCGTCATCCTTGTTTTTGTCGTGTGGGGAATATCCGGGTACGCGAAGGTAGCTGGAACGGAGGGGAAAATAAGTTATTCTACCGATTCAGTCCTTAATGGACCACGCTATTATACAGGGATTGATTTCAACACACTTCGATCGGATGATCACCTGACGGTCCTTCCGGTAACAGGCATCAGGCAGCAGATGACGAACTGGACCTGCGGCCCCGTCGCTGCAATGAATGTGATGACCTATTACGGGGTAAATTTCTCCGGGGGGGATAGTGATGAATTCAGGGTCTCGGATGAGATGCATGTTTCAACGACCGGCGTGGCAACCGAAACGACCACCCTTGGAGCGACCCCCGATGTGATGGCATCGTGGTTTACCAGTAAAGGATGGAATGCCACCTGGGGGACGAACGGGTCCATCCAGATGCTCCGGGACAACCTCAAATCCGGAAAACCAACCCTGGTGGAATGGATCGACTGGGGCGGTCACTGGGTGGTAGTCGTGGGGTATGATGACCGTGGCACCCCGATATTCTGGGACGATGTGATCATTTTTGCGGATTCTGCAGACTGCCACGATGACCGGGTCGACGGAATTACCTATTTCAATGCAGGGGAGTTCGAAGCAATGTGGTTTGATGCCCATTATTTCCCCGAGAAGATGAGGAACCA
>SESC01000612.1_pt1 | contig 12652 bp, 9 predicted proteins | sample 3171431 | NCBI WGS metagenome assembly SESC01 (sample SAMN06051868, study PRJNA518727) | freshwater metagenome | biome: subpolar coniferous forest; feature: holomictic lake; material: water; isolation source: holomictic Lake 227, 8 m depth | place: Canada: near Kenora, Ontario | collected 2014-07-08... | reverse complement strand
GGAGATTAAACAGAATCTGTCGAACACGTAAGGAATCGCCTACTAAAGGTAACTTGTCGAGGCGTGGGTCGATTTCTTCAATCAGAGTTAAGCCTTTCTCTATAACACGATTAGTCATGATACTAGAGATGTGATTCAAAACGCTGGAAATAAGAAAAGTAGTTTCTTCTAGCACGAGGTGATTAGCCTCGATTTTGGATAAGTCGAGAATGTCATCGATGATACCCAACAGATGGTTACCGGAGTTTATGATCTTATTGAGTTTGTCTTTGTGTGACGGCTGTTCGATCTGCGCTTGTAATAAATGGGCAAAGCCGATAATGCCGTTCATTGGGGTGCGAATTTCATGACTCATATTAGCCAGAAAGAGGCTCTTGGACTGGTTCGCGAACTCAGCATCACTTTTAGCTTTTTCAAGCTCGGCGGTGCGCTCTTCAACCAGTTGTTCAAGGTGTGCCTGGTAATTTTTGAGTTCTAGCTCTAACTGTACCCGTTTAGTGATGTCCTGAAAAACGACCATGGCTCCCGATAACCTATTGTCCTGATAGATAGGGTGGGTAGTGTATTCGACGGAAAAACGAGTGCCATCCTTTCGATAAAATAAGTCCTTTTCGATATGTCTAACGAGACCATCTTTGGCAGTGGAAACTATTGGACACTTTGATTCAGGATAGGGACGGCCATCAGCATGAATATAATGAATCAGTTTATGGATTGAAATGCCCATTAATTCTTCTGGAGTATACCCTAGCATGTTTGCAGCAGCCGGATTAATAAAGCTGGACTTTCCTTGGTTGTCCATCCCACATATACCATTAGGAGACGAGTTCAGTAACAACCGGTTACGGGCTTCACTCGTGATTAACTCTTGGGTCGCATCTAGCCTCTCCAAGGCATAAGACACGTTGTTGATCAGGGTAGTGATTAAGGCTACCACTTCATCATCAAAGAAATTGCCGTCTGAATGATACATGCTAAAAACAGCATAGGTGTCGCCATGCTGTATAATCGGGAAGCAGGCTAAGGAGTTCCAACCATAATTTAATGCCACTGTTCGCCAAGGACTCATAATAGGGTTGTTAGCAGAATCATTGATAATCAGATATTTTTTCTCACGATAAACCCTTCCAGATGCTTGACCTTCTGGACTATCTGCACGGGTTGAGATGGTTATCCTATCCAGATAGTCAAGACCTTGCCCGTATTTATAAATGGGTATAATGCGCTGAGTTTCCGGGTTTTCGAAACCAATCCATGCCATACTCATTAAGCCACTTTCAATGGGTATCCGACAGAGAAAGTCCAGAATCTGCTGCTTGTCAGAAGCATGCAGTATTTGTTCATTGATGGTCGCCATATCTTTATATAAAAGACTCAGTCTTTGTGAACGCTTTTCAGCTAGCTTTCTTTCTGTAATGTCTTCGATGGTAACAATCATGTAATCAGCTTCGCCAGTCGGTTTTCTTACACAATTAATCCCAATATTGGTAATTATGACCTGACCATCTTTACGTATGTAACGTTTTTGAAAGGTGCTGTGGTTTAATTTACCGCTTAACAACTCATTATAAATTTTAAGATTAAAATCTGTATCTTCAGGGAAAGTGATGTCTGGCCATGAGATGTTGGAAAGCTCTTCTCTCGAATAGCCCAGTATCTCGCAGAGTCGATCGTTAAATTTTATCCATCGTTTGGTTTCAGGAGAAGCAATCGACATACCGATAAAGGGCAACTCATAAAATTGTTGTAATATTTGATCAGACTTGGCATGTTCTGCCACGAACGCAAGTTGCTGTAGTTGCTTTTGTTGGCGTAAAAAATAAAACAACAGGATCATTATTCCAGCGATGGCAATGCATAAAATACCTATGATCCAACCAAAAACCACCCACATCGATGAAAACACTTCTCTCTGATCAATTTTAGTAAGCAATCGCCATTGTGTGCCTGCAATAGGAGAGAACTTAGCAAATACTTCAATGCCACGATAGTCAAAGCCCTTTATTGACTCTAATTGATTAGAATGGAGTGCAGCGGCGGCAGTTAGAGATAAATCGCTCAAAGGGCGCCTAAGGTTTAAGGCGGCGTCTTTAGAATATCGCAAATTATTGAGATAAAGTACATTGTCTCCGTCCTGTCTGATTAATAAGCTCTCAGCACTGGCACTTGGAACGGGCCAGGTTTCAATCATTGGGTAAAATACACTTTTAGGGTCGACACGCAATATAAATACAGCAATAACATGCTCATCAGATCCTGAACCAACAAGAACAGGCACTATCCAATCGATGTGAATATGTCCATTTTCTTCTCGATACAAATCGGTATTTCTAATTTTCCTTTCGGTAATTACCTGAGGTAACAAAGCCTGAACAGTATCCGAAACATCGGTGTTGTAACCCGTACTGAGTAACACATTTCTTGCGGTATCCACCAATAGAATACTCTCATAACCATAAGCATTTTGAAGTGACTCAAGATGCTTTTTTAGAACAGTCTTTTGAAGAGAGTCGCTTTTATGCTGAACAAATTGTTGAATACTCTGAGTCAGAATAACTGAATCTTTTAAGAGTTTACCGTCGCCCTCTCTTTCATTGAGCCAGTCTGCTATTTGATTCGTCTTAAGTTTGAGAATACTTTCAAGGTTGTTGTTGGTTTCCCGTTCAACGGCAGGAATTTGTATAACAAGGTAAGCAATGCTAATTAACGGCAAGATGAGTAGCAGTAACAATATTGGGTAGAGAATAGAGTTTTTTTTCATTAAGTTAGTTACTTTAGATACTTTGTTCAGCTATATAATGGAATACTTTTAATTTAAGGTACTGGCTTTATGATAAACCCGCAACTTTAATATAACGATCATGAAGGCACTGCATCGCCCCGGCAAATGAAAGTTTTTCATATATCACAAAAAAAGATAATGAATGCAAATCGACGAACTTTCATAGTAAGTAAACTGCTCTTGATTAATAGTATAATTATCTACGTTGTATTAGAAAGTTTTCAGTTTTTTTTGTAACAGAATGTAACAAATAAGCAAATTGTTACATTCTGTTACAAATTTAATCAGTGATATTCTGGCGGTTCATTTATTATTTGAATTTATTAATTCAATTTGGGTGTATTGTGCCCTTTCCATGCACAGTCCATTGTTTCCGAAATTTTTAGTCACTGACTTAGTTGTTAAACTTATTTTCGATTTCATCTGTGAGTTGATAGTAAAGTTAAATAGAACTTGAAAAAATCCTTACTAAATTATGAATAAAAATCATATCCAATCTATTGAATTATTGAGAAATCAGTTACTTAACGAGAATATTCTTTGGGCCGGTATCATTTTTACCCCCGGTATCATTATTTCTCTTTCCAGAGTATTTGTCATTGGCTGGAAACCTATAATGGGTGTCCATCTGATGCTGTTCGCCATCAATTGGTTACTTTGGCTGGGGCGTCGGCGTCTGGCTTATAGGACCCGTGTGCTGGTGTTATTGGCTTTGATGTGGATTGCATCTATCGCTGGATTAATGCAGATGGGTCCGCTTGGCTTAGGCGGCTTACTGACAGTGTCATTTTCGTTCGTTGCCGTGCTATTTTTAGGGGGACGATTAGCCAGGTGGTTAATCGCTGGCAATTTTTTTTCCTTAATACTGGTAGGGATTGCCGCGAGTCTGCATTGGCTGGACTTTAACATTAATTACTCCGTTTATGCGTATCATCCCATTACCTGGGTGCATACCATTTGGACATTTTCTGCTTATTCTATGGTCTTTGCCTTGTTTGGTTGGCGATTAATTGAATGGTTAACCGAACGTGAGCAGACCTTAACTCAATCATCAGAGCTGCTTAGAGAGAATGAGCAGCACTTTCGCACGCTTGCCAACGGGGGAAGCGCCCTGATCTGGACTGCTGACGTTGACAAGCTGTGTAAATATTTTAACGAACCCTGGCTTAATTTTACTGGACGAACGATGGAGCAGGAGTATGGAAATGGTTGGGCTGAAGGCGTACATCCAGAGGATTTTGATAACTGTCTGAACATCTATGTCACTGCTTTTGATAAGCGCGAAGCGTTTAGCATGGAATATCGCTTACGCCATGCCGATGGTTCCTATCGTTGGATTAAGGATGATGGTACTCCTCGTTACGATAGTTATGGCAATTTTCTGGGTTATATCGGCTTTTGTTATGACATCACTCCGGAAAAAGAGCTGAGAGACAAGCTTGGCAAATTGTCTCTGTCCGTGGAGCAAAGCTCTAGCAGTGTAATGATCACTAATCTTGATGCAGAAATTGAATATGTCAATCAGCGTTTTACTGAAACAACCGGTTATACTCCAGAAGAAGTATTAGGGAAAAATCCTAGTATTCTGAAATCAGGGCTAACCCCAAAATCAGTTTATGACGAATTGTGGCTCACGTTATCTCGAGGGGAAAATTGGGAGGGCGAGCTTATTGATCAGACTAAAGCCGGTCAGCAGTTCATAGATCTGACCAAAATTTATCCACTCCGCGATGTCAAAGGGTGCATCACTCATTACGTTTCAATCAAGGAAGATATTACCAAAAAGAAGCGTGAAGCAGAAGAACTGCTTGCCTATCGAAATCATCTCGAACAATTAGTTGCTGAGCGCACTGCTGAACATGAACAAACATTGAAGCAGCTAAAAGTTGGCGAAGAACGCTTAAGCTATGCCCTCGATGCTACTAATGATGGGGTTTGGGACTGGGATATTATCTCTAATCAATGTTACATCAATGGCGCTTATTTAAAAATGTTGGGTTATGAGCCAGATAAGGTTCCGAATGACGTAAAGAGCCTATGGATGAATTTTCTTCATCCTGATGAAAGAGAAAGCGCTTTGACCGCAGTTCAGCGTCTCCTGGAAAATAATGAAGGTGATCAAAGTGAGGAAGTTGAATTTCGGATGCGCGCCAAGGATGGTAGCTACAAATGGATTTTAAGTCGTAGAAAGGTCGTTAAGCGAGATGAAAATGGAAATGCAGTGCGTGCGATAGGTACTCATACCGATTTGACAGCACGCAAACAGTTTGAAATTCAATTAAACGAAGCCAAAGAAGCGGCCGAAATGGCCAGCCGTGCAAAAAGTAATTTCCTGGCTAATATGAGTCACGAGATTCGGACTCCCATGAACGCTATTCTCGGTTTTAGTCATTCGTTGATACTCGATTTGACAGAGCCTACTCAACAGGACAAGCTTAAAAAGATAAGTCTTTCAGCGAGACATTTGCTGGACATCATTAATAATATTCTTGACTTATCCAAGATTGAGGCCGATCAGCTTCAACTAGAAGCAATTCCTTTTAATGTAGTTACTCTGGTCAATCAGGTGCATAGCATGATGATTGATCGTTTTCAAGAAAAGAGTGTGACACTATTAGAAAATATCGATCCTCGTCTGGAAACGGGGCTACTGATTGGCGATTCTTTGCGTATTAGTCAGATGCTGATCAATTACCTTGGTAATGCATTTAAATTTACTGAGCATGGATGGGTAGCCTTGCGAGTTAAGCTGGAAGCTGAGCAGGGAGATGCGGTCACGCTCCGGTTTGAAGTGCAGGATACCGGCATTGGTATCGCCGAGGCACAACAGGTTCGTTTATTCGAGAATTTCGAACAGGCCGAAGCTTCAACCACACGTAAATACGGAGGGACCGGGTTGGGTCTGGCCATTAATCGCCGCCTGGCATTTCTTATGGGGGGGGATACGGGTGTGGTAAGTCGTTACGGTCAAGGTAGTACATTCTGGTTTACTGTTTGTTTGAAGCGCAGCGAAGAACTTCAGCCGGAAGTCCTTGATAAGCCTGACGCGAAAATCCGTAGTGGCGCACGTATTTTGCTGGTGGAAGACAATGAAATCAACCAGGAAGTCGCGTGCATCTTGCTGGAAACTAAAGGCTTGTCGGTGGAGATAGCAAATCATGGTGGTGAAGCCATCAACTTGGTTAAAGCCAAAAACTTCGACTTGATTCTGATGGACATACAGATGCCCGTGATGGATGGTTTGGAGGCGACCCGCCATATCAGACAGCTTGATTGTGGCAAGTCCATCCCCATTCTTGCTATGACCGCCAATGCCTTCGAAGATGATCAGAGAAACTGCATGGATGCCGGTATGAACGCATTTTTAGCCAAGCCGATCGAGCCAGACGTTTTATATCGAGAGCTAGCTCGCTGGATTCCTCAAGAGGATGAGGCAAGCATACCGGCTGCAAAATCTCCAGAAGCACTATCTGTTGAAACCCAAAGCGGTGTCAGTCGTATGATTGATCAAACAATTGGACTGAAATTTCTGGCGGGGAACCGGGTTAACTATCGCCAGATGCTAACCCGGTTTAGTGAAATTCACAGGGAAGACGCCGAAAAAATATTAGGCGCACTGGATACTGATAACCGAGCCAGTGCAGAGCGCATCGCCCATTCTCTGAAAAGTCTTTCCGCTACCTTAGGAATCACACCTTTACAAAGACTCGCTAGTACGCTTGAATATAAGCTTCATAATGGTGTTTCTACCAACGAATTGCGCGATGAAATTACTTTGCTAGGAGAAATAATGTCGGCGGTGATTATCGAAATAAATTCTTTGCATCAAGAGCTTGATTTGTAGTACTTAGAAATACTTCAGTTATCACCGGGTAACCATTGGCTAGTAAAATAAAAGCTATTAAAGGGAAAAAATAGAATTGCAGTACAATAGGCATAAAATTTCCTATTGGAACCACTAACCACTTCTATCAAATGAGTAAACAACGCGATTGCGTTAGGTAATGAACAAGAGAATTCTGATTGTTGACGATGATGAGCTACTGTGTAATTTATTGTCTAGCTACTTAGAAGAGCAGGGCTTTGAAACTTTGGTGGCTACAGATGCCACTGAAATGCAAAAGCTACGAGAGCGCTTTCACTGTCACCTTTTAGTGCTGGATGTCGTCATGCAAGGGGAAGATGGTTTATCTATTTGCCAAAGATTGCGGGCTGAAGGCGATAAGATTCCCATCGTGATGCTTTCTGGTAGGGACGAAACAGTGGATCGAATTATAGGGCTGGAATTTGGAGCGGACGATTATGTCACAAAACCTGTTGAACCTCGTGAGCTCGTTGCTCGTATCAAGGCGGTTTTACGTCGAACTTCAGAACAAAGTTTACAGGCATACGATACCAAGCCAGTTAAGTTTACATTTGGGGACTTCGTTCTAGATGGATTTTCTCGGAGATTGTTGCGCAATGGAGAGATTGTGCCGCTTACTTCCGATGAGTTTACGCTGCTTATGATTCTGACGAGTATGGAGGGTAAAACACTATCACGAACTCAATTAGCTATTATGCTTAAAGGAGCTGATCAAAAAATTGATCAACGCAATATTGATATGTTGGTGTCGCGAGTTCGTAAACGTATTGATGATGACTCGTCTCAACCTGAATACCTTCGAACGGTTAGAGGCGTTGGGTATGTTTTTATAAATGCCTAACCTGACCGTTACGCTACTCAAATAGTAGGAGTAGTTTTTCCACGAGTTTCGCGGCTTTAAAACGACTCCTACTTTTTATCTATCAGTGTTTTCCAGACGGATTAACTGATGGATGGCTTTGTAAAGCTTAATTATCAGTGAATTTGTTATTAAACTCTTAACAATGCTTTTTGCATTCTTTCTGATAATTGTTCTTCTACAAATTGTGGTTCGTTGGGTGGATAAAGTTCTACCTCATCCAGTTCGAAGCCATAGTCTTTTCCCAGTGCAATCAGCTCTCTTATTTTTTGAACAGCTAAGAGTTTTTCCTTTAATTCAGGGTCTGTTTTAGCATGATCAGAAAAAGCCTTTATTTGCGCAATTGACATAATGTTTACTCCTGTTGGTTAAAAAAGGCCCGGTATATCCGAAGCCGTTGATGAAAATTAATTAGACTCTATAGGGGGTACTGACCCAGTCCTTGAGTATCGCGATATCCCGTTCAGGCAAATAGGAATATTCACCCGTAATATCTTTATAAACTGCCAGGCCGGTTTGTACGGGGATTAATTCTCCTTTAACCATATAAAAAAACCAGGCAAAGGGATAGCCGACCTGTCGATCAAAACGGGTTAACAAATTACTGAGTGAGACGCCTTTTTTTCCATTGATATCATCAAATTGGGGCACGTGTTTTTGTTGGGTGTAGCTGATTTCAACATTAATGATTTGCTCACCAAAGCGTCCAGTATTTCTAAAGGGTCTGATGATCCAATCCTCTGAGAATATAGCTTTCTGATTGGCGCTACTTCTGTTCCAGTCATCCATAAAACGTTGTACGGGATGCTCTTCTGGATGATATTTATTGATTTCGCTCATAAAAATCTCAACATCGGTCTTACGACGATAAGAATAACGAGCCGCTCCAATGCAAAAAGCTTCGATACATTCTGGGTATAATGGATCGATAAACTCTTCTAAATCTTCGGGCAAACGACTCTCACTCACCAGGAACCGATCAGAGGCTTCGTGGGTTTTATCAATATCAATTTGTATAAATTGTTCAGCCTTACTGCCTGTCTCGACAACAAAATGCAAAGTATTACCCGTTTGCCGGGTAGCAATCAGCTTTTTATCACGGGCGTGATCAATTAAGGTTTGCAGATCTCTACCGCATTCGATATACGTTCTTTCAGTCCATTCGACAAGGTCATCAGCCACCCGATGTCCATCTTTATCGACAATGCCGCCTAAGCGATACCACTCTCTACCGGTTTTGGCTAATCGAATCTCATAGTCCGGGTTTAGAGTCTGCAGCTTGGATAGTAATAGTTCATGGTTCGGATTGGGTAAAGTTTGCTTACACAGTTTTGTAAGGTCTTGTCCATTCAGTTTAAAAGGTTGTTTAGCCATTAGCTGCATCCTATTATTCGTTTGCCTCTGCAGAAGGGGGGGTATTGCTTAAGCGTGCTTCTACTGCAGCTCTTACATCGGCTTCTGGATCATCAAGCAGGCAGGTTAATGTTTCTAGTGGAACGCGCTGAACAGCGATATACCGAACAACCCAATCTGGGTCATTTAATAAAGTAACGGCATTTTCCGGACTCATTCTTTCCGCTATAAGTCGTCTGACTTCGGGGGCGTCATCGTGTACCATTAACCCTAAACTAACTTCAGGCAAGCGTTCGGCAACCACTTTTCTGACTTCTGAATCTTTATCACGGATGAGCCGAAACAATCGACCTTGTGGTAGACGCCGGGCAACGGTTAACCTGACTATGTAGTCAGGGTCATTAGCCAGTGTTTCCAGTTCTTCGGTCGGTATGCGATCAGCGACTGTCATCCGTACTTCACGATCAGGGTCATTAATTAAAGCGGATAATTGTGTGGGTGGTAATCGATACGCAACCGCACGTCTAACCACTTCATCATCGTCATGTATGAGTTGGGTTAATGATTTCTGTGGCGCATACCGGACTGCAATGGCTCGTCTTTCCCAGAATCTGTCATTAAGATAATGTTCGGCATAGCCGGGATTAATCCGGAAAAAGCGATCAATCTGACGACCACTTTCAGCCGTTACACAGGTATCTCCAGGCATACAGCGACCCATTAAGAGTGTTTTACCTCTAAATGGGCAAAAGCTACAATCAGCCACGGGAACGCTAACAGGTTTATCAATACCAGACATGCGGAGTTCCTTTTTAATCAGGATAGACTTCAGCAACGACAACGCCTGTTGCATTATCATAATCTTGGGTCAGGCACAGGCAATGCTCCCGACCATCAATTAAATAGAGATTAAATTCAGCGTTCTCAAGAATCGGCGTGTTATTAGGCAGGTCATCATCCATACAGTAAGTAAAGTGTATGGGTTTGTATTCCTGTCTAAGTTTGGACACCGTTTCATCACTAAGACCCAAGGTTTTAATAGAATCTACAATGGCGTTTAGTTGATCTTTGCTAATCATCCCATGGCCTCCTCTTCTCGCTCAAATCTGAAGCGTTGGTTTGCATCAATTCCCATGACTTTAGCGAGCCAAGGGGGAGGCGTGCCAGCAATAACAGCTTGTAACTGTTGAATGACATCAACAATACTTTCGATGCTTGAAAGCTTTAAAGGGTGTATGCCTATTTTGACAATCTTTGCTGCTGCAGGCCCACCGACTGAAGCGATATAAAGCACCTGACAATCTTTAATGAGTTCTGCTCTGTAGGTGTTTTTATCTTCTATCTCTGGGTGATTCGCTTCATCAGGTGTACGAATACCGATTAACTGCGCATCAGTTGCAGAAACCTGGTAGATCATAAATTGATTGCAGTTTCCAAAATGTCCGTCCACATGAAAATTATCATTACTGGCAAAAGCAATACGAATAGATCCAGGTAGATCACCTTCCTGGTAATCCTGAATAGTGGGTATAACGGGTTCACCCGTTTCTACATCTGTTTTAAGAATGTGTATCGCTTGACTGAGTAATGAATCATCAATTGTTGAAAGGCTGCTAACTTGCGCGTTTTTAAAAGTGTTTAGGGTGATGCCGGCAATTTTATTTTCGGTTAAAGGTAGACCGAGATTGTCGGATAATACGTTAAATAAGCTTTTGGCATCGGTATCGGGCAAAACACGAGCGGCTAGCCCGATACGTAAAGCCAGTTCTCTTGTTATCGTGTCCTGGCTGCTCATGACAGTTATGCCTCTAGGGGAAGTATGCAATTATCAATTGGACATACTTTGACGCATTGAGGCACATCAAAATCACCTTCACATTCAGTGCAGGTTTTTTTGTCTATTTCAAATACAACTTTACCTTCAGTGATTGATTGAGTGGGACAGACGGGTTCACAGTCACCACATGAAATACAATCCGCTGCAACTATATATAAAGCCATGATTATTCTCCAGAATCTATTCGTTTTGCGCGTAAAGTGACGGGGAAATCGGGTTGTCCATCAAGGGGTTCAAAATAATACTTTGAACCATCACTGAGTAAAACTTCACCACCCCATTTTTCAGGGGTATCAAATTCAACCGTTTCCGCGACTTCTTCCAAATCTTTTTTGGGTACATAGAAGACTAACTTGCCTTCAGCATTTTTCTTTAACATGACACTAGGCATAGACTTCTCCGTTATGGGTTTTGTAACCGCCCCTGCCCACCTTATAAAAGGAGGGCAGGGGGATGTTTTAACGAATTAAATCGTAGTTGTAATCTGTTGTACCCATACCTTTAGTTTCTTTATCCAATTGTTCCAGAATGGCATTAACCAGAGTCGTCAGCATATAGATAGCGCCTTCGTAACCCAATGTGGTCATTCTGTGCAAATGGTGTCTGTCAAAGATGGGGAAGCCTATCCGGATTAATGGCACTTCAAACGCTTCACCTTTATAGAAAGTATCACGTTGAATGAACTTGCCATAAGAGTTGCCAATCATAAAATCAGGTTTGTTAGTGAACACTAATGAACGGAAATGCCATAAGTCTTTACCAATATGAACCACGGTGTTTTGTCCATAAGGCGAGTCTTTAAGCATTTTATCCATCGCTTTTAACCAGCGTTTATTCGCATGGTTACACAATACATCAGCAGGTTCTGCACCCATTTCTAACAGGAATTTAGTCATACCCATAACGAAGTCAGCATCGCCATACAAGGAGAACTTTTTACCGTGCATCCAGGTATGAGAGTCCGTCATCATGTCAACTAAACGGCCACGTTCTAATTCTAAAGAAGCAGGGATGGGTTTGCCGGTTAATTCAGAGACTTTCATCAAGAAATCATCGGTCCACTCCAGGCCCATTGGAATGTTGATGGCTGTTGCAGGTTGATGCCAAATAGATTGTACATACTTTTTAGTTTTTTCTAACTGCCAAGGTTGTAACAATAAGGTATCAATCGCATTAGGTGAATCTTTTAATTCAGCTTGGGTTGTACCCCCCGCATACATGCGGAAAGTACCATCTGCTGGCGTGTCTAACACTTCAGAAGGATCGCTAAGAAGTGAGTAATCAACGCCCATTTCTTTCATCATTCTGTGGATGACTCTAAAGTTACCCAGGTAAGTTTCAAAGCCAGGAACCAGGTTGATTTTACCGTTGGAGCCGACTTTTTTGTCGTCCATGTGGTTTAAGGTAAAGTACTTGATCATCCCTTCAAACATGTTATCCCAGCCTGTGGTATGGCTACCCACAAAGCTTGGCGTATGTGCGTAAGGGGTTGGAAAGTCTTGCTCAACGTGACCGGCTTTTTTGGCGTTATTGATGAACGCGTTTAAGTCGTCACCGATAACTTCAGCCATACAGGTTGTTGATACGGCAATAATGTCAGGTTTATAGAGTGCTTTAGCATTTTCTAAACCGGCCATCATGTTCTTTTGACCCCCAAATACCGCTGCATCTTCAGTCATAGAGTCAGATACGCAGGCAACAGGTTCTTTAAAATGACGGTTAAAGTAAGTACGGAAGTAAGCTACACAGCCTTGAGAGCCATGAACATAAGGCATGGTTTTTTCAAAGCCTAATGCACATAATACAGCCCCTAAAGGTTGACAGGCTTTAGCAGGGTTTACGGTTAACGCTTCGCGGTTAAAATTGAGTTCTTGATATTCTTTGGTAGTAGTCCATTGAAAGACTTCATCAATTTTTTCTTGTGGGTGACGCTCTTCATAGGCTTCACGTTTATTG
>SESC01000605.1_pt1 | contig 12743 bp, 7 predicted proteins | sample 3171431 | NCBI WGS metagenome assembly SESC01 (sample SAMN06051868, study PRJNA518727) | freshwater metagenome | biome: subpolar coniferous forest; feature: holomictic lake; material: water; isolation source: holomictic Lake 227, 8 m depth | place: Canada: near Kenora, Ontario | collected 2014-07-08... | reverse complement strand
GTAGTTTTATGATGGGTTCACCGGAAGATGAACAGGGGCGCTATCATGACGAAGATTTACATTCAGTCACTCTGAGCAAAGGTTTTTGGCTGGGTGAAACTACGGTGACTCAAGCGCTCTGGCAAGCCCTCATGTCTACAAATCCAAGTGAGTTTAAAGGGGAAAACCGGCCTGTTGAACAAGTCAGTTGGGACGATATCCAGCCTTTTATCGAACGTTTAAACCAGTTGCATCCTGAATTACAGACTCGATTGCCCTGGGAAGCCGAGTGGGAATATGCTTGCCGTGCCAGAAGCCAAACTCCTTTTAATTTTGACGGTGAACTCACCTTGGATAAGGTTAATTATAGGGGGACATGGGAGTATAAAGCAGATGAATGGGGTGAGGGGGCTAAACAGGAAACTACCGAGGTCAAATCCTATCCCTGCAATGCTTGGGGTTTGTATGAAATGCACGGTAACGTCTGGGAATGGTGTCAGGATAATTGGCAAGAGCAACTAGGTAAAGAAGCTGTTTGCGATCCTTGGTTACGGCAACAGTCGTTAGTGCCAGTCTCCGCTCGTGTTGTGCGCGGTGGCTCCTGGGACGACCTCGGCAGGCTCGTGCGTTCCGCTTTCCGGGGCAGGAACTCGCCTGACTTCCGCGACAGCTATCTGGGTTTTCGTCTTGCCCTAGGTCATTCTGGCTCAGGTCAAGAGGGCGGAGCCAAGGCTTAGCCTCATCGTACTATGGGCAGACGCGTCGCGGAGCAGCGGCAGACCGTAGTATGATGAGGCTAAAAGCCTTTCCATGAGTTAATCTAAAAATAAACTTTATTTAACTATCACATATTAAAATTAAGGTCTATAGTCGTAGGCGTCGGCAGAGTCTATAAAGGTATTCGTTCTGCTGACGTGGGTATGGAACGGTTGGCAGGAGTGGTTGGAACACGCTACGAAGTATGGGTGTTACTGGTAGAGGTATTGGCAATGCTTGCGTAGGTGCTGGCATCCATTAGCGTTCTACTGCACGCCTCCGCCGTGTTTGCAGACTTATTTTGCTGTTAGTGGCCTATGATCATACCTCACTACATGAGTTTGTAGCGGTGCAGAGGGTACTAATAGCACTGGAATCTATGCCAACAAAGCGCCAGAGACTCTCCACGGTTGCTTGGAACATCCCACTATAAGCTCTTAGTCACTCAATGAAGCGGCTGAGAGTCCCAGTTATGTTGCTGTCTTACATAAGGATTCAAAGATTATGGCTAATCAAGGTTATTTCCCGTCAAGCGAAGCTGATCGAACAGCCTGGCTCGCTCATTTTCGCACCAAGCTACCCGTACACTGTGTTAATCTGGGTTTTTCTCTGGATGATATAGCGGGTACCTTAGCGGATATTGATTTTTATATCTGGCTACTACAAAGCTGGAACCCCTCCATTCAGAAAAATGCAATGGAAGCGTCCGCTTTTAAAGCCCTGATAGGTACTGTCAGTGTCGATACCCATTTTATCCCTGAGTTTACGGTGATTACCGAACGCGGTATGCTGGGTGAACGGGTCAAGCTGATGTTTACCAAATACAGTCATGATGGTGTGATAGTTGAGAGTCGCCGTGGTGATGGTGATTGGGAGTTTCTGGGCGTCGTAGTCACCAAGCCCTGGTACGATGAACGTGATTTGCTGGTGGCTAACGTGCCAGAAATACGCGAGTATCGCTTGCGCTGGTGGGATAAAGGCATTGCCAATGGTGAGTACACGGCGGTACAGCGAGTGAATATTGGGCCATAACAAATAGCCTATCGTCTCTAAAAATAAACAGACACCATCTCCAGCAAAGAGGGTGTTTTTTTTATTTGTTATAATTGAGATATAACATCCAATATCTCAAACTATTGTGTACGAGCAGCCTGTTAAAATTTCACGGAGACACGATTGAAGCAATCTTTTTATGATTTGAATTATTCTGATTTAGAAACCGTTATAAATCAAAATAATTTAAACGGCTCAGCTGCGTCTGTGCTTTTTAATTGGCATTATAAGAAAAAAGAAAACGCTCAATGCCTTGATAACATTGCAAAGCTAGCCGTGGACTTTTTTCAGAATAACTTCGACTTTTCCCTGCCCGAAATCGATACGGTATATGAGTCAAATAAAGACCGAACAGTAAAGTTTCTTTTTAAGCTTAAAGACGCTCATAAAGTCGAAACTGTCCTGATCCCGTTTAATAATAAATATTCTATCTGTCTTTCATCGCAGGTTGGCTGTGCCATGAACTGTTCTTTTTGTTTTACCGGAAAACAGGGACTGACAAGAAATTTAACGACCAGTGAAATTGTGGGTCAGTTTCTTCAGGCTTGGCGTTGGTTAGCGACCCATAGGCCGGGAGAAGAGAGAATCTTAAATATTGTCTTTATGGGACAGGGCGAACCGTTACATAATTTTGATGCGGTAAAAAAAGCCTGCGAGATCTTTTTATCAAAACATGGCACCTCGGTGGGTATTCAAAAAATTACTATTTCAACAGCGGGTTATATTCCCGGGCTTAAACGATGGAGCGAAGAAATTCCTGGCGTAAATCTGGCGCTATCTCTGCATTCACCTTTTGAAGAAAAGCGGAATGAACTGATTCCCATCAATAAAAAATATCCGCTCGATGAAGTGCTGACCTACATTGACCAGATACCGTTAAACAAAAAGCAGTTTGTTACCTATGAATATATTCTGATCAAAGACTTTAATGATGCGCCAGAAGATGCTAAAAAGTTAGGCGCTTTATTAGTGGGTAAAAGTGCTTATATCAACCTGATTCCTTTTAACGCATTTCCCGGGTCACATTACCAGAGTCCTGATTTGGATAAAATTGAACAGTTTAAAGCAGTATTGGATACGTTTAAAATCCCGACGTTAATCAGAGGTACAAAAGGTGATGATGTATTAGCCGCCTGTGGGCAGCTCAACTCCAAAAATTAAACGGATAACATTAATCATCTTTACGGAGTCGCTTGTGTCTGGACTGAAACTTTAGGTACAGATGCTTAAGCCATACTAAAGCCGCAGCATATCCCTTTTTAACATACGGATTTAAGTGCTGGGTGGTTTCTAATAAGTGCCGACTGATTAAAGAAAAGGTCCGATAAAGCACTTTTTGGCCGTTATTAAGCGCCTGTTTTATGGCAGTCTCAGCTTGCCGATCATTGATTCTATTCGTTCTAAATAACCAGCGAAGTAAGCCACTGACATAAAGTATAAACAGGCTTATGCCACTCAGAAACCAGATAAAGCGACCTTTCGGCCCCAAGGCTTCGCCTGTGTGTAAGGGCCATATCCAGGTAGCAAAGGTTTCACCTGATGAAAAACTATTTGGATTGCGTACTTCTCTAATCTGACCACTCCAGCGATCAACCCATACCGTCGTAAAAGGATGTTTCTGGTTAATTTCACTAGTTTGGCGAAAGTTTATGCGATAAATTCCGGTATCGCCCAATGGTGTGGTGATGCGTCTAAGTTCAGCTTTAGGGAATACGCTTTGAGCCACGAAGGTGGCTGACGATAAACCGGTGGGATGATTGTTGGGGATAGCCGTGCTAACGATATTTCGCCCAGTCTGACCATGCTCCATGCCAGAGGAACCGGTAAAAAACTCAAGTGATGACGGAAAACTTAAAAGCGTTCCAGTGATGGCCAACACTATTAAAGGCCCGGCGCTTAATAATCCTAACAAGCGATGCACATCCAGAAGTATTAGTTTTAGCCCCCCATTGCTTCTGATTTTTAAAGAATTCAGTATCTCTTTTAGGCTGGGCCACCATAAATACAGACCACTTGAACAGGACACGACTAAGAGTAATCCTAAAACGCCCACCGTATTGCTTCCCAATTGGTCAAGTCTCAGTTGGGTATGCAAATCAACTATCCAGGTCATGACGGTTTGCCCCCAGAATCGACTGCTTACAATCTCGCCGGTATAAGGATTAACCGAGACCATGAGGGGAGCATAATACTCAAAGAATGTTTCAGTGGGTTTCTCATACCAGGCTGTCATCATGCCATGCGGTGAGCGAGGCATTTCTAGCGTCCAGGAGCCATATCGGTCTGGATGTGCGGCACGAACCGAGGCTATGATTTTATCGAGTGACTGATATTTATTTTGAGGTGCTGCAATCGTCAACTCTGGATTGAGGAAGGTATCAATTTCTTCACGGTAAACATTGAGACTGCCAGAAAGTCCTATTAACGCAAAAAGAAAGCCGACTAGTAACGCTAGATATAAATGAATTTTAAGCCAGGCAGCTTTAGTCAATAGGCGAGTTAATAGGTTATTCATGGTAGTGCGAGAGTGTTCGGTAAACCCCAGATTATCCCATATTGTTACAATAGTGTGTTATTGCTTAGACCAATAGACATCGAGTGGGTGGTAAACACTATCAGGTTTCCACCCGTAATAGGGCCAGGCTTTTTGGCTGTCTGTTCACCAATTTCAAATCAAATAATACCAGCTTTCATCCAGCTCGGAGGCAGTGGGGTTTTCCTTTTTGTGTTGACCGGATATTTCGTAGGCATACCTCACCGCTTTAATGGTTGCAGAATATTGCTCATCTTCTTCCAGGAAAATCTGTTCGATAGGTAGCCAGTTTAAAAATCCGGCGTTAATGAGGATTTTGGCGAGATCAGGGCGGACTCCAGCCAGAAGTACCGTCAGGCTATTTTTCTCGGCATCACGTAAAAAGCGCTCGAGATGTTCAATGGCAACCACATCAGGGTTACGGGTCCGTCTTAAACGAATGACCAGATAGTTAATTTTAGCATGCGCCGTTTTTTCTTTAAGTTCTTCCAGATAGCGATCGAGTTCTGGAGCCGCGCCGAAAAACAGTTCACCTTCTATATCATAGATTAACACCGAATCGGCTGGAGGGTCCTGCGGCTGACGTTCGCGAACCACTCGTTCGGGAGTAACAACCAGTTCCCGGATGGTCATCTTCGAAGCGCGTGGTACAAAAATAATAACAGACACGGCTACGCCGATCAGAATGGATTCATCGACACTGATAAATATCGCCGACAAGGATGTTATCAATATGAGTGCGGCATCAAACCAGGAGGCGCGAAACGCATAGCCCAACCGTTTCCAGTCGATCAGTCGGGCGGCAGTGATAAACAGTAGACCGGCCAAGGCTGATTTAGGAATAAAGCGTGCATAAGGACCAAACAGCAGGACAACAATGGCGATAATAACGCCCGAATAAATACCGGACATGCGGGTAACACCGCCTGCCTGGTAGTTAATAGAAGAGCGGGTCAGCGAACCTGAGCCGGGTAAACATTGAAAAAATCCGCCTGCAAGATTAGCAACTCCTTCAGCTAAACACTGGCGATTATAATCTAAAGGTTGACGTGTGTAGCAGGCAATGGATTTGGCTACGGCCAGAGCCTCCAGAAGACCCAGCAAGGAAATAGCAACGGCACCACTGAATAGTTTGGATAACCACTCGAAATCGATTTCCGGTATATGGAATGAGGGTAGGGCCGCAGGCACTTTACCCACTACTGAAACAATCGTCTTGCCATCTTCCGTTGGTATTGACCACTGTAAGGATGCGGCGACAACTGTCGCGGCGATTAAGGCCAGCAACATATCCATTTGTGGTAGTTTGTATTTATTAATGACACGCCGCAATAACAATACCAGAACAATAGTTGCAATGCCGAGACCAATAGCATGTGGATTGTAAGCCCCACCTTTGGTAAGTGTTTCCCAGAGTTGTACTAGCACTGATTGATCACCACTGCCTTTCTTTGCCACACCCAGGAAATTGCCAACCTGTCCTACGCCCACCAATACACCGGCACCGGCCATAAAGCCAAGTATTACCGATTCGGAGACATAGCGGGTTAAGTCGCCCAGTTTAAAGACTGCAATCAGAATTTGCAGAGTACCGACCATGATAGCCAGCAGAAACATGGCCTGATAAGTCTCGAAGCGTTCATCAAAGGCGGCCAGGGCACCAAAAACCAGCAGGGAGATGGCGTTGGTCGGGCCGTTGATTAAATGTGATGATGAGCCAAAAATGGAGGCTATTACTGTGACCACGATAGCCGAGTACAGGCCAAAACGTGGATCAACGCCGGCGATTAAAGCGTAAGCCATAGCCTGAGGTATGGCGATAGCTGCAACGGTGGCACCGGCGACCAGATCGCGGCGCGCGGCATCACCGTTATAATCAAAATTAAAGTTTAACAATGAGCTCATAAGTCGCTTCTGCGGGGTTGAGGGGTAGTAGAAAGGGAAGGTGATACCTGTTGACGGATCGATTCGAATACACCGTTCTCGCCGAAAAATTTGATTTGGGCGTCGTTCCAGTCTTTGGCGATAAACGTAATCGGGAATAGATCGATGTCAGGTAACTGTTTCTTATATTTGTTCAAAATAGCCGGGTTACTTGGCCGGTAGCCGAGTTTGGCGAAAACCTCTTGAGCCTGATCAGTAAACAGGAATTTTAAATAGGCCTTGGCTGCGTCTTCGGAATGATGCTCCGCCAGTTGAGTATCAACCCAAGCTACACTAGGTTCAGCGAGAATGCTAACGGGCGGGTAAACAACTTCTAAATCACCTTTGGATTCCAGTGTTTCGCGCAAGGCTTCGTTCTCCCAGGTCAGATGTACGTCGCCAACACCTTCCAGCGCAAAGGTTGTCGTCGAATCCCGTGCCCCTTGTCCCAATACCGGTACATTGGCATAAAGGCGCTTGATAAAGTCGGTCGCCTGGGTCTCGTCTCCGCCCTGCTTAAGCACCGCACCCCAAGCTGCAAGCAAACTTAGTTTGCCATTTCCTGAGGTTTTTGGGTCTGGGGTAATAATGCTAACATCGGGTTTAATCAAATCTGGCCAATCCCTGATATTCTTGGGATTGTTTTTACGTACCACAAATACAATGGTTGATGTGTAAGGTCGCGAGTTGTTAGGTAAACGGGTTTGCCAATCGGTTCCAACTAGACCATGTTTTACCAGGCTGTCGATATCAGAAGGTAGCGCCAGCGTCACCACATCCGCAGCAAGGCCGCCGACAACAGCCCTCGCCTGACTGGATGAGCCACCATGAGACTGAACGACACCCACCCAGGAGCCCGTTTCATCTTCATATTTGGCGATAAACTTACTATTAATTTCATTATAAAGTTCTCGGGTCGGATCATAGGAAACGTTGAGCAGCGGATGTCCTTTGTCGTGCCTGATGTTTTTGTATCCCACTAGCGCTATCGAGAGAACAATCAGGAGCAAGGCTAGGGTATTCAGCGTTTTTGTGTTCATGCTAAATGCCTGAGAAACAATAAGCGATTGGAAAAGTGTAGAAAATTGGTTTGACCACGATATTCTTCTCTCTTTGTCTGTAAGGTAGAGTTGTTGGTTAAGCCTAAGGCCTAAATGTCTTATTTCCAATCAGCATGATTTATGCCACTAAAATTTATCAGCGTTTTGGGTGCCATTGAAAAATAACTATTGCAAATGCAGCAGGTATCCAACATTTGTTGTTGATATGCAAGCAAGCTAATAATGCATACTCAACATTCGACCTTTGCAAGTAATGAGAATCTGGTTTATCTATCAATTCTATAGTCTCTTGAAGTAAACTCACTTAAAATCGACATAATTGAATAACCAATGGCTATTTTGCGATTAGGGCAAGTTTGGGCCCCAGTTTAATAAGGAATATAGAATGTCTTTAGGTTTCTTTTCACGAACAAGGGGGTGGCGCTATTCTCCTCACTTAGTTATTTTGATGTCAGCGGTTTGTACAACTGCATATTGCGTGACAGCGGTTGCTGATACAAAACCTAACCCTGAAGCGTCAGCATTAACACTCGAAACAGCCATTACCAAAGCCTTGGCTGGTAATCCCGGTTTAGCAGAAATTAAGGCACGCGCTGAGGCGCTTGCGGCTATCCCAGAACAGGCGGGGGCTTTGCCTGATCCTACGGTTAATGTTGGCTTATTGAATGTGCCTACCAGTAGTTTTAATTTACATCAAGAAGATATGACCATGATGGAAATGGGCATTAGCCAAACCATTCCATTCCCCGGTAAACGCGCCTTGCGTGAGAAAGTGGCCGAGCATGAAGCAATGGCTTCTGCTGAATCCGTTGAAGAGGCACGCTTGCGTTTGACGCGGGATGTAAAGTTAAACTGGTGGCGGTTATTTTATTACGACCGCACTTTAAAATTGCTAAGCGAAGCAGAAGGATTCTTTCAACAGTTGATTGATATTGCCCAAGCAAACTATAAAGTCGGTAAAGGCGCACAGCAAGAAGTGATGATGGCTCAACTTGAGTTATCTAAACTTAAAAGTGAGACGCTTGATTTTCTGGGGCAACGCGGTGCAGAAAGTGCCAAACTCAATGCACTGTTAGATCGGGATGTCGGGACACCCTTAATCATTCCAAGTGAAACCACGTTTAAATTGCCGGAACTGGCTAGAGCTACTTTGCAGAACAAGGCCTTACAGTTAAGACCCTTATTTGCGCAACACGGTAAAATGTTAGAAGCAGCAAAGGCCAAAGTCGAGTTAGCCCAGAGTGATTATTACCCAGACTTTACCGTCGGTGGCGGTTATGCCTTCCGGCAGAATACCCCCACGGGACAAGGACGTAGTGATTTTGCAAGTGTGCAACTCAGTATGAATGTGCCTATTTATGCGAATCATAAACAAGCCAAAGCCGTTGATCAACGAAAGAGTGAGCTGTTACAGGAGCAGTATGCCTTAAAAGATGAGCATCATAAGATACAGGCTGAGATAGATGCTAAAGCCGCCGAATATCAACAGACGAGAGCAAAGCTCTTATTGCTGGAGCACGAAATACTGCCTCAGGCTCAGCAAGCGGTTAACTCCTTATTATCCGGTTATCAAGTCAGCCAAAAAGGCTTCTCTGATCTATTACGCACCCAACTCAGTTATTTTCAATATCAAATTCAGTATTGGCAGGCGTTGACGAATACGCAGCAACTATTAGCAGAGTTATCGGCAGAGGTAGGTGAGGAGTTAAGTCATGAGTAAGTTTAAAGGGCTGCTATTGCTGATTATTTTGATGCTGGGCTTAGGGCTGGGCTTTTGGTTAGGCCGACATCAAGACTTGATGGTAGCAACCGAGGGCGCTAACCCTACAGAAAGAAAGCCTTTGTATTATCGGCATCCTATGAATCCACAAGTCACCTCTCCAACGCCCTCCAAAGATGAAATGGGCATGGATTATGTGGCTGTTTATGATGAAAAGTCAGTGCCGTTATCGGCACCCAAGACCGGTAAGATTTTATATTATCGTCACCCAATGGGCGCGGCTGATACGTCCTTGGTGCCGAAGAAGGATGAAATGGGTATGGACTATTTACCGGTTTATGAGGGTGAACAAAATCCGCCCGGACAGATTCAGATTAGTCCTGAAAAAGTCCAGAAGTTAGGCGTCAGAACGGTCATGGTAAGTCATCGTAATTTGAATCGAACGATTCGGGCCTTGGGAAGTATTCAGGTAGATGAAAGTCGGGTGCATTCGGTGGCCCCAAAGTTTGAAGGCTGGGTTCAGCGCTTGCATGTCAATACCCTGGGCCAAGCCGTGAAAGTAGGTCAACCGCTGTTTGATGTTTATAGTCCTGATCTACTCACCGCTCAGCAGGAATATCTTATTGCACGTGAAGGGGAGCAGGCGCTTAAAAAGGGCAGTGCGCAGGCATTACACACGGCAGAGCAGTTAGCGGCAAATGCCTTGCAGCGTTTACATTATTGGGATATTGCACCCGCACAGCTTAAACGCTTAGAGATCTCAGAAAAGCCCATGGACACACTGCCGTTTCTGTCACCGGTTAACGGGGTGGTGGTCGATAAACCGGCACAAGAAGGTATTCGTTTTATGCCGGGTGAACTACTCTTTCGGATTGCTGATTTAAGTAACGTATGGCTGTTAGCGGATGTCTTTGAGCTGGATGTTGCGAGTGTGCAATTGGGGCAATCGGTGCAAGTGCGTATTAATGCGTATCCTGAAAGACAGTTTACCGGTAAAGTCAGTTTTATCTATCCCACCTTAAGCACCGAAACCCGAACTGTTAAAGTCCGAGTCGAGTTATCTAATCAACAAGGGCTGTTAAAGCCGGGCTTATATGGGAACTTAACCTTAGTGACCACCGCTGCGGCGATGAATCATTTAGCGGTGCCCGATTCGGCGGTGATCGATAGTGGCACTCGTCAAGTCGTGCTATTAAGGAAAGGTGAAGGGCGATTTGAGCCACGAGTGGTGAAAGTGGGTTTATTGTCGGATGGTTATTATCCGGTTCAGGAGGGTCTGACTGACGGTGATGAAGTCGTGACTCATGCTAACTTTTTGATTGATGCGGAAAGTAATCTTAAGTCTGCCCTGGATGGGATGACCGATGCCAGTCAAGTGAACGAGCCGACTTCGATAGACGAAAGTCACGGAGATCATTAGTCATGCTAACCCATGTTATTGCCTGGTCATTGCGTAATGTATTTATGGTCATGCTGGCAACCCTGGCTATTATTATCGGCGGAGGCTATGCCTTATCGAAGATGCCCTTGGATGCGTTGCCTGATTTATCGGATGCTCAGGTGATTGTTTATACCGAGTATCCAGGGCAGGCGCCCCAAGTGGTTGAGGATCAAATTACTTATCCTCTGACCTCGGCCATGTTAAGTGTGCCCAGGTCAAAAGTGGTGCGTGGCTTTTCTTTTTTCGGGGCTTCGTTTGTGTACGTTATCTTTGAAGATGGCACCGATATTTATTGGGCGCGTTCACGGGTTCTGGAATATCTGACCACACTGAATGGCACCTTACCCAGTTCGGTAACGCCTAAGCTAGGGCCTGATGCCACAGGGGTAGGCTGGGTTTATCAATATGCCCTGTTGGCTAAAGGTTATTCCTTAGCGGAGTTGCGCACTTTGCAAGACTGGTTTGTGCGCTATCAATTGACCAAAGCCAAAGGCGTAGCCGAGGTGGCCAGTATCGGTGGTTTTGTGCAGCAATATCAAGTCACCGTTGATCCGCATAAACTACAGGCTTACGGGGTGTCTTTAAAAGTACTGAGTGATGCGATTCGTAATGGAAACCGGGATGTGGGTGGGCGAGTTGTTGAGTTATCAGAAACCGAATACATGGTACGGGGGCGAGGCTATTTAAAAGGCCGTGCGGATTTAGAGCGTTTGGTATTAAAAGCCGAGAAAGGCATTCCGGTTTTAATACGTGACGTGGCAAGGGTAGAGTTAGTGCCTGATGAGCGGCGGGGTGTCACTGAATGGAATGGGGAAGGGGAGGCGGTTTCAGGCATTGCTTTGGCGAGGTTTGGTCAAAATGCGCTGGAAGTGATTAGTAACGTGAAGCAGCGTTTACAGGAGATTAGCACCGGTCTGCCACCGGGTGTGCAAGTGCAAACAGTTTATGATCGCTCTGAGCTGATTCATCGGGCTATTGAGAATCTGACCTCAACCTTGTTAGAAGAAAATGCGGTGGTTGCCGGTGTTTGTGTGTTGTTCTTATTGCATTTACGCAGTGCCTTGGTGGCTATTTTAATGTTACCGGTGGGCGTGTTGATTGCATTTATTGTGATGCAAGCACTGGGGATGAACTCTAATATTATGAGTCTGGGCGGCATTGCGATTGCCATTGGTGCGATGGTGGATGCGGCCATTGTGATGATTGAAAATACCCACAAGCACCTCGAACGGGATTCAGGGCGCTTACCTCGCGCAGAGATTTTGTTGAATGCTTGCACAGAGGTGGGGCCTCCGCTGTTTTTTAGTCTGTTGATTATTACCGTGTCATTTTTACCCGTGTTTGCTTTAGAGGCACAGGAAGGGCGGTTGTTTCATCCGCTGGCATTTACCAAGACCTTTGCCATGGCAGGGGCGGCATTATTATCCGTGACTTTGGTGCCGGTATTGATGTCCTTATTTGTTCGCGGCAAGATCTTGCCAGAACAACGTAATCCTATTAACCAGTTTCTGTTATGGGTGTATCGCCCTGTGATTGCAGCGGCGTTGCGTTATAAGAAAATGACTTTGGTGCTGGCATTATTGATACTGGGGGCTTCCTGGTATCCGGCATCAAAGTTGGGCGGTGAGTTTATGCCGACGCTCAATGAAGGCACCTTGTTATTTATGCCACAAACCCTGCCGGGCTTATCACCGACTAAAGCGGCTGAATTGCTGCAAACACAAGATCGTATTATTAAGACCTTTCCTGAAGTTGAATCAGTGTTTGGTAAAGCGGGTCGGGCTCTGACAGCGACCGATTCCGCGCCCCTGGAAATGTCCGAAACCATCATTAATCTCAAGCCAGAAGCGACTTGGCGAGCAGGCATGACGATTGATAAATTGATTGCTGAAATGGATACTGCGCTACAAATTCCCGGTGTGAGTAATGCCTGGACGATGCCGATTAAAAACCGGATTGATATGTTGGCGACCGGCATTCGTACCCCGATTGGGATCAAGTTGTTTGGGAAGGACTTGACCGAAATGGAACGTCTGGCACAGGCGATTGAACAGGCTGTTAAAAAGGTGCCAGGGACGACCAGTGCTTATGCGGAACGACTCACCGGCGGCTTTTATCTGAATATCAATCCTGATTATGAAGCCTTATCGCGTTATGGTCTGTTAATGGGCGATATTCAGGATATTATCGCCACGGCGGTAGGTGGGGAAACCATCACCATGATGGTCGAAGGTCGTGAACGTTTTGCAGTGATTGTAAGGTATCCACGAGAGTTGC
>SESC01000602.1_pt1 | contig 12767 bp, 23 predicted proteins | sample 3171431 | NCBI WGS metagenome assembly SESC01 (sample SAMN06051868, study PRJNA518727) | freshwater metagenome | biome: subpolar coniferous forest; feature: holomictic lake; material: water; isolation source: holomictic Lake 227, 8 m depth | place: Canada: near Kenora, Ontario | collected... | reverse complement strand
AATGATTTTGAGAACGCATATAATCTAAAAATAACATTAAAGAACAATAGTTCTTTTTCAAAGGACCTTGAAATCTTATTCAAGGTAGATGAAAACACAGTGATTGATGGAGAAAAGTTATTTACAATAGATGCTGATAGCAATAAAACCATTGAATATAGAATTGTAACTAAGACTAAGCTAAAAGATACTGATTCAATTGCTTTTAATGTAATTGATAAGCAATCAGGTAAATTAATTGAAAGTGATTCTGTAACTTACTTTGCAGCTGATAATAAAAGGAAAGGATTAACAGCATTCTTCACCTTTAGTACAGTTTCAGGAACAGTAGGTTTAATTGTTCTAATAATCATAGTTTTATTAATAATTGGGTATTATATAAGAAGACACAGAAGAAGACAATTTGAAAAAGGAGTTAGAGCTGGGCTCAATTCACGTCAAAACCTTTAAAATAAGATAGTAGATAACTTATTTTTTTGATTGGAGCTTGAATTTACCTATTTCATATTTTTGGCACGTTTTTCTTCCCAGATTATGAGAAAAAAACCAAACCCTTTATAAATATTTCCTAACAATTATTATATAATTTGAAAATATTTAAGCTTTGTACACTGCATGTTAACAGTAGTACATTATTAACCATTTTATAAAAAATTGGTTAACATATAAATACAAAGCAATTGTGTTATATGTTTTTTTAAAAACAAAAATAGGATTGTTTTTTGAGGCCTACAGCAAGTATGCTATTAGTCCCAAAAATTAAAAATAAAAAAGTGTGTAATTTATGGCAAGCGGAACAAAACCAAGAAATGGTTCAATGGCGTTTTATCCAAGAGTTAAAGCAAAGGATATTGTCCCAAAGTTTAATACCTTTGGAGACTTCTCAGCTCAAAAGGAATGTAAGCCTCTTTGTTATTATGGAGTGAAGGTTGGAATGACCCACATCATAGCAAAGGACGCACATAAGAATTCCTCGAGCTATGGTCAAGAAGTTGCAATCCCTGTTTCTATTATTGAAACTCCGAGCCTCAAGGTTGTTGGAGCAAGATTATATAAAGAAAATTCTTCTATTTCTGGAAAAAAATCAGTTTACGAGTTTTTAGTTCGCGATCATCTTCTTTCTAAGAGAATCACAGGTAATAAATCAAAAGAAAAAACAAATCCTGTTGAAGACTTATTAAAAAAGAAATCTCAAGCAGATGACTTAGTTCTATTATGCGCTCTTGATTTAAAATCCACAACAACTGGTCAAAAGAAGCCAGCAATTCTTGAAATTATTTTATCAGGAACATTTGATGAAAAAATTAACTATTTAAAAGAAAAATATAATAAATCAATATTAATTAGTGAAATGACAAAACCAGATACTTATCTAGACGTTAAATCTGTTACAAAGGGTCACGGTTATACTGGACCTGTAAAAAGATTTGGTATTAAAATACAAAGACCAAAAACACAACAACACCAAAGACATGTTGGTTCAATTGGTCCATGGCATCCTGCAACCGTAATGTTTACAGTAGCAAGAGCTGGTCAACATGGATTCCATAACAGAACAACATTCAATAAGAAACTAATTTCTATAGAAACAGATCCAACCAAAGTTAATAGAAAAGGTGGGTTTGAGAATTATGGTGTTGTAAAAAACAATTATGTGCTTATTGCAGGAACTGTTCCAGGTCCAGCTAAAAGAATAATGGCTTTAAGAAACGCAATAAGACCAACAAGGAAAATGATAGAAGTTGTGGATGTAAGTTACATCGCAAAATAATTTAAATTTAATAAGTAGGAATTAACATGAAAACAAATGTTTATAATCTTGAAGGGAAAGTTGTAAAGGAAATTGAAATCCCAAGCTTCTTTGAAGAATCTTATAGACCAGACCTTATTAAGAAAGCTGTAATTTCAAGTCAAAGTAGAGACTACCAACCAAAAGGTGTTTCTCCATACTCAAACAGACTTAATACAGCATATTATAATGGTTCAAGAAAATATGGTTCTCCAATGAACAAAAGCATTAACACAGGACATGCTAGACTTCCAAGACTTAAGAATAGAAGAGTTTTAATGGCTGGTCGTGTTGCTGGTGTTTCACATGCTGTAGGAGGTCCTTCAGCACACCCACCAAAGATTGCAAAAATACTAATTAAGAAAATAAATTCTAAGGAAAGAACAAAAGCTATTCTCTCAGCTATTGGTGCAACAGCAAATCCAGCACTAGTTATAACAAGAGGAAGTATGATTCCTGAAGGAATTAAGTTACCAATAATTATTGAACAAAACATAGAAAACTTAGAAAAAACAAAAGATGTTTATTCATTCCTTGAAAAAATTGGTTTATCAGAAAACATTGAAAAAGCAAAAGACTCTAAGACAGAGAGAGCTGGTAAAGGAAAGATGAGAGGAAGAAGATACAAGAAAAGAAAAAGTATCTTATTCATCCTTGGAGATTCTAAGAATTATAAAGCATTTACAAATCTTGAAGGTGTTGATGTAACTAATGCAAAGTTTGTTTCTGTTAAGGAATTAGCACCAGGAACACATGCTGGAAGACTTGCAATCTTCTCAGAGGATGCAATCAAGAAACTTCAAGAGAGATTTAGTTAGGTGAAAACCATATGGGAAAGAACATAAAAATTAAAACTGCAAAATTCAAAACTGCAAAACCAGTTAAGAAGGTAGAATATTATGAAATAATAGAATATCCAATCATTACTGAAAAAGCAGTTGATTTAATTACAAGAGAAAACCGCCTAACATTCGTTGTTGCAAAGAAAGCAACAAAAGCTCAAATAAAAGATGCAGCAGAAAAGATGTATAATGTTAAGGTTTCAAAAGTAAATTTATTATTTGACACAAAGAATAGAAAGAAAGCATTTGTTACTCTTGCAAAAACAAGTAGTGCACAAGATGTTGCAAACAAGCTTGGTATCATATAAATTAAAGTTGATATAATATGGGAAGAAGACTTAAATTACAAAGAAGGGGAAAGGGTTCTCCAAAATACAAGGCAACAATTCATTCTAAGTGCGATGTTAATTATGAATTATTTACAGATAAGATTATTGGCCAAGTTATTAACATGTATACAGACCCAATAAGATCAGCCCCACTTGTTGAAATTCTTCTTGAAGATGGAAGAAAAACAAACTTAATTTGTGCAGAAGGATTAGTTTCTGGGCAAAAGATTGAGTTTGGAAGAGGAGCAAGTCAAAAGGTTGGAAACGTTTTATTCCTTGGAGAAATAGATCCAGGAACAAAGATATTTAATATTGAAAAAAATTATGGGGATGGAGGAAAGTTTGGAAGAGCAAGTGGACAATATGCAATACTTGTATCTAAAAAAGATACTGTTCTTGTTAAATTACCTTCAGGAAAAATTAAATCTTTCCCATTAAATGCTCGTGCAACAATAGGTTTTACAGCATCAAGTGGTAGAGTAAACAAGCCATTTGTTACTGCTGGAAATAGATTCTATGCAATGAAAGCTAAGGGTAAGCCTTATCCAAGAGTAAGAGGAGTTGCAATGAATGCTGTTGATCACCCATTCGGTGGATCTCAACACCACGTAGGTCACTCTAAGTCAACATCTAGAAATGATCCTGCAGGAAGAAAGGTTGGTTCAATTGCAGCAAGCAGAAGTGGAAGAAAGAAGAAGTAATTTTCTTCTTTTTATATTTAATATATTAAAATAATTAAAAGACGTGAAATTGAAATGGAAGCAGAAATTAATTATAAAGGAAAAACAATTGAAGAATTAAAGAAGATGTCTTTAAGAGATTTTGCTCAAATTACAACATCAAGAGCAAGAAGAACTCTTTTAAGAGACGGAAACTCACAATTCTATCAAAGATTTGAAACTGACAAGAAAATGGATAACAAGATTAGAACTCACAGAAGAGATTCAATTGTTACTCCTAAAATGGTTGGTAAGAAAGTAGAAATTTATAATGGTAAAGAATTTGTGCCTGTTGATATCCAAATAGAAATGCTTGGACATTACTTAGGTGAATTTGCATTTACAAGAAAGAAAGTAAAACACGGAAAAGCTGGTATTGGTGCTACAAAGTCTAGTACAGCAATAAGCGAGAGAAAGTAAAGTGATAATATGGTTCATATTTTTAATTATCAGAAACCAATTGATCCAAAGAGATCAGCAAGATCCCAAAGAGTAAACCTTCCTATATCTAGTAGATATGGAATTGAGTTTTCAAATTACTTTATGGGTAAAAAGCTTGATAAAGCAATACTTATTGCATCAAACATTATGGAAATGAAAGATCACCTTCCACTTGTTAGATTCAGAAAGAAAGTTGCTCATAGAAAAGGAGAAGCAAAACGCGGAACACCAGCTGGAAGATTCCCTGTTAAGGCCGCTGCTGAAGTTAAAAAGCTTTTAGAAGAAGTTAAAGCTAACGCAGAAAATAAAAATTTAGATTCAGAAAAGTTAAGAATAATACATATGTTTGCAACCAAGGGTGTACAAAGAAGCAAAATGCAACCTCTTGGTAGAATATCAGGAAAAAATAGAAAAAGTAAATCCACAAACATAGAAGTTATTGTTTTGGAGGAATAAGTCTTGAAAGAAAATATTTTTATTAAGGATAAGCTGAAAAAGATAGCTATATCAAATTTTCTAAAAAAGAAGCTTAAGGGCGCAGGCTTTGTTGATGTTGAAGTTGTAAAAACTTCATTATACACAAGAGTTATTATTTATGCCTTAAAACCAGGTTTCATTATTGGTAAGAAAGGTTCTAATATTAGAGGACTTACTGAAGACATTGAAAATCAATTTGGTTTAAGCAAAGTTCATATTGAGATTGGAGAAATCTTAAATAAGAATCTTGATGCTAAAGTAATTATGGAATCCATACAATCTCAGATAGGGAGAGGAACTGCATGGAAAACTGTTGTTTACAATGCACTTAAAGGAATTAAGGAAGCAGGAGCAATAGGTGCAGAAATAATTGCAAAAGGAAACACAAGCGGTAAGGGACAAAGAAAAAGAAAATCTAGATTCTTCTTTGGATACATGAAGAAAGCTGGAGATCAAAAGAACCTTGTAATTTGTGAAAAAAGAACAACATTTCCTGGACTTGGAACTATTGGAATAACACTTAGAATTGTTACACCAGATATCTTATTTAGTGATAAGGTTGATGTTAAGAAGTTAGCAACTGATTTCAAGATAAGAATGGAAGAAGATATCTTAGAAAAAAGAAAAGAAAAAATGACTGATGATTCTACAAAAGCAAAGACAGAAGAAAAAGAAGTTGTAGAAGAAACACATGAATCAGATATAAAAATTATTAAGAAAAACAAAAAAGTTGTTTCTAAAGAAGAAACAAAGATAGATGAAGTAAAAAAGAACGATGTTGTTGAAAAAAAGGTTTCAAAAAAGAAAGTTGTAGATGTTGAAGCTCCTAAGAAAAAGAAGGAAGATACAAAAGCAATTGAAACAGAAGTTATTGAAAAGAAAGAAGAAATAATAATTGAAACTGAAGACGAAGAATAAATAAATGTGATCTTTATATGGTTAAAAAAAGAAGAGTTGAATTAAACACAATAGAAGCAATTAATTTAAAGGTTTCTGAACTTAAAATTGAGCTTGCAAAGTTTAAAGGTATGCTTGCTTCAAAAACAAAGTCAAACAATACAGCAAAGAAGAAACAATTAAAGAAAGAAATTGCAAGATTATTAACAAGATTTAACCAATTAAACAAACCAAAACCAATTGTTTTAGCAAAACCAAAGATTGCAAAACCAAAAACTGAAATTAAAAAGAAATAGATATAGGAGAAAGATAATATAATGATAAATGAAATTTGTCCAACCTGTCACTTGCCAAAAAGTATATGTACTTGTGGGGTAAGATCAAAAGAATCTCAACACATAAAGATCGGAATTCAAAGAAAAAAATTCAAGAAGTTTGTAACTACAGTTTCTGGATTTTCAACTCTTGAAGAAGGAAAGGATATTGAGAAATTTTTGAAAAAGAAACTTGCTTGTGGTGGAACCTTAAAAAATAATATGGTTGAAATACAAGGAAGTCAAAAGGATAAAGTAAAATTATTATTAGTTGAGAAAGGATATTTACAGGAGTTTATTGATGCTTAATTTAAAAGATCTTGAATACCTAGGAAAGAACGTAAAGATTGTAAATTCAAGTGACTTAAGCAAGATTGGAATTTGTGGATTTGTAATAAATGAAACAAAAGAAATTTTAGTAATCAGAACAAAGAAAGAAAAATTAATTACAATTAAAAAAAAAGAAATATTAAAGATGGATATAATGTGATCTTAAATGAAAAAAGATACAAAAATTAAAGTTAAGAATGAATTTTCTATAAGAGGAAAATTAATTGAAGCAAAGATAATTAGAATGAAATCTAAAAAAACTGCTCATGTTGAAGTTAAAACAATTAAATTCATTCCAAAGTATGAAAGATATCTTGTTAAGAAAAGTACTTTTGCAGTACACGTTCCTGAAGGAATGGATGTTGCTGTTGGAGATGTTGTTCTTTGTGGAGAAACAAGAAAAATAAGTAAAACCAAATCAATGATTATAATTAAGAAAATAAATACAGAAAACATACCAAAAGATAAGAAAGTAACACAAGTAGAAACAACAAAGACAGGTGATGAAGAATGAAACAAATAAGTGCAAACGTAGTTAGAAGTCTTCAAGTTGGATCTAGATGTAATTGTGCTGACAATAGTGGTGCAAAGATTGTTGAAATTGTATCTGTATTTAATCAAAGAACAAGAAAAAGACAACATCCTGAAGCTGGAATTGGAACAATGATAAACGTTGTTGTTAAGAAAGGTAATCCTTCAATGAAGAAAAAAATTGAAAGAGCAGTTGTTGTTAGAGTTAAGAAGGAATATAGAAGAGCAAACGGACTTAGAATTTGCTTTGAAGACAATGCAGTTGTTTTAACTGATCCTAAGGGTTTTCCTAAGGCTTCAGAAGTAAAAGGTTGTGTTGCAAAGGAAGTTGGAGAAAGATATTCAAAGATTGCTGGTCTTGCATCTGCAGTTATTTAAATAATTTAAAAAATGATTAAATATGGAAAAAACAATTAATCCAGGTAAACAAAGAAAAAGAATGTATGATGTAATTTATCATCATAAAAGAAATTTATTAACCTCTCCACTTGATAAGAAGTTATTTGCAAGTATTGGAAAGAAGAAACTTACTGTTAGAAAGGGAGACAAAGTTAAGATTAAGACTGGAGATAATAAAGGAAAAACAGGAAAAGTTGAAAGAGTAGATTATACTAAAGAAAGAATTTTCATTAAAGATATTAAACGTAGTAACAACAGAGGTCAAGAAAAATTATTACCTTTTGTTGCATCAAATCTTTTAATAACAGACGTTGTTTTAACAGATATTAGAAGAATTTCAAAAAAACACAAAACAATAAAGAAAACACCAACCAATAAAAAGGTGGAATAAAATGGCAAATAAAGGCGAAACAAAATGTTTAAAGCTTCAAAAAGCTCATAAGATATCAGGAATTGATAAAACTAAAAGATTTTTAATTAATCCAAAACCAGGAAAACACAATAAATCAACAGCAGTTTCAATTGGTTTTGTACTTAGAGATATTTTACATCTTGCAGATAATGCAAGAGAAATAAAATATATAATAAATAATAAAGAAATAATCGTTGATAAAAAGAAGGTAACTGAACATAGATTACCAGTTGGATTATTTGATGTTATTGAAATTCCAAAGATCAATAAATTATATAGAGTAATTTCAACAAGCAATGGATCTTACTCAGTTAAAGAAATAACAAAAGATGAATCAAACTACAAAGTTTGTAAGATAGTTAAGAAAACAGTTGTTAAGAAAGGTCAAATCCAAATCGTAACAAATGATGGAAGAACAATTATTACAACAAATAAAGCTTATAAACCAAAAGCATCAATAAAGATTGATTTACTTGAAGGAACAATAAAAGAATATTATCCACTTGAAAAAGGAAGCGAAATCCTTGTAATCAATGGTAAGCATGTTGGACAAATTGGTAAGATAACAGCAGTTACTCCAGGAACAATGCAAAGACATGAATTAATTAAAGCTAAAACAAAAAGCTTTGAGTTTGAAACTATAGAAAAAAACGTAATAGTTATTAATTAAATTTTGTGATATTTTATGCAAGATAAAAAACAAGAAATAAAAAAAGAGCCAAAAGTTAAGGCTGAAAAGAATGTAATGAGAGATGTATTTGTTGACAAGGTTGTTGTTAACATTGGTGTTGGAGAATCAGGTGCTGAACTTGAAAAAGCAGTAAAGATTCTTGAACTTGTTACAAAGAAACACGGAGTAAAAACTAAATGTAAAGTTAAGCTTCCAACTTGGGGAATAAGACCTGGGCTTCCTATTGGTTGTAAAACAACTTTAAGAGGAAAAGAAGCTAATGATTTTATTGATTTAACATTAAGAGCAAAGAAACACATCTTAAAGAAAAAATCATTTTCAAAAGATGGTAATTTCTCATACGGTATTAGAGAATACCTTGATGTTCCTGGAGTTAAGTACAATCCAGAACTTGGAATAAGAGGTTTTGATGTTTGTGTGTCTCTTAGAAGAAGAGGATACAGAGTTAAATTAAGAAAACTAAAGTTTGCAAAAATAGGAAAGAAGCATTTAATTACAAAAGAAGATGCTATGGAATTTGCAAAAGAAAAGTTAAAGGTCGTGATTGAATGAGTACAGAAACAAAATCAAAAAGACCAGCTTTAAGTAAAACAAGCAAAGAACTTAAGAGAGCAAGAAAGTGTAGGTTTTGTGAATCACAAAGAGGTCTTATAAGAAAATATAATCTTAATATTTGTAGAAGATGTTTTAATGATTATGCAGAAGAGTTAGGTTTTAAAAAATATGATTAAAGGGATAAAATTTATTTATTAGGTGAAGTTGATGAGTTTAAATGATCCAGTTTCAGATGCATTAAATAACATAAACAATGCAGAAAATGTTGCAAAAAGGACATGCGCTTTAAGTCATTCAAATTTCCTTGAAGGAGTAATCAAGGTTTTGAAAGACGAAGGTTACATAGCTAACTTTAAAGTCATAGACAAAAAGCCACATAAAAAATTAATTGTTTATCTTGATGGTAAGATAAATAAGTGTAAAGCAATCAAACCAAGATTTGCTGTTAAGCACGGAGATTATGAAAAGTTTGAAAAATCATTCTTAATTTCTAGAGATGTTGGTTTACTTGTTGTAAGCACAACTAAAGGTATTATGACACATGTTGAAGCTAAGAAAAACAAGCTTGGTGGAAGATTAATAGCATTTGTTTATTAAATTAAAAAGTAGGAATTATTATGGTTAAGAAAGAAATTAAAAAAGAAGCTAAACCAAAGGTTAAGAAAGAAGTTCACAGTAATTCAATAGATGTGCCAAGTGATGTTAAGGTTACAATAGACAAAACAACACTTTCTCTTGAATCAAAAGGAATTATACAAGTATTACCTTACAATCAAGTATATGTTTTAATTGAACATAAAGATAATAAGTTAATAATTACAGCAAGAAAGACACCAAAAAGATTTCTTTCAGTTGCAAACACAACTTTAAAAATAATTAAGAATGCATTACTTGGATTTACAAAAGAATTTGTATACAAGCTTTCAGTTATTTATTCTCACTTTCCAATTACAGTCAAGATAGAAGGAGATAAAATCTTAATCATGAACTTTTTAGGAGAAAAGAAACCAAGAAAAACAGAAATACTTCCTGGAGTAAAAGTCGTAGTTGCTGGAAAAGACATCACAGTTTCAGGACATAACTTACATAATGTTTCATTAACTGCAGGAAACATAGAAAGAACATCAAAGGTTGTAGGACACGATTACAGAATATTCGATGATGGATGTTACATCACAGAGAGACATATTTAAAAATAATAATTAATGAGAGAAGAGATTTATGAGTAATGATAGACCGAACTTTAGAGGACATTATTCCTTAACAAACAAAAGACATGTTAGAAGAAGAGATTTACAAACATGGAGATTCCCAAGAGGTATTGATAGAAGCCTATCATCATCTAGAGGTCCAATGCCAAGAGTTGGTTTTTCTCATCCAACAGCTGAGAGAGGAATGCATCCTAGTAAGATGTTTGAAATATTAGTTTCTTCAAAAACTGATTTATTAAATATTGCTGAAGAAAAGATCGCAATCAGGTTCTCTGGTAGACTTGGAGAAAAGAAAAAGATTGAATTAACTAAAATTGCAAAAGAAAAAGGACTTAAAGTATTAAATTAAGATATAAATAATTTAAATTTGTGTGAAATATTATGAAGCAAGACAAATTAATTGAAATGGCAAGCAAGCTACTTAGAGTCGGAAAACAAAGACTTGTTATTAATAATGATAAGTACAATGACAATAAGAAAATGGTTGATGATGCAATTACAAGAGAAGACATTAGAAAAGTAATTGTGACTGGAATTGTTGAAAAAAGAAAAGACACAGGCCATTCAAGAGGGAGAGCTAGATTACTTCTTGAGAAAAAGAAACTTAAAAGAAAAAGAGGACCTGGAAAAAGAAAAGGAACTCCAAAAGCAAGAGAAAAAGGAAATATCTATAACTTAAAGATTAGAGGTTTAAGAAAGAAACTTAAAGAACTTAAAGAAAAAGATGCATTAAAGGAAAAGAATTATCGTAAGCTTTACAAAATGGTTAAAGGTAATTATTTTAGAGGAAAAAAGCATCTTGAAGAACACGTTAATGAAATTAAATAAATAATGGTGAAATAATTATGAAAAGCGGTCCAATATACTCTGTTGAGTTTAGAAGAAGAAGAGAACAAAAAACAAATTACTCTAAAAGACTTGCAATGTTAAAGTCAGAAAAGCATAGATTTGTTATAAGAATCTCTAATAAACTTGTAAGAGCACAGATAATTGAGTACAGAAAGGATGGAGACGTAACTATTCTTTCAAATAATAGTAATGATCTTAAAAAAGTTGGTTGGAAACATAGTTTAAAGAACACTCCAGCTATCTATCTTACTTCACTTTTATTATGTTCTAATGCAAAAAAGAAAGGAATTAAGGAAGTAGTATTTGATATTGGTCGTAACGTAAAATCTGGAAATAAAATATTTGCTGGTTTAAAAGCAATTGTTGATTTCGGGCTTGATGTTCCATATAGTGAAGAAGCATTCCCTAGTGATGATAGAATCAAGGGAGAAGAAATTACAAAACACTTAAAAAATAATTTAACAAAAGATTTTGAAGAAGCTAAACAAAAAATAATGAAAATGTAAATTAAAAAGAATGATAAAATATGCCGTTTGATAAAAAACCATTAATTGCAAAGGACAAAGAAAAGGACTTTGAAAAAACAATCGCAGACGTGATTATTAAAAGACGTGTAAGAACAGAAAGATCATTAAATGTTCCTTTTGATCCAGCAACCTGGGCACCTAAAACTAAATTAGGTAAGGCTGTTAAGGATGGACAAATTACATCTCTTGATGATGCTCAAAGAGCAGGAAAAATCATGGAACCACAGATTGTTGATTTTTTAATACCTGATTTAAAAATTAAGGTTGTTGATATCAAGAAAACAACAAGAGTAACAAGAGCAGGTCGTCACTTTTCATTTAGAGTTGCTGTAATTATTGGAGACGGAAATGGACACATCGGTATTGGACTTGGGAAAAACATTGAAAGAATAAATGCTCAAGAAAAAGCAGTACAAGATGCTAAATTAAATATGATATTTGTTAAAAGAGGATGCGGAAGTTGGGAATGTAACTGTACAAACAAACATTCAGTACCATACCTTACAATAGGTAAGTGTGCATCTTTAAGAGTTGAATTAGTTCCTGCACCAAATGGGCTTGGACTAGCTGTATCAGATGCTATTAAACCAGTTCTTGAAATTGCTGGAATTAAAGATGTTTGGTCAAAAACTAGAGGATCAACAGATACAAAATTAAATTTCGTTAAAGCTACAATTGATGCACTTAGAAATTCATCAAAATTAAAGCTTTCAAATAAGCTTAAAGCAAAGGAAGAATAATTACAAAATAAAAATAAGGTTTGATTATATATGTACGCAATAATAAGAGTTAGAGGAAAAATCAGTATTAATAAAGATATTGAGGACACTATGCAATTACTAAACTTAACAAGAGTTAATCATTGTGTTTTATACAAAGAATCTGATAAGATTGCAGGTATGCTTAAGAAAGCAAAAGATTTTATAACCTGGGGTATAATTGATGCAGATACTTTAGCAAAACTTTTATTAAAAAGAGGAAACATATACACTCCAGATAATAAATTAGTTGCATTTTCAGAAACTCATGATGAAGCTAAAGCAAAAAAGATTGCTGAAGAATTAATTTCAGGGAAAACAACAGTTAAAACATTAAATTTAAAACCAGTATTTAGACTAAGACCACCAAGAAAAGGTTATGAAAGAAAAGGTGTTAAGAATCCGTTCTCAATAGGTGGAGCACTTGGTAATAGACAAGAAAAAATTAGTGAACTTGTTAAAAAAATGATTTAAATTTAAGTTAAAGATGATTTATGTCTCCAAAAGAAAGAATGGTTTTATACAAAAGCAGAAAAAAAGAAAATCCATTGTTTCACAAAATTGAAGGTAAAAAGAACCCAAATACAGAACCAGAAATTGCAAGAAAAATATTTGAATCAACAAAGCACAAAATAAAAGAAATTCAATCAAAGTTTAATAAACAAGAAAAAGGATTAATATTAGTTGATAAGAAGT